>Ga0105054_10003770_pt1 | contig 23194 bp, 25 predicted proteins | sample BON02_FD_78091 | JGI IMG/M metagenome (GOLD analysis project Ga0105054, IMG submission 78091) | Freshwater microbial communities from Lake Bonney liftoff mats and glacier meltwater in Antarctica - BON-02 (megahit assembly) | ecosystem: Environmental > Aquatic > Freshwater > Ice > Glacier...
AATGCGCCCATATCAAGCGAGTAAATCGTGGTTTTGGCCAGCACTTCGGGCACTTCGCCCATTACAATTTTGCGCGCCAAGCCTTCAGCAATGGCGGTTTTGCCAACGCCGGGGTCACCCACCAAAAGCGGGTTATTTTTACGGCGGCGACACAAGATTTGAATGCAGCGGTCCACCTCGGCCACGCGGCCAATCAGCGGGTCCACCTCACCCTTACGGGCTTTGGTGTTCAGGTCCACACAATATTTGGCCAGCGCGCCTTCGCCCTTTTCTTTCTGGCCACCATCGCTGCTTTGGCGCACTTCATCGGCACCCTTCACATTGCGCGGTTCGGCAAATGTTGGGTCTTTGGCCACGCCATGGCTAATGAAATTCACCGCGTCATAGCGAGTCATATCCTGCTCTTGCAGGAAATAGGTGGCATGGCTTTCGCGTTCGGCAAATATCGCCACCAGCACATTTGCGCCCGTCACCTCAGAATGGCCCGAGGTTTGCACATGGATGGCGGCGCGCTGAATAACGCGCTGAAATCCGGTGGCTGGTGCGGCTTCTGAACCTTCGATATCGGAAATCAGCGAATCCAATTCTTCATCAATATAGCGGGTCAGGTCTTGGCGCAGCTTTTCAATATCCACACCGCAGGCCTTCATGACATGCAATGCGTCGGGCTCTTCGGTCAGTGAAAGTAGCAGATGCTCCAGCGTCGCCAATTCATGGCGGCGGGCATTGGCAAGGCTTAACGCGCCATGAATGGCGGTTTCTAGCGTGCGGGAAAATGTCGGCATCGGGGCCTCCTGGCTCGTCCATTCGGGGCGTCTTGGTCGTAACCTAGCGCGCTTTGATTAAACATCGGGTTTATTTTGGTGGGTTCAAGAGCAAACCGTCGGTCGTCACATCACGTGTTGTTAATAGAATAGTGCACCTGCCGCCAAAGCCCAGTGCTAAAGCAGTGTCAAAACGAGTCTTTTTTGCGACGTAGTGCGGCAAAAACCTCGGCATCGCTGGCATTTGGCAAGCCAAGCCCGGCCCGAATGGCCCCATCATGTGCCCGTAGGAAAGGGTTTGTTGCCAATTCTAGCGATAATGCCGATGGCACGGTAGGTTGCCCGGCAGCCCGCGCCGCCTCAATCGCCTTAGCGCGGGCAAGCAACTCGGGGTTGGTGCTGTCAACACTTAGCGCAAAGCGGGCATTGCTGGCGGTGTATTCATGGCCGGAGTAAATAAGCGTATCAGTGGGCAGGGCGGCCATTTTTTGCAGACTTATATGCATTTGCGCCATCGTGCCTTCAAATACCCGCCCGCAGCCCAGTGCCATAAGGCTGTCGGCTGTAAAAACTGCATTGGCTAGCGGCACGTATAGGGCAATATGGTTGAGCGTATGGCCAGAAACATCCAGCACCTCGCCTGTCAGCCCGCCAATTTGCATCAAATCGCCCTCAACCAATTCAATATCAAGCGCGGGGAGGCGGCGGGCATCGGCGGCGGCTCCGGCCACCTTGGGGGCAAATCGGTCACGAATTGGGCCAAGCCCTTGCACATGGTCATCATGGTGGTGGGTTAGCAGCACATAATCCACGCCCCAGCCGCGCGCCTCTAATGCGGCCAAAATAGGGGCGGCCTCGGGCACATCCACAAGCATTGTTGTGCTGCTCGCCTCATCACGTAGAATAAACGCGTAATTATCAGACAAGCACGGGACGGTAACGATTTCTGCGGACATTGGCATCTTCCTCTGGTTTGGTATGCGCGGCTTATGCCAAGTTTGGCGGATTAAGGGTTGAATTTCAATGCATCTGGACGTTGTCGAACTGCGCGCGTTTTATTACCGCACCCAATTGGGGCGGGCCGTTCAGCGTGACCTGCAAGAGCGAATCCAAAGCCAATGGACAAGTGCGAAGGGTGAATATGTTGTGGGCTTTGGCTTTGCCGCACCACTTTTGCGCCCCTATCTAGCCGATTCGCGCCGTGTCCTTTCGCTGATGCCGGCTGCTCAGGGGGTTATGCGCTGGCCGCCGGGCGATGCGAATCTTTCAACCTTGGTCGAAGAAACCCAATGGCCATTGCCCGGCGGTGTGGCCGACCGGATTATCGTGGCGCATGGCTTAGAAACCTGTGAGGCGCCGGAGGCGCTGCTTGATGAAATTTGGCGCGTGCTGGCCCCCGGTGGCCGGGTCATATTCGTTGTGCCGAACCGGTCTGGCTTTTGGGCGCGGCGCGATACAACGCCGTTTGGCTATGGCCGCCCATATTCTTTGGGGCAAATAGAATCGCTTTTGCGCGCCCGTCGGTTTCAGCCCGAATGGCATACTGCCGCGCTGTATATGTGGCCAAGTCATCGCGCCTTTTGGTTGCGCACGGCTAAGTTATTTGGCCGTATTGGAGGGCGTTTTGGGGCGCGGTTTATGGCGGGCGCGCTGTTGGTTGAGGCCAGCAAACAGGTTTACGCGCCCCCAACCGGGCTGCGCGAAGCAGTGCGCGCGCCATTGGATGTGTTGCAAGGCTTGGCCCGGCCACGCCCTGCGCCGGCGCAGCGGCTACAGCATGGCGCTGTTGAGCCTGCGCCAAGCACAGCCAAATCTGCACCCAATAGGCCAGACCTTGTTTAGCTGGGGCGCAACAAAGCGTCGCACGCGGCGCGCGATTGCGTTATATCCGCCTATACAGGTGTTCGCTGTCGCATTTATTAAGCGGCTAATATCCGCCGATGGCTTGCCTGCTTTGAAATGCTCTGCTATCAGACCGTCGATTTAGAAGGGTTGCCACAAGCAGCCACATAATCTTGCGCCCCCGATTCTGGGGGTTTGCCATAACCAAAGGGGTGCCCGTGTCAGCAACTGCTTCATTGACCTCCGGAGCCGCAGGCCGCTATGCGACCGCTCTGTATGAAATTGCGGCCGAGGCAAAACGCCTCGCGCCCATCGAGACCGATCTTGATACGCTCGCCTTAGCGCTAAACGATAGCAGCGACCTGCGTGATCTGGTGAATTCCCCAATTTATCCGCGTGACCAGCAAGGTGCTGCTATGCAGGCGATTTGTGCAAAAATGGAGTTGGGCACCGAAGTGTCGAGCACTGTTGCGCTAATGGCCTCCAATCGCCGCCTGCCAGAACTGGCCGGAACCATTGCCGGATTTAAGGCATTGGCCGCCGCTGAACGCGGTGAAATAACCGCTGATATCAGCAGCGCCACAAAACTTTCCGCCGAGCAGCGCAAAGCGCTGGCTGCAACATTGTCCAAAAGTCTGGGCAAAAAAATCACCATGAATGAAACCGTTGATCCTTCCTTGATCGGCGGTCTTATCGTTAAAGTCGGTTCGGTGATGGTTGATTCGTCAATCAAATCGAAACTCTCACAACTTCAAAACGCAATGAAAGAGGTCGGGTAATGGGTATCCAAGCTGCAGAAATCTCTGCGATCCTCAAAGAGCAGATCAAGAATTTCGGCTCTGAGGCGCAGGTCGCCGAAGTAGGCCGTGTGCTCTCGGTCGGCGACGGGATCGCCCGCGTCCATGGTCTGGACAATGTTCAGGCCGGTGAGATGGTCGAATTCCCCGGCGGTGTCCGCGGAATGGCGCTGAACCTTGAGGTCGACAACGTTGGTGTTGTTATCTTCGGGTCAGACCGTGACATCAAAGAAGGTGACACCGTTAAGCGCACCAAATCAATTGTGGACGTGCCAATTGGCGAGGCCCTGCTTGGCCGCGTTGTTGACGCGCTTGGCAATCCGCTGGATGGCAAAGGTCCGATTGTGACCGACACCCGTTCGGTGGCTGACGTCAAAGCCCCCGGTATTATCCCGCGTAAATCGGTGCATGAACCGATGGCGACTGGCATCAAGTCGGTTGACTCGCTCATCCCAATTGGCCGTGGCCAGCGCGAGCTGATCATTGGTGACCGTCAGACCGGCAAAACCGCCGTGGCGCTTGATGCGATCCTGAACCAGAAATCGTATAATGATGCGGCTGGCGATGACGAATACAAAAAACTGTATTGCGTTTATGTTGCTATCGGGCAGAAACGCTCAACAGTGGCGCAGCTGGTTAAAAAGCTCGAAGAAACCGGCGCAATGGCCTATTCGATTGTGGTTGCTGCAACCGCCTCCGAGCCCGCGCCGATGCAGTATTTGGCACCTTATTCGGCAACTGCCATGGCAGAATTCTTCCGTGACAATGGCCGCCATGCGCTGATCATCTATGATGACCTTTCCAAACAGGCGGTAGCTTATCGCCAGATGTCGCTACTTCTGCGTCGCCCACCCGGCCGCGAAGCCTATCCCGGCGACGTTTTCTATCTCCATTCACGGCTTCTGGAACGTTCGGCCAAGTTGAACGATGATATGGGTAACGGGTCACTGACCGCGCTGCCGATCATCGAAACGCAAGGCGGCGATGTGTCGGCCTTTATTCCGACCAACGTGATTTCAATCACCGATGGCCAGATCTTCTTGGAAACCGAATTGTTCTATCAGGGCATCCGCCCCGCTGTGAACACCGGTCTGTCGGTATCGCGCGTAGGGTCATCGGCCCAAACGAACGCCATGAAATCGGTTGCCGGCTCAATCAAGCTTGAATTGGCCCAGTACCGCGAAATGGCGGCCTTTGCGCAGTTTGGCTCGGACCTTGATGCCTCAACCCAGCGTTTGCTGGCCCGTGGTGCGCGTCTGACCGAATTGCTCAAACAGCCCCAGTATTCGCCGCTGACCAATGCCGAACAGGTTATCGTCATCTATGCAGGCACCAAAGGCTATTTGGACAAGGTTGCCGTAAAAGACGTGAACCGGTTTGAAAAAGGTCTGTTGTCGCATTTGCGCGCCAATTGCACCGATCTTCTTGCCGATATCACCAAAAATGACCGCAAGGTTAAAGGTGAGTTGGAAGACGCGATCAAGGCCGCACTCGACGGTTTCGCCAAGGGTTTCGCCTAAACGGTAACGGAAAGGAGCGTTTGGCATGGCCAACCTCAAAGTCCTAAAACTCCGGATCGCCAGCGTTAAATCAACGCGGAAGATCACCAAGGCGATGCAGATGGTGTCGGCTGCAAAACTGCGCCGTGCGCAGGACGCAGCCGAAGCCGCCCGGCCCTATGCCGAGCGGATGAATGCCGTTTTGTCCAACCTCGCTCGTGGTGCGGCCAACTCGGCCTCAGCGCCGCGGCTGTTTCAGGGCACGGGTGATGACAAGGTGCATTTGTTGATCGTCGCAACAGCCGAACGTGGCCTGTGCGGTAGTTTTAACAGCTCCATCGTCAAACTCGCCCGCGCCCATGCGCACAAGCTGATCGCGGCTGGCAAAACCGTTAAAATTCTGACGGTTGGCAAAAAAGGCCGTGAACAGTTGAAGCGCGATATGGGTAAAAACCTCATCGCCCATGTTGATCATTCATCCGTCAAAAAACTCGGCTATGCCAATGCTCAAGATGTTGCGCGCGATGTCTTGGCACGTTTTGATGCCGGTGAATTTGACGTAGCAACGCTGTTCTTCAGCAAGTTCCAATCAGTTATTTCGCAGATTCCAACCGCGCAACAGCTGATCCCGGCCAAGTTTGAAGATACTGGCGAAGCGGGCACGCTTTATGAATACGAGCCCGAGGAAGAGGCCATTCTGGCCGATCTGCTGCCGCGGTCAATCGCGACACAGATCTTCACGGGCTTGCTTGAAAATGCTGCCAGCGAGCAGGGCGCGCGGATGTCCGCAATGGATAACGCAACCCGCAATGCTGGTGAGATGATCGACAAACTCACGATTCAGTTCAACCGGTCCCGTCAGGCGGCCATTACCAACGAGCTGATCGAAATTATTTCGGGCGCGGAAGCACTCTAACGGACTGGAGATAGATATGGCGAAATCAGTCGGAAAAATTACCCAAGTGATCGGCGCGGTTGTCGACGTTCAGTTCGACGGCGTCCTGCCGGAAATTCTGAACGCACTTGAAACTGACAATAATGGCAGCCGTTTGGTGCTAGAAGTGGCGCAGCATCTGGGTGAAAACACAGTGCGGACCGTTGCTATGGCTGCAACCGAAGGCCTTGTGCGCGGCGGTAAGGTTACCGATACCGGTAAAACCATCATGGTGCCCGTTGGTGATGCGACCCTTGGGCGTATCATGAATGTAATCGGAGAACCGGTGGATGAAAAAGGCCCCGTTGAAGCGAGCGAATACCGCTCGATCCACGCTCAGGCCCCGGAATTTTCCGAGCAGTCAACAAGCTCAGAAATTCTTGTCACCGGTATCAAAGTTATTGACCTTTTGGCCCCCTATTCTAAAGGTGGTAAAATTGGTCTGTTCGGTGGTGCGGGCGTTGGTAAAACGGTTCTCATTCAGGAACTCATCAACAACATCGCCAAGGTGCATGCGGGTTATTCGGTGTTCGCTGGCGTGGGTGAACGCACCCGTGAAGGCAACGACCTTTACCACGAGTTTATCGATTCTGGCGTTATCAACAAAGATGACCTGACCAAATCCAAAGTGGCTTTGGTTTATGGCCAGATGAATGAGCCGCCAGGTGCGCGCATGCGCGTGGCGCTGTCCGGTCTAACCATGGCAGAACAGTTCCGTGACCAGTCTGGTACTGACGTTTTGTTCTTTGTGGACAATATCTTCCGTTTTACCCAAGCGGGTTCAGAGGTTTCGGCGCTTTTGGGTCGTATTCCTTCGGCAGTGGGCTATCAGCCAACATTGGCCACCGATATGGGCACGATGCAGGAACGCATTACGTCAACCAAAAACGGCTCCATCACTTCGGTTCAGGCGATCTATGTGCCTGCGGATGACTTGACCGACCCTGCGCCGGCCACCTCATTTGCCCACCTTGATGCAACCACTGTTTTGAACCGTGCAATTTCGGAACTCGGCATCTACCCCGCCGTGGACCCGCTCGATTCAACCAGCCGCATCATGGACCCACAGATTGTGGGTGAAGAGCATTACAACGTCGCCCGCGAAGTGCAGGGTGTCTTGCAGCGCTATAAATCACTGCAAGACATCATCGCCATTCTGGGCATGGACGAACTGAGCGAAGAAGACAAACTGGCCGTTACACGCGCCCGTAAAATTCAGCGCTTCTTGTCGCAGCCATTTGACGTGGCACAGGTGTTCACCGGTTCGCCGGGTGTGCAGGTTCCTCTTGAAGTTACCATCGACAGCTTTAAGCGTGTTGTCGCTGGTGAGTTTGACCACCTGCCCGAAGCTGCCTTCTATATGGTTGGTGGCATCGACGAAGTGATCGCCAAGGCCGAAAAACTGGCCGCTGAAGCCGCCTAAGTGAAAGGGGCCCATAATGGCCGAAACGATGCAGTTTGATCTGGTTTCCCCCGAACGGCAGCTTGCCTCGCTGGCGGCCGACTCGGTTGAAATTCCGGGTGCCGAGGGTGACCTGACGGCCATGGCAGACCATGCGCCGTTCCTGACCACATTGCGCCCCGGTCTTGTGCGGGTACATGCGGGCAGTGCCACAACTGAATATGTGGTGACCGGTGGATTTGCTGAAGTCTCAGCAGCCGGCACCACAATTCTGGCCGAAGTGGCCGTGCCTAAGGCAGAATTTAAGGCCGATATGTTAGCCGATCTGATGGCCGAGGCTGAAACAGCCGCAGCCAATGCAGCCGAGGAAAACAAAGCCGCCACAGCGCTACGGGTCAATGACCTGAAAACCCTGGGCGGCCAGCTCGGCCTTTAAACCTATAAATAGCTCAGAAAGCGGCGCCCATGTGGCGCCGTTTTTGCTTTAGCTTAGATGCGTCGCGAAATGCGCCAATGTCCGCTCCCAAGCCAAACTGGCGGCCGCTTCATCATAGCGCGGCGTTGAATCATTGTGGAAACCGTGGTTCACGCCCTCATAAATAAACGCCTCATACTGCGTGCCCGCCGCCTGCAAGGCCGCTTCATAATTAGGCCAGCCTGCGTTGATCCGCTCATCTAGCCCGGCATAATGGATCATCATTGCCGCCTTAATCTTGGGCACATCAGCAGCATCGGGCTGGCGTCCATAAAATGGAGCGGAGGCGGCCATTTCCGGATAGGCAACCGCCAGCGCATTGCAAACCCCGCCACCATAACAAAAGCCCACAGCACCAACTTTGCCGGTGCTGGCCTCATGGGTTAGCAAATGTTCAAAGCCAGCAAAGAAATCTTGCATTAGCTTGGTGCCATCAATTTGGCTTTGCATCTCGCGCCCGGACTCATCATTGCCCGGATAGCCGCCAAGCGATGAAAGCCCGTCTGGCCCAAGTGCCAAATACCCTGCTTTGGGACAGCGGCGCACAACATCCTCAATATAGGGGTTTAGCCCTCGGTTTTCATGAATAACCAAAATGGCGGGCAGGGGGCCAACCGCGGTAGACGGCCTTGCCATCAGACCATTGATCGCGCCATTTCCTTCGGGTGAATCATAGGTGATCCGCGTGACCGTTATATCGGGGTCATCCTCGGCCACTTGCTGTGCCAGCGCATAATTGGGTTGTAACATTTCCAACATTGCCGCAGCCCCAACACCGCCGATCGTAAACTTCGCCGCATGGTCCAAAAACCTGCGTTTGCTCATTTTACCATGCACATAGCCGTCAAAAAGTTTTAACAGACGTTGGTCAAAATCACTGGCGCGCATCCGTTTCATGGGGCCCTCCGTCCAAAAAAATGAGAAGTTTAGGCACACTGCCGCCTCGGTGGCATCACGATTGCGTGCGCTTGTCCGGGTCGTTATTAAAACACATGAAACGCACCGCGGGCCTTCCCTTTGCCATAGCAACGATCCTGCTTGATGCCATCGGCGTCGGGCTGATTTTCCCAATTATGCCCGACTTGATGGCCGAAGTCGGCGCCAGCACTATCGGCAATAGCGCAATTTGGGGCGCGGTGCTGATGTCATCCTATGCTGTCATGCAATTCGTTTTTTCACCACTCATTGGCAACCTGTCTGATGCCTTTGGGCGGCGTGGCGTGTTGCTTTTGGCGCTGGCCGCATTGGTGTTTGATTATTTGCTCATGGCTGTCGCGCATACATTTTGGCTGCTCCTGATCGGGCGCATCGTGGCGGGCATTGCGGGGGCAACTTATTCTACCGTAACAGCCTATTTGGCTGATATTAGCCCACCCGATAAACGTGCTGCAAATTTCGGGCTTATCTCAGCCGTGTTCGGCGTTGGTTTTATTTTGGGCCCTGCGCTAGGCGGGCTGCTGTCTACCATTGACCTGCGTGCGCCATTTTACGCCGCCGCCGCGCTAAGCGCCGTAAATTTCATATATGGCTGGCTATTGTTGCCCGAATCCCTGCCGGTTAAATCGCGCCGCCCGTTTCGGCTGCGCGGTTCTAGCCCGTTCAGGGCCCTGCGTGATGCCTTCGCCCTCAAATCCTTGCGCATTCCGCTTATCGTTCTCATGGTGTTTGAGCTGTCGAGCTTTGTCTATCCAGCCGTCTGGGCCTATTTCGGCAAGGCCGCCTTTGGCTGGTCAACCGCCACAATTGGCATCACGCTAACCGCTTATGGCGTAATGCTATTCATGGTTCAAGCCGGGCTTTTGCGGGTGCTAATGCCACGTTGGGGTGAAAAACGCGTCGCCCTGTTTGGCATGTGGGTCGCGGTCGCCAGCTTGGTCGGCGTAGGCCTAGCGCCCAGTTCCATTGTGGTTTTCGCTTTGCTACCGCTTTGTGCATTATCCGACCTAACGCCGCCTAGCCTGCAAGGCTTAATGTCTAACCGGATGGGCGAAGATGAGCAGGGCAAGCTTCAAGGCGTGCTGGGTAGCTTGGGCGCGCTTATTTCCATAATCGGGCCACCACTGATGACAGGCACGTTCTGGTTATTCACCAGCCCAACGATGCCCTATCTGCCGGGCGCCCCGTTTATTCTGGCGGCGTTGATGACATTGGCGATTGTTCCAATGGCACAGCGCCGCATATAGGTGCTTTAGGCTTGGCCGGGGTAATAAGCCTCATACAGCGCGGCCAGTGTCGCATCATCAAACAGCGCGCTCACCGAGGTGCCATTGGCGATATTCACGATCGCCTGTGCAAACATAGGCGCGGTCGGCACAAAGCGGATTTTTTTGCATTTCTTGATGTTGGGCGTTGCCTCTATCGAATCTGTAACCACCAAGGATTTCATGGCGCTGGCATTGATGCGGTCCACCGCCGGGCCCGATAAAACACCGTGGCTAATATAGGCATGGACCTCTTTAGCGCCCTTCTCAATCAGCAGGTCAGCCGCCTTACACAAAGTGCCAGCGGTATCAACAATATCGTCGATAATAATGCAAATACGGCCCTTCACATCGCCGATCACATTCATGCTTGCAACTTCGCCGGGGGCGGTGCGCCGTTTGTCTACGATTGCCAGATCGGCATTGATGCGTTCGGCCAATTCGCGCGCCCGCGCCACGCCACCCACATCGGGCGACACGACCGTCACTTGTGACAGGTCTTTGAAGTTATGCCGCACATCAAGTGCGAAAACCGGCGATGCATAAAGGTTATCCACCGGAATATCGAAAAACCCCTGAATTTGCGCGGCGTGCAAATCCATTGTCAGCACCCGCTCCACGCCTGCCTGGGCAATCAGGTTGGCGATGAGTTTGGCAGAAATCGGCGTGCGGGCCTTGGTGCGACGGTCTTGTCGGGCATAGCCGAAATACGGGATCACGGCGGTAATGCGCGCTGCCGAGGACCGGCGCAGCGCATCGGTCATAATAAGCAATTCCATCAGGTTGTCATTTGCCGGGTTTGATGTGGGCTGGATAATGAACATATCCTCGCCACGCACATTGTCATAAACTTCAACAAAAATTTCTTGGTCGTTAAACCGTTCAACACGCGCTTTGACAAGTTCAACTTTGCCACTGGAATGAAGCGTCATGCGCTTGGCAATGGTTTTGGCCAAACTCTGGTTGGCATTTCCGGAAATTAGTTTTGGTTGCAGGCTGCGGCTCATGACGGTCCCTCATGTCTTCGGCGCCAGCGCGCCAATTTACCCTGCGCGTGGCTTAACATTGCACCGCGCCCTTGCAAACCCTGCAAAGCCCGTCATGCTGGCCCCGCGACAAACTGACGGAGGTTTTATGCCGCATATTGAGTATTTTTTCACCCCGCTGTCGCCCTATACCTATTTGGCGGGCACGCGGCTCGAACAAATCGCTGCTCAAACAGGGTCAACCATCGCCTATCGGCCCGTTTTGCTCGCAAAATTGTTTGAAGCGACAGGCGGCGTCGCGCTGCCACAGCGCCACGAATCACGCCAAGCTTATCGTTTGCAAGACCTTGCGCGCTCCGCTGCAATGGAAGGGCTGCCGATCAATCTCAAACCAGCACATTTTCCCACCAATCCAGTGCCCGCCAGTTGCGCCATTGTAGCCGCACAAGCTGCCGGTGGTGGCGATATGGGCGCGCTGTGCCATGCGCTGTGCCGCGCGGTTTGGGCAGAAGAACGCGATATCGCGCAGGATGAGGTGATTGCCACCTGCCTAACCAGTGCTGGCTTTGCCGCCAGCTTGGCAACATCAGGGCTGCTCACGGGGGTGGATGTGTTAGAGCGTAACACCCATGACGCGAAGATCGCCGGTGTGTTTGGATCACCCAGCTATGTTGTGGGTGATCAGGTGTTTTGGGGCCATGATCGGCTGGCGCATTTGGCCGCCCATCTAGGTTAACTGCCGCCTCAATACAAAATATCGCCCCGGATCAAGTCCGGGGCGGCATGGGTGTAAGGCTTCCGCTAAGCGCTGGCCATCACGGCGGCAAAGTGTTCAATTTCAGCGCTTGTCGTGAACCAGCTTGTTACCAGCCGGGCCGAAATTTGCTCATCCGCCGGGCCGGAATCTTCCGGCTCATGCGGCCAATTGTAATATTTCGCACCAGCCTTGCGCAGCGCGTCATGGGCGCGGCGTGGCCATGAGGCAAAAATCATGTTTGCATCGGCTGGGTGCAACAGCGAAAACCCAGCGCAGGGTGCCAAGGCCCGCGCCAAAGCCTGCCCTGCATCATTCGCCTGCCGTGCCAGTTTCAGCCATAAATCATCGATCAAATAGGCTTCCATCTGCGCCGATAAATACCGATGTTTAGAAAACAAATGCCCGCCGCGTTTGCGCCGCAGTTCAAATTCCCAAGCGTGTTTCGGGTCAAAATAAACAACCGCCTCAACGCCCATAAGCCCGTTCTTGGTGCCACCAAATGAAAGCACATCAACCCCGGCTTTCCAGCTCATCTCGGCTGGTGTGCAACCGAGTTTCACCAAGGCATTGGCAAAGCGCGCGCCATCCAAATGTACCGGCAAGCCCTGCGCCCGTGCCATTTGCGCTAGGTCTGTCAGGTGGTCCAACGCATAAACCGCACCCATTTCGGTAACGGTTGAAAGTGATAGCGCCCCGCGCTGGACATTATGCACACCCGCAGGCGCGGCATATTTCAAGGCACGGGCCAAAGCCGCCCTTTCAATCCGGGCATCCGGGCCGGTCAGCAGGCTTAGCTTGGCCCCACCGGTGTAAAATTCCGGCGCGGCGCATTCGTCTTCCGCAATATGCGCATGGGTTGCGCAATACACTGTGGCCCATGGCGGGCAAATGGTGGCCAAGGCCAGTGCATTGGCCGCCGTGCCAGTTGGCACCAAATAAACAGCCGCCTCGGGCGCTTCAAATATATGGCGAATTTGTGCTGTCACTCGTGCCATGATCTCGTCGCTACCATAGGAAGCCGCATGTCCTTCATTGGCGCGCGCCATCGCTGCCAGCACTTCGGGCGCAGCAGGGGCTGCATTATCAGACGTAAAAATCATCACAGCATTCCTTCGATTATATGGTCATCCAGCTCGTCTGGGTCGATATCATATTCATGCAAGGTTTTATTTTGCATCGACATTCCGGCATGATGCACCGATTGCGCGTCGCCCGAAATCAACGGATGCCAGTCAAACAATGGCTTGCCCTCTGATCGTAGCCGATAGGCACAGGTGGCGGGCATCCAATCTATATTCTGTTCCAGCGTTTCGGGTGTTAAAATCACGCAGCCCTTTACCAATTGACGGCGCAGCGCATAATTCCCGCAGCGGCAGGTGGCGCTATCCAACAAGCGGCAGGCGACATTGGTATATGCGTATTCGCCGGTATCTTCGTCCTCTAGCTTAAGCAGACAACATTTGCCGCAGCCATCGCATAAAGCCTCCCACTGCTCGCGGTTTAGGCTGTCTAGCGGGCGCTCCCAAAATTGGCTCATGCAATGGCCTCGGCATCCAGAAGTATGCGAATGCGGTCACAATCATTCTGCATCTGGGCAATCAGCGCGTCAATCCCGTCAAACTTTAGCTCGGGTCGAATGTAATCGACCAGCGCCACGCTCAGCTCGGCTCCATATAGATCACCGTCAAAATCGAAAATAAAGACTTCGAGGTTTGGCACATTTTCACCAAAGGTGGGCCGCGTGCCAATGCTGGCCGCGCCCCGATAGGCGCCTTTATGTGGGCCGGTTAGCACATCAACCCAAACCGCATAAATACCCAGCCGTGGCAAATGCAGGTTCACCAATTCCATATTCGCTGTCGGAAAGCCAAGGTCACGGCCGCGCTGGTCGCCCTTAATCACAATCCCACTAATCCGGTGCCAATGGCTCAGCATGCTCGCGGCATCGCGTGGCCGCCCGGCCGAAAGGGCCGTGCGGATCGCGGTGGACGAAATATCGGTGTTAGCGACCGTTATCAGTGGGGCAATATCCACCTTGATACCATGCGCGGCACCAAGGCGGGCCAGCATATCGGCATCACCCTCGCGGCCTTTGCCAAAGTGGAAATCTGCGCCAACCACCACCTGTTTCAAGCCCAGCCCAGTGGCCAGCACATCGCGCACAAATGCCTCGGCGCTTAACCCGGCAAGGTTGGCGTTAAACGGCAGATCGAACAGAATATCCACACCAAGTTTTTCAAGCCGATGCGCCTTGGCTGCCGGGCTCATAAGGCGGAATGGGGCGCTGTTTGGGGCGAAATGCTGGCGGGGATGCGGCTCAAAGCTAACAACAGCCAAGGGGCTGCCGGGCAAACGCGCGCGATCTATCACAGAGCGGTGGCCAATATGCACGCCGTCAAAATTGCCCATCGCTGCCGATGCGCCCCGCGCCGTGGCCGGAATGTCATGAAAGGAATTGAATACCTGCATAGCCCTCGCAGGCCAGCCTGCGCCTTAGTCGAATTTGCGGCTGGGCGCCAAAACCAGCGCATCACCCTTTAGCACAACCGTATCGCCCACGCGGCAGGCACAATCAAGGGTCACCCGGCGTTTGGCGTAGTCAATTTCGCGCACACAAACGCGGGCATCCACCCGATCACCGGGGCGCACCGGGGCCATGAAGGTTAGGTTTTGCCTAAGGTAAACCGTGCCATGCCCCGGCAGTTGTTCACCAATCACCGCCGAAATAAGCCCGGCGGTTAACATGCCATGCGCAATCCGCCCGCCAAAAATTGTTTGCTGGGCGTAATCGTCGTCCAAATGCACGGGGTTATGGTCGGTTGAAAGCTCCGCAAACATCGCAATTTCGGCATCACCAATCACCTTGGACAATTCGCGCATCATGCCAATTTCAAGGTCTTCAATGCAAATTGTGCCAGTTTCAATATTGCGGCGGGGCAGGGCGTTCATGGCAAAATCCGATATGTTGCGGTGCAGCACATCTAGCATGAGATGATGTAGCTGGCAAGCATACGCGCAACAAATGTGCGTTCATTGCCAATTTGTCGCAATAAAGTTACCGCAAAAACCCCATCGCCGCTGTGGCCGATTGCAAATGCCGGTTCAAATATACGTCAAGCGCACCGGCGTCGGGCCGCCCATCGGGCTGCGGAATTTCAGGCGCAGCCAGCCCGCCGGTAATGAACAGCGTGTCTAAACCCTCTGCCATGCCGCCTTGAATGTCGGTTGCAATCCCATCGCCAATGCACAGGATCCGAGAGTCGTGGGGTATTTTGCCGTCCAATGCGGCAAGGCGGCGGCGGGCAAGTTCATAAATCGGGGCATGGGGTTTACCAAAATACAGGCTCTCACCACCCATTTCGGTATAAAGCGCTGCCAGCGCACCCGCGCAATATATCCGGGTGTCACCCCGGTCCACCATAATATCAGGATTGGCGCAAAGCAGCTTTAACCCCTTGGCCTTGGCGTAAAGCAATCGGTCACGATACATGTCTGGCGTTTCAACCGTGTCATCCAATAAGCCGGTGCAAACAACCCCTTCAGCCTGTTCCAGCGGCACACGCTCAACCGTGCCGCGCTGGGCAATATCGGGGGCAAATTGGGTAAAAAACCCGGTGTCAAAATCGGGACCAAGGTGGAAGACCTTGCGCCCAACCAGCCCGGCTAACATCGCTTCTTGGGCGGCATCACCCGAGGTGGCGATCACATCATAACAATCGTTGGGCACGTCCATCGCGTCAAGTTGCAGTTGTACAGCAGCCATCGGGCGGGGGGCATTGGTTAGTAAAACCACCCGCCCATTTGTGCGTCGAAACTGCTGAAGTGCAGCCACCGCATCAGGAAATGGGCGGATGCCGTCATGCAGGCAGCCCCATAAATCAACCAGCAAAACATCATAGCGATGCGCAATGGTATCAAGCCGGTCAATAATCTCAGTCATGTTCGATTCCTACAAATAAATGGGGTCAGATCACATTTTTAGGTTCGGAATGATCTGTTTTTTACGGCTCATAATACCGGGCAGCACAACTGAATCACCCGTAATATTCGCCCCAAAACTCATCTCAGCAATGCGTTTCACCACATCATTGGGCACCAGCAATGTCGCCTCTTCGTTCAGAATATCCACAACGAATAACAGCACCTGATCGGCGCCATCTTCCGTGGCAACGCCCGGCATCGCTGCCATCAGCGCGGCCTTACGGTTTAGCACTGAACTAGGTGAAGTGGTTTCCAAAACCGAAACCCGTAACTGCACGCCCTCAACCGCGTATTCCTTGCTATCCATCCGCAGCAACTCCGCCTCAGAAAAGCTTGAAACATCCGATTTCGCAGCGAACATTTCGGCGGCATATTCAGCGATATTAATGCCCAGATCGGCGGCCAAAGACTCGGCCAAGGCCTGATCTACCGGCGTGGTCGTTGGGCTGCGAAATTCCAGCGTGTCAGACAGTATACATGTCAGCATTATGCCCTTCACCCAATCAGGCATGCGCGCCGTATCATCACCCATCAGCCCGTGCATTACAGTGGCCGTGCAGGCCAGTGGGCGAATGGTAATATCAATCGGCCCCTTGGTTTCCAGCCCCCCAACCAGTTTATGATGGTCGATAATGGCCAGAATATCCGCTTCATTCACATTTGCTGGCAGCTCAGCTGGGTTATTCGTATCCACAATCACCACAGCGGTGCCCGGCGCTAATTCACCCAGTAGCGCTGGCTGTGGCAGGTCCCAACGAGCCAGTAAAAACGCCGCTTCGGTATTGGGTTCACCCAACAAAACCGCCTCGGCCGCCTGGCCTTTGACCTCGTTCAAATACCAAGCCCAAATGATGGCCGAGCCGGTGGAATCGGTATCAGGGGCCTTATGGCCAAAAACTTTAATCGACATTGCGCAGTCCGTTCGTTGCGGGGTTTTGCCGTCTTATAAGGGGCAGGCTTGGCAATGTCACGCGGTGGTAACGCCGCGGTGAACGCGCCAGCCAATTGCGCAGAATGATTTGGGGTGGGGGTGGTTGACTCAGCGGGTCGGACAGCCTAAATCCATCTCGTTAGCACTCAGGGGTGGCGAGTGCTAAGACAGCAAAAGCCACCATCGACCACTAAGACTCAAAGGAGCCTTTTCATGGCATTCACTCCTCTGCATGACCGCATTCTGGTCCGTCGCATTGAAGGCGAAGAAAAAACTAAAGGCGGGTTGATCATTCCTGATTCCGCCAAAGAAAAACCGTCCGAAGCCGAAGTTATTTCGGTTGGTTCAGGCGCTCGCAAAGACAGCGGCGAATTGATCCCCATGGACGTGAAAGCGGGCGACCGCATTCTGTTCGGCAAATGGTCCGGCACCGAGATCAAACTCGACGGTGAAGACCTGCTGATCATGAAAGAAAGCGATGTGCTCGGGATTATTTCCTAAGCTATCGCCCCCCCACAGAATTTATAGGAGCTATCTAACATGGCTGCAAAAGACGTAAAATTCGCGACAGACGCACGGAACCGGATGCTTAAAGGCGTCGACATTCTGGCGAATGCCGTCAAAGTAACCCTCGGCCCTAAGGGTCGTAACGTGGTTCTCGACAAATCCTTTGGCGCACCGCGCATCACCAAAGACGGTGTAACGGTTGCCAAAGAAATCGAACTGTCCGACAAGTTCGAAAACATGGGCGCGCAGATGGTCAAAGAAGTGGCCAGCCGCACCAATGACACCGCCGGCGACGGCACCACCACCGCCACCGTTCTGGCCCAAGCGATTGTTCGTGAAGGCTTGAAATCGGTTGCCGCTGGCATGAACCCGATGGACCTGAAGCGCGGCATCGACTTGGCTGTTGCCAATGTTGTGGCCTCGATCAAAGCCTCGGCGCGCCCTGTTGCCAATACCGACGAAGTTGCCCAAGTCGGCACCATCTCCGCTAACGGCGAAACTGAAATCGGTCGCCAAATTGCTGATGCGATGCAGAAAGTCGGCAATGAAGGCGTGATCACTGTTGAAGAGAACAAGGGTCTGGAAACAGAAACCGAAGTTGTCGAAGGCATGCAGTTTGACCGTGGTTACCTGTCACCCTATTTCGTGACCAATCCCGAAAAAATGATGGTCGAGATGGAAGACGCGCTGATCTTGTTGCACGAGAAAAAACTTTCCTCGTTGCAGCCGATGGTGCCGCTTTTGGAATCGGTTATCCAGTCGGGCAAGCCTTTGCTGATCATTGCAGAAGATGTTGATGGCGAAGCGCTGGCAACCTTGGTTGTGAACCGCCTGCGCGGCGGTTTGAAAGTGGCAGCCGTCAAAGCCCCCGGCTTTGGTGATCGTCGCAAATCCATGCTGCAAGACATCGCCATTCTGACCGGTGGTCAGGTGATTTCTGAAGATCTTGGCATGAAGCTTGAAAATGTTGGCCTTGATATGCTTGGCACTGCCAAGAAAATCACCATCACCAAAGACGAAACAACAATCGTTGATGGCCATGGCGAAAAGTCTGAGATCGTCGCACGTGTTGCGCAGATCAAACAGCAGATCGAAGAAACCTCGTCCGATTACGACCGCGAAAAACTGCAAGAACGTCTGGCCAAATTGGCTGGCGGTGTTGCTGTTATCCGCGTTGGTGGCATGACCGAGATCGAAGTAAAAGAGCGCAAAGACCGCGTTGATGACGCCCTAAACGCGACCCGTGCGGCCGTGCAAGAAGGTATTGTTGTTGGCGGTGGTGTTGCTCTGGTTCAGGCTGCCAAAAAATTGGCCGACCTGAAAGGCGCTAACGCCGACCAGGACGCCGGTATCAAGATCGTCGCGCGTGCTTTGGAAGCGCCGCTGCGCCAGATCGCCGACAATGCCGGTGTTGACGGGGCCGTTGTTGCGGGCAAAATCCGCGAAAGCAACGACATGACCTTTGGCTTCAATGCACAAACCGAAGAATATGGCGACATGTTCAAATTCGGCGTGATTGACCCGGCCAAAGTGGTGCGGACAGCTTTGGAAGATGCAGCCTCGGTTGCTGGCCTGCTGATCACCACCGAAGCCATGGTTGCCGATAAGCCAGAGCCTAAAGGCAATGGCGGCGGCATGCCCGATATGGGTGGCATGGGCGGCATGGGCGGCATGATGTAATCATCCGTTCCAACCGGGGAAACTCGGCCAGAACATTGGGGCGCCCATTGGGCGCCCCTTTTTTGTTCAATACGCCGCGAGAATGGGTTGCGGCATCGCCGTCCGTGGCGCTTTATTCCATCATGCAATTGCTGCTTATCACCTTGCTAGCCCTTGTGGCCTTTGCCGCCAATTCAGTGCTGGCCCGCGTTGCTATGGCGCATGGGGCAATTGATCCGGCCAGTTTCACTGGGCTGCGCCTTGTGTCAGGCGCTTTGACGCTTGCGCTTTTGGTTGGGCTGCGGCGGGGTAATCCCTTGGCACTTGGCAGTTGGCCCTCGGCTTTGGCGCTGCTTATCTATGCGGCGGCCTTTTCATTCGCCTATGTAACGCTGGATGCCGGGCTCGGCGCGCTGATCCTGTTTGCCGCTGTGCAGATTACTATGTTTGGCGGCGCACTGATCGGGGGCGAGCGCCCGCATCCTGGCCGCTGGGCAGGCATGGCATTGGGCTTGACCGGCTTGGCGGTGCTGTTCTTACCCGGTGCCACCGCGCCTTCACCCATCGGGGCGGGGTTGATGCTCGGCTCGGGTATTGGCTGGGGCGTCTATTCGTTGCGCGGGCGGCATGGGGGCGATGCGCTTGGGGCTACTGCGGGTAATTTTTTGCGCGCCAGCCCCTTTGCCATCGCGATCTGGCTGCTCGCAGGGCAGGGCGGCGCTAACCTTGAGGGGGTTGCACTGGCCATAGCATCGGGTGCGCTGGCTTCTGGGCTTGGTTATGCGGTTTGGTATACGGCATTACCCCGGCTTGACGCGAGCCTTGCCGCGATTGCCCAACTGACCGTGCCAATAATTGCCCTTAGCGGTGGCATGCTATGGCTGGGCGAAGCTGCGGATTGGAGCTTCGCGCTCGCCTCAACACTTATTCTTGGTGGGGTCGGCTTGGCGGTTCTTTTTCGACGCGCCTAGCGTAATTTCCACAAAAGCTTGCAGCCTAGCCGGTATTTTTGCAGGATGGGCCGTGGCCGGCTATGCCGCATAAAAATAATCTGCAGCGGCCGCAATGGTTAGCGCAGCAACAGGATGGAATCATATGGCTGGCGAAAATGACAAGTTTGAAGTGTATCAGGACAAGCGTAGCGAGTGGCGTTGGCGGCGTAAGGCCGGTAATGGTCAGATCGTTGGGGCGGCATCTGAGGGCTACATATCCAAATCCGACTGCGAAGCGAATATGAATCGCGGCCCGAAAGACAGCGATAAATGGGAATTTTACGCCGATAAGCGCGGCGAACATCGCTGGCGGCGCAAGGCGTCCAACGGGCAAATTGTGGGCGCATCCTCGGAAGGCTACAAAGCCAAGGGCGATGCTGAGGCGAATGCTTCACGCCAAGGTTACAAGGGTTAACACACCGCTGGTAATGAAAAAGCCCCGGTTGTGACCGGGGTTTTTTAATGTGCGACGCTGGAATATGCCACGGGGGCAGATGCCTCCGGCGGGGATATTTACGGCCTTATGTATCAAACGCACCAACAAAAGTGAATCCTTCACGGGCTGACTTTGCTAAGTTGGGCAAATGCAGGACAAGACAATCAACAACGCGCTGTTGGCGCTGTATCGCTCTGGCAAGGCAAGGGAGCACGTAGAGGCGCTAATGATGCTGAGGGGTGTTGATAAGCCCCAGCGGATTCATGACAGGCCGTTGTCACGCGGCAGGTGCAAGCGCATCGTTTTATCCTTGCTGCCGTGTGCAACCTCAGACGTGGCAAATGTTATTCAATCTGAATTGGATGGCGTATCGCGTAAAAGTGCCGTGCATCGGGCATATATGGCGCTGTGTAGACTTAGGGATAGCGGGCGCGTTGTGCAGGACTTTGGGCCAGATGGGTGCTTTTGGAGGGTCTCTGATTACCGACGGTCATAATCCAAAGGCCTGCGGAACAATTCATTTCCGGCAGCGTCAGTGGCCGAATCTGGAAGTAAATTTCTTTCCATATGCTCTTCTAAAATTTGGCCGCGCTTGTCGGCAGCTGCCCACAATTCCTTACTGTGTCGCCGGAACGGTGGTGCGATAACTTTAATTTTCTTGTTCAAGAAGGTGTTTCGGAGCAAACGAACAGGTCCGAGAAGGTCAGAGTCGTTCGTTACCAAAAATGCCTGATCAAACTGATCAAGATGCGCATCATTTATGAGGTGCATTGCAATGTTTACGTCGGATTCTTTTTCTTCGCGCGCTTTGTAGTTGGTTTTGCAGTTTTTACAGTAACAGGTTTTAGGTTTGAATTGACCCTCTATCACGGTGACTCCTGCATGGGTGAGTGCAGCGGTGTAGTTTTTATGCCTATCTGTTTTTGGCTGGTTCCAAGTCGGGTATGCAGTAAAGAACTTAACGCTATCAACGGTATGGACGTTAGGATCGGTAAACTCAGCCATCAAGCTGAACAAGTTTAGCCATTTCAGGTGAGATTTAGCGCCCCGGACGGCGCGATTTGCGTCGTCTATCGCATGATAGACATTGAAACCATCAATGTAGCAGGAAATTCTAGCCAATGCTGATACCTCTTAAAATGCAAATGCCGTGAGCATTTTCACGCCCACGGCTGGCGACAGATCAAGTCTGCCGGGATGCAGTATGTAACATATGAACCATTGCTTGATTCGTGTCAAGCCGCCCGTTGCCAATACCCTTTCCAGTTACGGCTAACTGGTGCACCCATCGCGTTTGACACAACGATTTGAGCCATAGTGCCGTTATCCGTGCGGCGATTGTCCTCTAGCCATGCGGCATGGTTTGCATACTGGTGCAGATACTTGGGGCTAACGCCATGGTGCTGGCCTTCGATCATGTTGCGCAGGCGGCTAAAGAAGCTTTCTACCATGTTGGTGTGCTTGCCGTGGTCGCTGTAAACTTCCGAATGGTTCACGCGGTCAACCATCCAACCGTCATGCAATGTATCCCAATGGCTTGCTTCATCGGCTGACATGGTGGACGTGCGGCTCACGTTCCTCTACAGCCAGCGCAACGCCTTCGCCTTCGTTCATGGCTATGAAGGGCAGTGTGCGGCCTGTGCGCTCACGCATGGCCACCACAACGCGGCGTGTGCCTGTCTGGTGACGCTTTAGGCGGCGATCAACGCGCTTGGACTTCATATTGGCGGGGCGAATGTGACCGCCAAAATATGCACCATCAATTTCAACATGACCGTTCAGCACTTCGCCAGTGTGAACCTCTTGCGCCATTGCCTCACGCAATTTGTGGGCCAGAACGAATGCTGTTTTGTATTGGCAGTCCAGATCGCGGGAAAGCTGCACCATTGAAACGCCTTTAGAAGCATTCACGATAATACAGATCGCAGCCAGCAGGTCCACGAAGTCCATCTTGCGCGAGGCAAAGATGGTGCCAGAGGTTACGCTGAACTGGTGCGCACACGCTTTGCACTTGAACTTGCGGCGGGTGGTGATGGTGTAGGCTTCGTCATAGCCACACTGGGGGCATACCGCTTCGCCATTGGTTTCAGGCCAACGCATTTCGCAGAAAGTCTGGTGTGCAGCTTCTTCGCCAGCTTTGTAGATGCTGCGAAGGCTAAGAGTGCGGGAAGCTGCTGAAAGAAGAAAGTGCTGTGCCATTTGTATCATATCCATTACCTATGTAATGAATATAGTGCCTAGACGTATCGATTACAATACCTTATGTAATGTAAATGATACATTTAACATCAAAGGTGACACATGGCTGACCAAAACGAATGGGAAACTAAGGCTGCAAACCTTCTGAAAGCGGAATTGAAGCGCAATGGCGTAACCTATGCGCAACTGGCTGACTTGATTGGGGAGAAGGAAGTTAATATCCGCAACAAGTTATCGCGTGGAAAGTTTACTGCCGCGTTTCTGCTTGGCAGTTTAAGCGCGATAGGAGTCGTAGAAATTAGGTTCTAACCTTCATCGGGCAGATCAATGACTTGATGTAAGTTGGTAACGGAATAAGCGACTGGACGTGGCCCCATGAACACCAAATTTAGATCAATGATAAAACCTCTTTTGTAGATATTTTCGGTAACCACCCGGTTTGCACCGCCTTGCGGATTTGCGGCAAATCTGGGTTGGCGATAACGAGATCAGGTTTTGGGCTCATCGGCCATTATGCGCTCGATCACGTCAGGCTCGCATAGGCTGTCGACCAAGAACTGGCGGATACCGCCCGGCCATGTTCTCACGTCAGCGATGAAGGCGCGCAGGCTGTCGATACCGTCATCGGTAAAGGAGGTAATGGTCTCATCCTCGCCGGTCCAGATGGTGACGATGTCGCCGTAATCGAGGTTGTCGTCGTTGCTGGATATCTCTTCAAGCAGTTCAAGATTTTCACCCAGCATCTTGGCGACATGCGTTATGGTGCAGACACTGGTCGTGCGCCCCATCAGGCAGCCTCTGCCTGCGCAGACCCTGCCGGGGTCCAGTTCCA
>Ga0105054_10003777_pt1 | contig 23170 bp, 17 predicted proteins | sample BON02_FD_78091 | JGI IMG/M metagenome (GOLD analysis project Ga0105054, IMG submission 78091) | Freshwater microbial communities from Lake Bonney liftoff mats and glacier meltwater in Antarctica - BON-02 (megahit assembly) | ecosystem: Environmental > Aquatic > Freshwater > Ice > Glacier...
AGCGGATGTCCCATTCCTGGGGGCTGATCTCGGCGGGACGAAGCTTGGCGGTCATGGCCATCTCTGGCGGGCTCCTCTTATTGGGGAGCGACGCCTTCGCCCGCCCCCTGTTCGCTGGGTTCGATTCGCGCGACTGTAACATGACCTGACAACACGAGGGGAGATGGCAATGACGCTGCTGGTAACCGGCGGAACCGGGCTGGTGATGAGCAATGTCATCCTGCACTGGCTGCAGGACGACCCTGCCGCGCGCGTCATCAGCGTCGATCTGGGCCCGCCCGACCCGGTCGCGCAGCGTTTCTTTGCACCGGTTATCGAGCGCATGGAAAGCATCAGCGCCGACCTGCGCGACCCCGCGGCGCTGGAGGCACTTGCGACACGCGACATCACCCACATCGCCCACGGCGCGGCCATCACTCCGGGCGTGGGCGAACGCGAGAAGGCCAACGCGGCACTGACCGTGGGCGTCAACGTCATGGGCACGGTCCATGCCCTGGAACTGGCGCGCAGGCTGCCCGGCCTGGTGCGCCTGGTGCATGTCAGCACGGGCAGCGTCTATGGCGATGACGGTCCGGCCGACGGCGGTCCGCTGCCCGAGGACGGCTTCGTGCAGCCGTTTCCGGGCAACCTCTACGCCATCAGCAAACTTTCAGGCGAGCTCATCGCGCGCCGGTTCGCAGAACTGTTCGATCTGCCGCTGACCATGGTGCGTCTTGCCAGCGTCTATGGCCCCATGGATCGCGACACGCCCGGCCGGGTGATCAAGTGCGCGGCCAACGTGATGATGCACAAGGCCGTCGCCGGGCAGAGCTGGAGCGTGGCCAACGGCACGGCCGTGGGCGACTGGATCCATTCGGGCGATGTCGGGCGCGCGATCTGCGCCCTGCTTCGGGCGCCGACCCTGCATCACCCGATGTACAACATCGCCTATGGCAAGGCGATCAGCCTGGATGATCTTGCCGATCATGTCGCCGCCGTCGTGCCCGGCAGCATCTGGCGCCGGGTCGAACACCCGCAAGAGGCCGATGTCAGCGGCAATCCGGCCAGGCTGACGGGGGCATGGGGCGCCTACGACACCAGCCGTCTGCGCGGCGACACCGGCTGGCAGCCCCGACCCATCGAGGGAGCCCTGGCCGATTATGCCGACTGGTTGCGCGCCTTCGGTTCAGTCTGAAGGACAGAGCGCAAGGACACGCGCATCCTTGTGACGGACAATGCTGAAGTCCGTCGCCGGGTGGCGCAGATCGTCGTAGAGCGCCTGCGCAAAGTGCCGGCGCCAATCGTTCGGGTCGGCCTCATGGAACCGCAGGGCCATCGCCCTGCCCTGACGGTTGTTGATCAGGTCATGTTCGCGCTCGATGCAGATGTCCTGTTCGACCAGTTCCACGAGATGCCCCGCCAGAGCAGCAAGGGAGTCACCGAAGAGCACCGCCATGACGCCCGAAGCATAGGCGTGCTGGAAGGCATCGTAACGTTCCTCGAGGCCTGGCCCGAGCGAAGCCTCGCTCTCCATGCGCACGAACATGGTCCGTGTCGTGAGATCGAAGCCGCCGACCACCAGCAGCGGGACGGCAAGCAGGATGACCAGAAGCAGGGCCACCAGACTGCGGCGTTGCCTGCGCTGTTGCTTGGCGGTCAGCTCTGCCTGATCCTGCGCCATTGTCTTTTCCAACTCTCGAGTCCGTCACTATGCCCACAACCATGGCGTTCTTGCGGCATATGATTTTCGGGTGCGGCATGGCGCCGGATGCCTCGATCAGGAAGCTGTCACGATGAAACGCCTGCCGCATGCGCCTGAACCCGCAGGGGTGTTCCACTTCGGTGGCCGCCGTGTGCCCTTCCACGAGGGCGACACACTGGCGGCGGCGCTGCATGCCGCGGCGATACGCACCCTGGCCCGCTCGCGCAAGTTCCATCGCCCGCGCGGACTTTCGGGCAGTTTCCTGGCCGGACACCTCTGCGGTGTCGATGGCAGTCCCCATGTCAGGCTCGACCGTACATACGCAGTACAGGGCATGCGGGTGGTGACGGAAAACGTCTGGCCCGGCGGCGCGTTCGACCTGCTGCGCCTGGCTCGCCTGTCGCCGCGACGCTGGCTGCGCGCGGGTTTCGAACACAGCAGGCTGGTGCCCTCGGGCACGCCGCTGTTCGAGCCATGGGAACACCTGATGCGTTTCATGGCGGGAGAGGCCGAGGTGCCTGCGGCCAGGGCACTGGCGATCCCGGAAGGACGGCGCCTGGCCCCCGATGTCGTGGTCGTCGGCGGTGGGCCGGCCGGGCGCGAAGCCGCCAACGCCGCTGCTGCCGCAGGCCGAGAGGCCGTTCTGGTCACGCGCGGTCAGGTGCCGGGAGGCCAGGCCATGGCCTGGGGCGTGACACCCACTCCGCTGCACGAAGCCGTCACTGTGCTGAACGCCCATGAGGCCTGCGGCCTCTATGACCGCGGCGGCCATCTGCTGTGCGCGCCCCACGACGCCCGCACCGGTGCCGTGGTGATCGCGGCGCAGGAGGTCGTCCTGGCGACCGGTCGCCGTTCGGTGCCGCCCCTGGTGCCGGGCGCCGATCTGCCCGGGGTGATGGATGCCGCCACGGCGCTGGCCCTGGCGCACCACCACGGCGTTGCGCCGGGCGAACGGGTTGCCGTGGTCGGCAACGGGATGGAAACCACGCTGGCCGGCCGGCTGGAGGCGCTGAGCGTGACGGTGGTCGCCTGCCTTCCGGTCCGGCGACTGGAGCGTATCGTGGGCTGGAGCGCGGTCAGCGGCATCGACGCCGGCGGGCATACCGCGTGCGATGCCGTGATCCATGCCGGCCCCTGGCGCACGGACCGGCGGCTGTCGTTCATGGCCGGCGCCGACGGCGACCTGCGCGTGCTGGGCGGTACTTTGCCCGCTGCAGTGCGCCTTGCCGGTTCGGCGGCACGGGAAGACGAAGAGGTCTGCCACGGTTGCGGTCTGGACCGCCGGGCGCTGGCCTGCCCCTGCATGGACGTTACGGTCGACGAGTTGCTCGACCTGATCGCGGGCGGCGAACATCACGTCGAGGTGCTCAAGCGCCTGACCGGCTGCGGCATGGGGCCATGCCAGGGCATTCCCTGCTGGGACAACCTCGCCCACATCGTCGCCCAAACCACCGGACGCAGCCTGGAGGAGATCGGCCATCCGACCTACCGACCGCCGGGCGCGGGTCTGACGCTGGCCCAGGCTGCGGGCCTGGAAGGCCTGGTGCCGCTGTCATGAACACCGTTCCCACCCATGCAGGAACCGTGATCGTCGGCGGCGGCATCCAGGGCCTGATGCTCGCCTTCTGCCTGGCCGAGCGCGGCCAGCGCGACATCGTCGTGCTCGACGCCGGCTACTGGCAGGGCGGCGCTTCCGGGCGCAACGGCACCATGGTGCGCGGCGGTTTTGCCAGCCAGGAATGGACGCGGTTCTTCGGCCGCTCGCTGGAACTGTGGATCGGTCTTTCCGGCCGCCTTGGCGAGAACGTGATGTTCACCCGGCGCGGTTATGCGATCCTGGCTGAAAGCGCGCCCATGGACGATCTGCTCGACGGCATGGCGGCGACCCATCGGATCTGCGGCCTCCAGTCGCGCCGTCTGGCGGCAAGCCAGATTGCCGATCTGCTGCCCCACGCCGACCATGGCCGCATCCGCGGCGCGCTCTATTTCGACAAGGCAGGCGTGGCGCCCCACCACGCCGTGATGAAGGGGCTGCGCAAGGCCTGCCTGGCGCGCGGCGTGCGCCTGTTCTACGAGACGCCGGTCACCGGTTTCGAGAGCAGCAACGGACGCCTGGCCGCCGTGTTGTGCGGTCAGCACCGGATCGCCGCCGATCTGACGGTGATCTGCTGCGGCGCGCAGAACACGCAGGTCGCGGGCCTGGCCGGCCTGGCGCTCGACGGCGAGGCCCACCGCATCGAGGCGATGGCGACCGAACCGATGCGCCCGGTGATCGGCCCCGGCATCGCCCTGCCCGAACGGTTCACCTACCTGCACCAGACCGCACGCGGCGAGATCGTCGGCGGCTCGGAAATTTCCGGCGAAACGCCGCGCCAGTCGCTGGCCAACACGGTGCCGATCATGGCCGCCTTCGCGCGCCATCTGGTGACGATGTTTCCCTGCCTGGCGGACCTGCGCATCCTGCGCCACTGGACCGGCATGCTGCATGTGACGCCTGACCACGGCCCGATGATGGGCCCGCATCCCGACCTGGCCGACCTGTGGATCAGCGCCGGCTGGATGTACGGCATTGCCGGCGCACCCGCTGCCGGCGACATGCTGGCCCAGGCGATCGTGACGGGCCGCACGGACGAGCGCATGGCGCCTTTCGCAGTGGACCGCTTCCGACGTGGCGCGCTGATCGCCGAGGGTTCGACCGTCAACGTCTGAGGTTTCAGTCGTCCGCGTGGCAGATTTGCAGTTGGTCATCGCAGGCCTCCCACGCGGCAGCCGTTGCGCTGCTGCACGACCGGTTGCACGAAGTCGTGCAGGAACTGCACTGCTCGTAGCTGCCGCTGCTGCAGACCAGCGCGCATTGGCCGCTGTAACAGCCGCCGCCGCAGGCAAGCGATGCGGCGTCGGCCTGGCTCCGGCAGGCAACATAGGCGTCATCGCAATCGAGGATGAGCGGCGCGGCGACCAGGGGCGCCGGGCCGCAAGGGGCCTGCGGGCGCCAGCCCACGACGGCTTCGTAGGCCCCGGCGATCGCCTCGACGCGCGCGCCCTGTCCGCGCTCACAGAGCATGGCGAGCAGCGGTTCGACCGGATGACCGAACTCAGCCATGAAACGGGCCGCCCAGGCATCGGCGGCAGCGGCATTCTCGCGGTTGTAGCGGACACCGACGATCCAGGCCGCGGCATCCTGCGACGATCCGGCTTCGGCAAGCGTGGCATGCTGAAGCATCAGGTGCGCCCAGCCATCGGCGACACCAAAGGCAAGGACTCCGGGCGGCGCTGAAAACCAGGCCAGATCGACCGGCACCTGCCCGGGTTCCAGCCCCGCGGTGACCCCCGGTGCGACCGGCGCGACAGGGAGAAAGCTGCCGCTGTAGCCGGCAAGCTGGGAAGCGATACGGATCAGTTCCAGATCGGGTTCGCCCCCCGGCGGCAACGCGGCCCATGCCGCCTTCCACTCCGGCGTGCGCAGGTTCCAGACGGCATCCTGCCCGAGAACACCCGCACTCAGGGTGCCGAGAGCGGCGACGGTCAGCAGACAGATCACATAGCGGTTTCGCCAGATCCTGATCACACGCCTCCTCCCCAGCCGGACGACACCGGCAAGCCTTCAGCCTAGCTCCCGGCGGGACAAATGGCGACGTGATCACGATCACCCGGAAGCGTGGCGAGGCACGCAAGTTTGTGGTTATGCTCGCCCGCCCGACATCGACCCAGGACCATCATGGCCCCCGACAGCCCCTCCCGACCGACCGCCCACCATCGGCTGAGCCCCCTGCTCAATCCTTCCAGTGTCGCTGTCTATGGCGCCTCGACACGCGAACATGCGCCGGGCAACACGGCCGTGCTGTTTGCCCGCGACGGCGCCGAGGCCAGGGGCCGCACGGTCTTTCCGATCAACCCAAAATACGAGGAGATCGAGGGCCTGAAGGCCTACGCCTCGATGGACGCCCTGCCGCAGGCACCGGACCTTGCGATCTTCTGCGTCGCCAGCGAGCGCATGGAGCAGGCGGTGACCGAGGCCGCCCGCGCCGGCGCCAAGGCCGGGCTGATCTTCGCCAGTTGCTACCTGCAGGAAGAAACCCAGCCCAAGCTGACCCAGCGGATCGCCGCGATCTGCGCCGAGGCCGGCATGGAGCTGTGCGGCGGCAACTGCATGGGTTTCTACAATTACCATGACGGCTTCCGCGCGAGCGCGTTCGGTCTGGTCACACCATTTCAAAGCGGCGGCATCACCCTGATCAGCCATTCGGGCTCGCAATGGGGTTCGTTCCTGCACAACGACAGCCGCTGGCGCTACAACCTGGCGATCTCGGCGGGCCAGGAACTGGCGACGGTCGCGGCCGACTATCTCGACTACGCCCTGGAACTCGACAGCACGCGGGTCGTGGGCCTGTTCCTGGAAACTGCACGTCAGCCTGAACGCTTCGTCGCCGCGCTGGAGAAGGCGCGCGACAAGGGCATTCCCGTCGTCGCCATGAAACTGGCGCGCACGGCTGCGGCGGCCCATTTCGCCGCGACCCATTCGGGCGCCATCGCGGGCAACCATGCCGCCTATGAGGCGCTGTTCGATCGTTATGGCGTGATCTCGTGCCAGACCCTCAACGAATTCGGCGCAACCCTGCTGATGCTGGGCGGCGAGCGACGCGTTGCCCAGGGCGGCCTGGCAGGCCTGCTCGATTCGGGCGGCTACCGCGAGATGGTGACCGACCTGGCGAGCGACGAAGGTGTGCCGCTGGCCCAGCTCAACGAGGCGACCATGAAACGCCTGCGCGCCCGTCTCGACCCCGACCTGGAGCCGGCCAATCCGCTGGACGCCTGGAGCACCTCGGAGGGCTACGAGGAAAAGTTCACCGACTACTTCCGCATCCTTTCGGACGACCCCGACACGGCCATGACCCTGGGCTTCTATGATGTCCGTTCCGGTTCACGGCTGCACGACGGCTACAGCCGGGCGATGAAGACCGCAATGGCGGAGTCCACCAAACCCTTCGGCATCTGCGTCAACTTCACGGCCGCCAACAATTACGAACTGCGCCAGCAGCTTGCCGACGACGGCCTGCTGGTCCTCGACGGCACGGTCGAAGGGCTGCGCGCCGTCGGCCATGCCTTCGAACACCGCGACATGCTGGCGCGCCGCGACGGCCCGCCGCCCCCGCCGCCCGCGCCCGAGGTCGTGGCAAGCTGGCGCGCCCGTCTGGCGACCGGTACACCGCTCGACGAAGCCGAGGGACTCGACCTGATCGCGGCATTCGGTGTTCCCGCCATCGATCATGCGGTGGTCGAGAGCGAGGCCGAGGCAATAGCGGTCGCAGAACGCCTTGGTTATCCCGTGGCGCTCAAGACCGCGGTCGCCGGCATCCAGCACAAGTCCGACGTCGGGGGTGTCCATCTGAACCTCGCCGGCGCTGACGCGCTGCGCACGGCCTGGGCCGATCTGGCCGGGCGACTTGGTTCCCGCGCCATGGTTTCGCCGATGGCGCCGCGTGGCGTCGAGATGTCGCTGGGCATCATCGCCGATCCGCAGTTCGGGCCGCTGGTGATGGTCGGTTCGGGCGGCATCCTGGTCGAACTGCTGGCCGACCGTCGCGTCATTCTGCCGCCCTGCAGCGACGGCGATGCACGCCGCCACATCGACCGGTTGAAGGCCCGCCGCCTGCTCGACGGCATGCGCGGCCAGGCCGCAGCCGACGTTGCTGCACTGGCCAGTGCCGTTGCTGCGCTGTCGGTGCTGGCGGCAGAGGTCGGCGACCTGATTGCCGGGCTCGACATCAACCCGATCATCGTCGGCGCGACGGGATGTATCGCCGTCGATGCACTCGTCATCCCGCGGACATCCCAGACGTGACCCAGCCGGCCTTCCGCCGCGTCCTTGTGCTGACCGGCGACCCCCGCCTGCCCGATACGACCAAACGCGAGAACGCCTATCACGAGGAAGATTTCGAGACCCACCGCGCGATGCGCGCCGCGCTGGAAAGCCTGCCCGGCTACAGCTTCGAATTTCTCGACGACCACGGCCAGTTTCTCGGCCACTTCCGTAACGACCCGCCCGAATTCGTGCTGAACTTCTGTGACACCGGCTTTCGTAACGTCAGTTTCCTGGAACTCAACATTCCGGCCTATCTGGAACTGATGGGCGTGCCCTACAGCGGGGCGACGCCCCAGGCCATGGTGATCGCCTATGACAAGGCGCTGGTGCGGCTGGCCGCGCAGGCCGCCGGTGTCCCGGTGCCGGCCGAAACCTATCTGCGCCCGGGCGACAGCCTGAACCTTCTGCCCGACCTCTACCCCGCGCTGATCAAACCCAACCACGCCGATGGCAGTGTCGGCATCACCAGGGACGCGGTGGTCCACAACCGCGCCGAGGCAGAAGCCTACATCGCCTTCCTGCGCGACCTGCTGCCCGACCGCGCCGCTCTGGTGCAGGAATACCTGCCCGGCAGCGAATACGGCATGGGCCTGATCGGCAATCCCGAAACCGGCCTTGTCGCTCTGCCGCCGCTGGAAGTCGATTTCAGCGCCCTGCCCAAAGGCTTAGCGCCGATCCTCTCCTTCGAATCCAAGACCGAGCCGGATTCGCCCTACTGGACGGAGATCAAGTTCCGTCAGGCCGTCGTGCGCGACGACGAACGTGAGGCCATGGAAGCCCATGCCCGCACCATGTTCGCGCGCATCGGCCTGAAGGATTACGGCCGCTTCGACTTCCGCCGCGGCGCCGACGGGGTGATCAAGCTGATGGAGGTCAACCCCAACCCGGCCTGGGCCAACGACGGCAAACTCGCCTTCATGGCGGCTTTCGCCGGGCACGACTATCCCCAGATGCTGAACCTGATTCTTGAAGCGGCACAGGTGAGGCTGGGGGCGAAAGCCTGAGCTTTGCGGCTACGGCAGTGCGAGTGCGGCCTTCATGCCCTCGAACACGGCCTCCTCGGCCGTGCGCGGCACGAGGCAGTCGCCCGCGAGCAACAGGGTGCCGGGCCAGTCCTCCAGCGCGGCTTCCAGTTCGGTCACCGGCTCGCCGCCCCAGGACACGATCAGGGTATCGATATCCTCGAGGATAACCGGCTCCAGCGCGATCGCGTGTTCGAAGAACACCGCGCCGTCGGCGGCCCCCTTGAGCCGCAGGTGGGTACGGGTTTGCACGCCCAGACCATGGAGCACACCCGACCAGTGGTCGCGCACGCCGTAAGGAATGTTGGCGCCGGGCATCAGACCCAGCGTGCAGAGCCTTACGGTGCAGCCTTCGCGCGCCAGACGTTCGGCCAGCCCGGGGGCGACCCAGTCCAATTTGCCGTCGGCGATGACGACACGCTTGCCGACCGCCATCTTGTTTGTCACCACGTCCCAGGCATGCACGACAGCGATGCCGCCGCCATCTTCCAGTGTCGGCCAGTGCGGCCGCGATCCCGTCGCGAGAATCACCGCGTCGGGCGCTTCGGTTTCGACGAGCGCGCGCGTGACCTGCGTCCCCAGCCGGACATCAACGCCGGCCTGCTCCACTTCGCGCTGCAGGTTGGTCGCAAGACCGCCAAATTCGGCGCGGTCGGGCAGGCGTTCGGCAAGATGGACCAATCCGCCCAGGCGCCGTTCTTGTTCACAGAGCGCGACGCGGTGACCCCGGGCGGCCGCCACGGCGGCGGCCTTCATGCCGCCGGGTCCACCGCCGACGACCATGACCTTCAAGGGGCGGGCTGTCGGCGGATGGGGCAGTGGAAAACGCGTTTCGCGCCCGCTTTCGGGAAACTGGATGCAGGAGATCGAGGCGCCCTTGGCGACGTGGCCGATACAGGCCTGGTTGCAGGCGATGCAGACGCGGATCTCGTCGCTGCGATCCTCGATGGTCTTCCGCGCGAATTCGGGATCGCAGATCATGGCCCGCGCACAGCCAGCGAGATCGGCCTGGCCGGCGGCCAGGATACGCTCGCCCTCCTGGGGCGTGTTGATCCGCCCGGTCACCAGCACCGGAACGGAGACGACGGCGCGCACGGCGGCAGCATATTCGGCCGTGTAGCCCGGGGCATAGACCATGGGCGGGACCACCTGGATGCCGCCGTCCATGGTCGAGCAGGAGCCGCCGTTGATGCTGAAGTAATCGATCATGCCGAGACCGTCGACCGCCCCGGCGACCGCCACGGTATCGTCGGGCGCCATGCCTTCGCTACGGTCCTCGCGGCCGGAAAGGCGCAGGCCCAGCGGCCGCTCGCCGATACGGCCGCGGACTTCCTCGATCACCTCGCGGGCAAAGCGCAAGCGGTTATCGAAGCTGCCGCCATAGGCGTCGGTGCGGCTGTTGACGCGCGGGCAGAGGAACTGGGCGATGAGATGGGCGTGATGGCCCATGATCTCGATGCCGTCGAAACCGGCCGAAACAATACGCGCGGCGGCATCACCGTAGGAGCGCACGACTTCTGCGATCAGGCGGGGCGACAGCACGCGCGGCAGGAGCTGGTTCTTCTCGCACATCAGCGCCGAAGGCGCCCAGGTGACGCCGAGCGTGCCGTCGTTGGTGCTGCCGGCAATGTCCCCACGGCCGGGATGGTAGAGCTGGCCGAACAGCGGTGTGCCATGGGCATGGACCGCTTCGGCGACCCTGCGAAAACCGGGGATGCAGGTGTCATCGTGGATGTTGACCCAGCGCCCGGCGCCGACGCCGGTCTCGTGGACCGAAGCCGCCTCCATGATGATGAGACCGGCACCGCCTTTGGCGCGGGCGGCCAGATAGGCGGGATAACGTTCGGTGATGTGGCCGTCGGACGCCATGGCACTGCCATGGGCCGGCATGACGATGCGGTTCTTCAGCTCGATGCCGCGCAGCGTCAGCGGCGCGAGCAGATGCGGAAAGCGGTCGGACACGTCATCCCCGGGGGCCAGCCTTACGCCACACGGCGGCCCCGCGGCGAGGTGGCCATTGCGCCGCCGGAGCGCGCGACCCTAGCATGCCAACGGAAATGACAGGAGGACCCACAATGGATTCCAAGGCGCTGGATGTCTGGCTGGCGAACTACAAACATTGCTACGAAAACGCCGATGCCGACCGGCTGGTCACCCTGTTCACACCGGATGCGACCTATCAGGAACATCCCTTCATGGAACGGGTCCACGGGCGCGACTTTCACCGCTTCTGGAGCGACGTCGTCACCGGCGCCCGCGAACGCCAGATCGGCTTTCATGTCTTCTGCGTCAGCGAGACGGAAGCGTTGGTGAACTGGCTGGCCGACGCCATCCAGGTGAAGACCGGCAAACACCGTGAGGGCGACGGCGTCTTCCATCTGACCTTCGCGCCCGACGGGCGCTGCAGCAGGCTGCGCGAGTGGCAGACCTGGCACATCGTGGGCGAGCCGCTGACGCCGGGCTGGCCCAACAAGGGCTGAGGCGGGTTACAGCAGATCGCGCGGAATGCGCTGGTCCCAATGACGGTGGGCGACCTGCTGGTCGCCCTCGAAGGCTTCGATGTCGCCCTTGAAGAGGAAATCCGTGGCGGTCGCGGTGAGATACGTGCGGACCTCGACGCGGATGTTCCAGTCATCGCGACGCATGGTGGTGCGCATCACCAGTTCGGTGCGCGCGGTCAGCGGGTCGTCCTCGCCGATGCGGTAGCGCTTGAGGAAGGAACTGCCGATGTCGAGGTTGATCGCCGGCATGCGCGCCAGGGCTGCATCGCCCAGGTCACCGCCGTTGCGCCAGGTGTAGACCGTCTCGTTGCTCGAGAGATCGATCTCGACGGAACGCTGCACCGGATGCGGCCGCAGGTGATGGACATCGTCGCGCGGCGCGCTGAGCGGTGGGCCAAAGGGGGCAAGATCGGCGTCGGCAGGATCCTGTGGCCGGACCGGCAGGTCAAGGCAGCCCGGGCCGGTGGCAAGCGTGAGCAGGACCGGCTCCGGCGAAGGCCAGGCAATCGGCCAGTAGGCGGTGGAGATCGCCAGCCGGATGCGGCTGCCAGCGGCAAAACGATGGGCAATGTCCTTGAGCCTGATCACGACGTCATACGAACGGCCCGGCTCCAGCGGCGCGGGCGACTCATGGCTGTCGCGGTGGGCGAGATTGAGCAGGCCGTAGGTGATCCGCGTCGAAGCGCCGCAGGGCAGCACCTCGTTGACCCGCACGGCGACCATGGCGCAGGGCCGGTCGGCGGAAATCTGCAGGTGGACGACCGGCGCGCCAAGAATTTCCAGATCGTCGTCCAGAGCGTCGCTGTCGAAGGTCAGCGAACGGCCATCGTCAACCCGCTGGTCGCCGGGCAGTTCGCCCTCGGCGCCAAAGGCGCACCATTCACCACCGAGCAGGCCGGTGGTCTGGGGCGAGGTGATCGACAGCGTGCCCTGCCGACCCGGCTCGGGCATCAGGCGGCCAAGCTGGAGGTGCAGACGCTGCCGGCCGATGCGCGGGCTGGGCCAGGCCTGTTCGGCGATCCAGCGGCCGGGGCGTTCCTCATAGGAGGAACGTGGCGGCAGGCTGTCCTGCATCCAGACCCGCAGCATGGGTTCATCCATGATGCCGTCGTCGATGCCCTTCAGCCAGTGGTCCCACCAGCGCACCGCTTCCTGCAGGAAGCCGATCGAGGGTTCAGGTACGGCGTCATGGGGCCAGTTGTGCGCCCAGGGCCCGATCAGACCCTTGCGCGGACAGTCGAGCCCGGCGAGCAGCCGCCCGACCGCATTGGTATAACCATCGGCCCAGCCGCCCACGGCATAGACCGGGCAGCGGATGGCGGCGAAGTCCTCGTTGACCGAGCCATGGCGCCAGTAATCGTCGCGCCGCTGGTGATCCATCCAGAGCGCGGGGAAAGGGACGGCATGGTCGAGCCGGTCGAGCCACATCGCGCGCCAGTTTTCGCCGACGATTTCGGGATCGGGCGGCAGGGCATTGTTGGCCATGAAGGCCGTGCCCCACTGCATGTTCTCGTTGAGGAGGCAGCCGCCCATGTAATGGGCATCGTCGGCGTAGCGATCGTCGGCGGCGCACAGCGTAATGATCGCGCCCAAGGCCTCGGGCGCCCGCGCGGCGACCTGAAGGGAATTGAAACCGCCCCATGAAATGCCGGTCATGCCGACCTTGCCCGAACACCAGGGCTGGGCGGCCAGCCAGGCGATCACGGCGACGGCGTCGTCGTGTTCCTGGCGCGAATACTCGTCGAACAGCAGACCCTGGGAGTCGCCCGTGCCGCGCACGTCGACGCGGACAGCGGCGTAACCGGCGCCAGCGAACCAGCGGTGGATCGCCTCGTCGCGGCCGCGCATGAAGTCGCGCTTGCGATAGGGGATCAGTTCCAGGATCGCCGGAACCGGGCGGGACACGGCATCCTGCGGCATCCACATGCGCGCGGCCAGACGGGTGCCGTCCGGCATGGGGATCCACTGGTTTTCGATCTCGCGGATCGGCACGTGGTTCGAGGTCGGCATGACGCGGGCCTGGGCCCTTCCTGGGCTGCCCTTCCCTGCGCCCCCGGGTCGGATCAGCCTGCGATCGTGGTCGCCTTGCGGGTACGGCGCTTCAGAACACGCTGAGTCGACCAGAAGGAGAGCGCCAGCTTCTCACGCGCGGCGATGCCGCTGTCAAGATCGAGGCAGTTGACGATGCAGAGACGGAAACCGCCCGGCGGCATCGCATGCGACTTCGCCGAGCGTTTCTCGTGGAAGGTGACCTGGACCGACATGACGCCGGGAACCGCCAGGGCCTCGGCAATCGCCTCCTTGTCGGGGTGATGGAAACGGGCGCCATGCGCACCGAACAGGACGACCGAAAAACCGTCGCGCCGGTCGCGGTCCTCGAAGGGCCAGGTACCATCGGCATAAAGCGCAACCAGGGCGTCGACCCAGCCGGGGCCGTAGAGATCGGGGAACTGGTCGGCAAAGCGCAGATGGCACTCGATGATCTTGCCGCCGATGGTCTCGACATTGGCCATGCCGGTGTAGCCGCGCAGGTTGGTGCGCAGCCAGTCGCCGCAATAGGCCTCGATGTCGTCGCGATGGCGCGCCTCGACGATCCAGTAATCGAACATGCCGCCGTCGAGCGGAACGCCGATGGCATGGCGCCACCAGACCGGAACGCCGTCGATCACCGCAACGTCGGTCGAGACATGTTCGCCGTCCAGCAGGGTCATCCACATGTGACCGGGCTGCTGGTGCTCGCGGTAATCGGCCAGGTCCTCCATGACCATGGATCCCGTGCCCATGCCGCGCATGTTGTAGATCGGCTTGGAGAAGACCGGGAAGGACGGCGGATCGAAGCCGTGCGGGGCGTGTTCGAGCTCCTGGGTCTCTGCGATCAGGAGCTTGTTGTAGACCCAGCGGTGTTTGGGAAAGAGCACATAGGCGTCGCCGTCGTCGGTCGGGATGGCGACATCGTCAGGGCAGGCAACGCCGGTGAAGTACTGGTCGCGCCAGGGATCGCGCTCGAGAATGGGCATGGCGGCATCGTGCTCCGGGAGCGGCTGGACGGGCTGCCGCGTCGATGGTGTCAACGCCGCCCCTGCCCTAGAGTTCCGCTTGAAACCCTTAGATGGTGAGGCAGCGATGATCCGCAATCCCATACCCTGGCCCAACGGCGCCCGCTGTGCCGTGGCCTTTACCTTCGACATGGACGGCGAAAGCCTGATGCACGTGCGACACGGCGAAACCATCGCCGACCGGCCGGTGGGCACTTCCGACCTGCGTTACGGTCCGGAGATCGCGGTGCCCAGGTTCGTCGATCTGTTCGCCAAGTACGACATGAAACAGACCTTCTTCATTCCCGGATGGTGCGTGAAGAACTACCCCGCCACGATCGAGGAGCTGCTGAACGGCGGCCACGAAATCGCCCACCACGGCTGGATCCACGGGCGTCTGCGCGAGATGAGCGACGAGGCCGAGGCCGAGGACATCGCCAGGGGCGTGGAGGCCATCGTTGCGGCAACGGGCGAAAAACCCCGCGGCTTCCGCGCGCCCAGCTACGCCATGTCGCGGCGCACCATGGGGCTGCTGCAGGACCACGGCATGGCCTACGAGGCCTCGCTGATGGGCGACGACCAGCCCTATCTGATCGAGAACGACCGCGGGACCATGGTCGAACTGCCGAGCGTCATGCCGCTGGACGACTGGACCCAGTTCGTCAGCTTCCCCGATTTCGGCGTCAGCATGCAGATCAAGGCGGCCTCGGACGCCTACAACGTGCACGTCGAGGAATTCGACGCCATGTGGGAGCACGGCGGCCTGTGGGTTTCGGTCTGGCATCCCTTCGTCTCGGGCCGCCTGCCACGCGCCATGCAGATCGAGCGCCTGATCCGCCACATGATGGAAAAGGGCAATGTCTGGTTTGCCCGCATGGACGAGATCAGCGACCACGTGAACGGCCTGATCGCGCGCGGCGGATGGACCCCGCGCCGCCACCGCTTCCCGTTGTGGGAGGAAGGCCAGAGCTGACGCTCGCGACCAGAGCAGACTCAGACGGCCGTCGCAGACACACCGCCGCACCCAGCCCAAGCCACAACCGCGATTGACCGCGAGGAAGCCTTCTCTAAGGTTCCCCGCGCCAGGAAAGGAACCGTCATGGACAACAACAAGAAACAGCTTCTGGACTGGATCGAAGAGGACCGCGAGAAGCTGCTGGGTTTCTTCAGCACCTTCGTCTCCACGCCGACGCCCAACCCGCCCGGCGATACGCGCAAGGCCTTCGAACACATCCGCGGTTTCATGGGCGAACACGGCCTGGAGCACCGGATCATCGATCCCGAACCGATGTTTCCCAACCTGGTGGCGAGCATGGACGGTGCCGGCGAGGGCCGCCATCTGGTGCTCAACGGCCATGTTGATGTCTTCCCTGCCTCGGACGAGGGCTGGAGCCACGGCGGACCATGGTCGGGCGCCATCGCGGACGGTTCGGTCTGGGGCCGTGGCAGCGCCGACATGAAATGCGGCACCTCGACCTCGATCTTCACCTACATGTACCTCAACCGGATGCGCGAGCACCTGCGGGGCAAGCTGACGCTGACCTGCGTCTCCGACGAGGAGACCTTTGGCCCCTGGGGCGCACGTTACCTGATGGACCATCACCCGGAGGTGCACGGCGACTGCTGCCTCAACGGCGAACCCTCCAGCCCGTTCTCGATCCGCTTCGGCGAGAAAGGTCCGTGGTGGGTGACCTTCCACGTAACGACCAAGGGCGCACACGGCGCCTACACCCATGCAGGCGAAAGCGCGAGCCTGACGGCCATGGCCTTCTGCACCGAACTGCGCGCCGCGATCGACGCCATCGAGGTGCCGCCGCCCCACAACATCGGCCAGGCCCTGGCCGAGGCGCGCGAGGCGCTCGACAAGGCCATGGGCGATGGTGCCCACACGATCATCCAGAAGGTGACCTGCAACGTCGGCGTCATCGAATCGGGCATCAAGGTCAACGTCGTCCCCGGCAACGCCCGCATCGAATGCGACATCCGCCTGCCCGTGGGCTGCGAGAAGGAAACCGTGGCCGGAGTGATCGAGGGCGTGCTGGCGCGTTATCCCCAGATCACCATGGAGGAGAACAACTACATGGCGCCGTCATGGTGCGACCCCTATGGCGACATGGTCGGTATCCTGCAGGACAACGTCGAGGCACTGGCCGGCTTCCGGCCGACGCCGGTGGTCAGCCTGGGCGGCACCGATGCGCGCCTGTGGCGCTACCTGGGCATCGGCGCCTATGTCTATGGCCCCCGTCCCGACGGCATGGGCCAGCGCGACGAACACGTGCCGATCGACGACTTCCTGCACGTGGTGAAAAGTCATGTGCTTTCCGCCTATGACTACCTCAAGGCCTGACACAACAACGGACACGACATGACCCGCATTTCTGCCGACCTGATCCTCAAGAACGGCCGCATCGCCACGCTCGACGCCGGTGAAACCATCGTCGAAGCCGTCACCTGCTGGAACGGCCGCATCATCGCGCTGGGCAGCAACAGCGACGCCGAGACCTTTGCCGGCCCGGGAACGCGCACGATCGACCTGAAGGGCGCCACCGTCATTCCCGGTCTGATCGACAGCCATTGCCACCCGGACGCACACGCCATCACCAGCACCCTGTGGGAGGACGTCAAACCCGAGAGTGTGAAGTCGGTCGACGAGCTGCTCGCCCTGGTGCGTCAGGCGGCATCGGTGCGCAAGCCGGGCGATCCGGTGCTGGCCTGGGGATGGAACGACAAGAAATGCGGCGGCTATCCCCTGATCGAGCAGCTCGACGCGGTCGCCGGCGACGTGCCGGTCTATATCGGGCGCACAGATGGCCACATCGCGGTGGTCAACACCGCCATGCTGCGCGCCATGGACATTGACGACGATGCCAAGGACCCGCCCCACGGCGCCTATGACCGCCATCCGGGCACGGGCCGGATGACCGGCCTGCTGCGCGAGGCCACGGCCAAGAACGTGGTGCGGCGGATCAACGACGGCCTGACCGTCGAGCAGTATGCGGAGGGCCTCAGGAAGGTCTTCGGCATGTATCACGCCCACGGTGTGACCTCGCTCCACAACTCGCTGACGCGCCGCCGCGCGGTGCAGGCCTATCAGGTGCTGCGCGGCCGCAACGAACTCACCATGCGCATGGGCATCCTGATCAACGGCGACGACCGCGAGATGGAAGACACCTGGATCGCCGCGGGCATCAAGACCGGCTGGGGCGACGAGTGGATCCGCTGCGTCGGCATCGAATGGTGCCCGGACTGTTCGACCAGCGGGCGCACGGCGGCCTATTACGACCCCTATGTCGGCGAGGCGGTGCCGGGCGAGCCGGTGCCCAACACCGGCATGCTGCTCTACGACGCCGACGACCTCAACGCGCGCGCCATTCGCGCCCACAAGGCGGGCCTGCGCATCTGCATCGAGGGTGTGGGCGACCGCGGCATCGACTTCGCGCTCGATGCCATCGAAGGCGCGCTCAAGGCCCATCCGGTGGCCGACCATCGCAGCCGTGTCGAACATTGCTGCTACGTCACGCCAGAACTGATCGCACGGCTGAAGAAACTGGGCGTGACCGACAGCTCGGCGACCGGCTTCATGGTCGAACTCGGCGATGCCTACATCGCCAATCGGGGCGAGGCCGCCATGGCCCACATGTGGCCACATCGCAGCCTGATCGATGCCGGCGTGCCGGCCCCCGGCCACAGCGACGCCAACGTCTGTTCGGTCAACCCCTGGCCGGTGTTCGATGCCCTGGTCAACCGCCGCACCGACACCGACGCCAGCCTGGACAGCAGCCAGGCGATCACGGTGACCGAGGCCCTGCGCACCTACACCACACTGGGCGCCTGGACCGGGTTCGAGGAAGAGCTCAAGGGTGATCTGGCCGTGGGCAAGGTCGCGGACTTTGCGATTCTGGAAAGCGACCCCTGGGCCATCGCGCCCGAGGCGTTGCGCGACATGGCTGTGCGCGAGACGATCGTGGGCGGGCGCAGCGTCTATCAGCGCTGAGCCCCGGCGGTTACGGCAAGGGCGTTCAGATGCCCGCGGAAACCGTGATCATCAGGGTTCCGTTTGCGGCCTGGCCGGCGGGCGCGACAGCGCCGTCGGCCAGGTTGACCTGCATCATCGGCGGCATATCGCCCAGGCTGGCGAAATCGAGGGCGGTGTTGCCGTCGCCCAGGTTGAAATGTTCGTCTGTGGCCGGGTCATAAAATTCGACCTCGTAGGGATAGGTCTGGCCATCCTCTCCGAGCAGCATCAGCGTGCCGCCGGGACCCGAGCCATGCGCCTCGATGTGCACTGCTCCTGTGAACGGCTTGAGCGGCACGATGGCCGTCGCGCCGCCCATCGTGAGGGCGCCGCCGACATCGAGAAATTCCGCCACCGCGTCGTCGCCCAGGACCTCGATCCGCTTGGGAATGGTCACCGAAACGACGACGGATTCGGCGGAAGTGTCGCCAAAGGAACCGGCCTTTGCCGGCTGGGCTGAAATGCCGATGACGGCGGCGCCGATCAGGGAGCCCACGGCGAGGTTGCGCAGGTTTTTCTGCTCGGAGAGCAGAGCCGCAAGATCCTTGAGCGCCAGGATACCGTCGCGCACCAGAATAGCACCCAGGCGCCCGCCGAGCATCGCCTGCCGGGCCAGCGCGGTATCAAGCTGCGTTTGGGTGATCAGGCCCCTGTCGCAGAGCAGATCGCCGAGCCGGGGAACCGTGGCGATGGCTTCCATGACACGATTGCGCAGGGAACGCTGGTCGCGCAGCGCCCGCTCCAGATCTGCCGGACTCAGCTTGCCCCGACGCAGCAGGATGGTGCCCAACGCCTCCCAGGAGGCGGCCTGTTCATCGAGCGCCTGTGCCAGATCGTCACTGCCGAGAAGCCCACGACGGTGCAGAATATCTCCCAATTTGGGAATGTGCTGGACATGTTCCATCACGGTGGAACGCAGTAAACGCTGCTCCTCCAGGGCCGAACGGAGGTCTGATTTGCCGATTCGGCCCAGTTCCAGCAACCGTGCGCCCAGCGGCGTCAGGTCCTCAGCGGACCATTCCTGCAGCAAACGATCCACCTGGACGCGCGAAATCAGGCCACGGCGCGACAAAATGTCGCCAAGGCGATGGGCATCGAGATAGCTCGCATGTCCAGGCATCGCTTATTCCCCTCGTTTAGCGAGAACGTGCACACGGTGCCGAACCGTTCTCGCTAAACGTGCGATGCAAGTTGCGTTCCAAAAACCTTAACGCCGCAGGTGCAGCCCGGTTCCCCGACCTCAGGGTCGCGGCAATCGGAAGGTCAGGGTTGCGTCAATCGGCTGCGAGCAAATGGGCGCGTTCGCCCAGCACCTCGTCGAAATCCCGGGTGAAGCTTTCGAGATCGCCATCGGTCATGGGCAGGCACATCAGCATCGTGTTGCGATTGGTGATGCGCTGGCCGCGGGCAAGCATGCCGAAGAAGACCAGCTTGTCCTTCCAGGGATTGCGCCTGTCGACGTCGTGCTCGTTGTTGAGCGGGCCGGTGCAGCTATGGAACGCAACGATGCTGCCCATTCCGGTGACGCTCATGGGCAGGCTGTGCTTGGCAATGACGGCTTCAAGCCCACCACGGAATGCATCGCCCCTTGCGTTGAAGCTTTCGGCAACCTCGGGCGTATAGACCTGCGTCATGGCGGTGGAGCCGGCGGCGTGGGTGATGACGTTGTTGTTGAAGGTGCCGGCATGGGAAAAGGCGCCCGCCGAACGCGGATCGTAGCGGTTCATGATGTCGGCGCGGCCGCCGAAGGCGCCGAAGGTGGCGCCGCCACCGATGTACTTGCCCAGGGTGATCATGTCGGGCGTGATGCCCAGGATCTTGTGCAGGCCGCCGCCGGAAAGCCGGCTGGTCACGACCTCGTCGAAGATCAGGATGATGCCGTGTTTCTCGGTCGCCGCACGCAGCGCCCGCAGCATCTCCGGATCGGCCTGGACGCAGCCGCCGGCGGCCTGCATCGGCTCGATCACGACGCACGCCAGGTCCTTGGCGTGTTCTTCGATCAGCTTGAGCGTGCCCTCGGTGTCGTTGAAGGGCGCCATGACGTAGTCGAACGGCGCGTTGATGGGCGAACCGCCGTGGCCGAAGATGAAGACACCGCCGTGATAGCCGCCCTCGAAGACCATCACCTTGTTGCGCCCCGAAACGGCGCGTGCGGTGACGATGGCCATCAGGTTGGCCTCGGTACCCGAGTTGGTGAAACGCACCAGATCAAGCGCGGGGAAACGGCTGACCAGTTCCGCCGAAAGGATGCGTTCGTAGCGGTTGGGTCCGCCCAGCACGGTGCCGTCGCCGATTGCCTTGACCATGGCGTCGCGGATCAGCGGGTTCGACTTGCCGAAAAGACCGGCGCCGAACTCGCCGACGTAGTCGGTGTACTTGTGATCGTCGATATCCCAGACGCACTGGCCTTCGCCGCGGGCGATGGTGAGCGGGAACGGATTGTAGAAGAGCACCGTGCGCGTGTTGCCGCCGGGCATGGAGGATGCGGCTTTTTCGTCCTCCGTCCTGCTGCGCGGGTTGGCATCGGAAAACGCTGCCACGGCCTCATCGACCGCTTTCTCCAGATCAGCCTGCAGCGCCACATTGGGTATCGTCGCCATGATGTTCTCTCCTCCTGATCGGGTCCGGGCGAGACCCCGACCTTGCGCCTTGTCGGGCCGGCAGCTCCCTTGGTGGCCCCTGCCCCATTGCCCCGGCGCGGCAAGGCTAGCCCATGGCGCGCTGTGTCTCCACTGTCGCTTTGCGCCTCTGACGGGGCCATGGTTAAGTGCGCCCGGCACCACGCACGACATTTCGGGGATCATCATGCCGGACCTGTTTCCGCACCTCTTTTCGCCGCTGCAGATCAAGAACGTCACGCTGAAGAACCGGATCTTTTCGACCGGCCACATGACGACCCTGGTCACCGGCTACAAACCCAACGAGGATCTGGCCGCCTATCACGAGTCACGGGCCCGTGGCGGCGCCGGCCTGGTGGTGATCGAGGTTGCTTCGGTGCATTCCTCGGCGATCTACACCAGCCACACGATCATGGCCGATACGGACGCCTGCATCCCCGGCTATCAGCGGATCGCCAGGGCGGTGCACCAGTACGACTGCAAGGCCTTCGGCCAGCTTTTCCATCCCGGCCGCGAGAACTTCGAATCGGTCGACGGCAGTGCGCCGGTCGCCTATGCGCCTTCGGCGGTGCCCAACGAGCGCTTTCATGTCATGCCCCGGCCGATGTCGCGCGCGCTGATCCATGATGTCATCGATGGGTACGGCGATGCCGCGGTGCGCCTGCGCGAGGGCGGCCTGGACGGCGTCGAGATCGTCGCCAGCCACGGCTACCTGCCGGCCCAGTTCCTCAATCCCCACGTCAACCTGCGCACGGATGAATACGGCGGTTCGCCGGAGAACCGGGTGCGCTTTCTGGCCGAGATCATGGCCAACGTGCGCTCCAAGGTGGGCGACGACTTCGTCGTCGGCCTGCGCATTTCGGGCGACGAGCAGAGCTACGACGGTCTCGACATCGCCACGGCCACGGCCGGCATCGAGATGCTCGAGGCCGCCGGCGGGTTCGACTACTACAACGTCATCGCCGGCTCTTCGTCCTCGCTGGGCGGTTCGGTCCACATCGTGCCGCCGATGTTCATCGAGAACGGCTATGTCGCGCCCTATGCCGCGACCATCAGGGCCAAGGTGAAGGCGCCGGTCTTTGTCGCCGGCCGCATCAATCAGCCCCAGCAGGCCGAGGAAATCCTGAAAAGCGGCCAGGCCGACCTGATCGGCATGACCCGCGCCCAGATCGCCGACCCCGAGATGGCCAACAAGGCGCGCCAGGGCCGCGTCGACGATATCCGCGCCTGCATCGGCTGCAACCAGGCCTGCATCGGCCACATGCACATGGGCTACGGCATCTCCTGCATCCAGCATCCCGAAACCGGGCGCGAGCTGGCCTACGGCACGCGCCAGCCGGCAGCGCGACGCAAAAAGGTGCTGGTGGCCGGCGGCGGGCCGGGCGGCATGAAGGCAGCCGCAGTGGCGGCCGAGCGCGGCCATGAGGTCATCCTGTGCGAGGCAGCGGCCCAGCTCGGCGGACAGGCACTGCTCGCCCAGGCTCTGCCCGGACGTGCCGAATTCGGCGGCATCGTCACCAACCTGACGCGGGAAATGGAACTTGCCGGTGTCACGGTACGGCGCAACACGCCGGTCGACCGTGCCTTGATCGAAAGCGAAGCGCCCGACGCGGTGATCCTGGCGACAGGCGCCCGCCCGGCGCCCGTTGAGATCGAGGGCGCCGAGGAGGCGCACATGGTCGAAGCCTGGGCCGTGATCCGGGGCGAAGCCAATGTCGGCGGCCGCGTCGTCATCGCCGACTGGCGCTGCGACTGGATCGGCATGGGCGTCGCCGAGATGCTGGCGCGCAACGGCTGCGACGTCACCCTGGCGGTCGACGGCTATATGCCCGGACAGACCATCCAGATGTACGTGCGCGACCATTGGGCTGCGACTTTGCAGAAGCTTGGCGTGAAGGTCATCCCCTACGCCCGCCTGTTCGGCGCCGACGCCGACACCGTCTATCTCCAGCACATCACCAGCGGCGAGCCGATCATTCTGGACGGCGTCGACACGGTGGTGACCGCACTGGGCCACAACTCCGTCACCACGCTGGCGGACTCGCTGGAAGGCTGGGACGGGGAGATCCACCTGGTGGGCGATTGCCTGGCACCACGTACCGCCGAGGAGGCCGTGCTCGACGGCCTGAAGGTCGGCACCGCCGTCTAGAAACGATCAGCCGTCGTTGGGGCCCAGAATGGCGCAGTAGAGGCTGCGGGACTTCAGCGTCTCGCAGCGGTCCTCGGCCAGGGTTTCCTCGGCCAGGGGGCCGGCCTGGAGGCGGAAGAAGGTGCCGCTTTCGCCGCCTAGTTCCTTCATGACGATGACCGGAAGCAGATCGCCCAGGACATCGCGGTTGTCCTTGGCAAGCTGCTGCCAGCCGGCCTGGGCCTCGCGTATCGTGCCGTAGGAAGCCAGCCACAAGCGGTAGGGGCCGATCGATTCGGGATTACCC
>Ga0105054_10003782_pt1 | contig 23139 bp, 21 predicted proteins | sample BON02_FD_78091 | JGI IMG/M metagenome (GOLD analysis project Ga0105054, IMG submission 78091) | Freshwater microbial communities from Lake Bonney liftoff mats and glacier meltwater in Antarctica - BON-02 (megahit assembly) | ecosystem: Environmental > Aquatic > Freshwater > Ice > Glacier...
AGTTTGTATGGTTGGTATATGTGGACACGTTTGGTTGGAAATCATCATATTGAAATTACTAGAACGACAAAAAAAGACAAACTCAAAGCTGTCGGAATTTTCGTTTTCACAGCATTATTTGTGGTTTGTGTCTATTTATATTTTAATCGATTTGATAGAATTACCGATTATTTTGACACGTTTACAACTGGAGTTTTCTTTGCCGCCATGTGGTTAATGGCAAATAAAAAATTAGCACATTGGAGTTTGTGGATTGCAGGAAACATCATTTCTATTCCACTCTATTTTATTAAAGGATTAGGATTCTCAGGAATTCAGTTTATCATATTTTTAATCATCGCATTTCAAGGATATAAAGCATGGAAGAGAAGCTTAAACAGCAACCAGCAAACATTATAAAAGTTGTTTTATTCGGCCCAGAATCTACTGGAAAAACAACACTTTCTAAACAATTAGCTCGCTATTACAATACCGTTTGGGCGCCAGAATATGCACGTGAATATTTGCAAAAAAAATGGAATAACGAACGTAAAACTTGTGAAGCTGATGATTTGGTTCCGATTGCTATCGGGCAAATGAAATTAGAAAATAAGCTGGTTGATAAAGCAGATAGAGTTTTAATTTGTGATACTGATCTACTTGAAACTAAAGTCTATTCTGAAGAATATTATGGCGGATTTGTAGACCCAGTATTAGATAAAGCTGCAAAAAATAACACCTACGATTTGTATTTATTAACCTACATCGATACGCCTTGGGAAGAAGATGATTTGCGAGACAGACCAGAGTTAAGAGAAATGTTTAATGCTTTTGAAAACGCCTTAAAAAAATACAATCGCCCATATGTTTTGTTAGAAGGCAATAAAGAAACCAGATTAAAAATTGCTGTTAATGCTATTGACCAATTGATTGCAAACAGAAAAAACCTGTCATCATTCTCTAAAAGTTTAGAAAAATAATAACTGGTTTTGGACACAGAAAAACTCATAAAAGAACTTAATTTTAAAGCAACAAGAAGCAGTGGCGCTGGCGGACAACATGTAAACAAAGTTTCGTCTAAAATTTAATTGTTTTTTGATGTAGAAAACTCAGCCGAATTTTCTGAGGAAGAAAAAAATCAATTGCTTAAAAAATTGGCGACTCGACTTACAAAAGAAAATGTGTTACTCTTAACGTGTGATGAAAGTAGAAGTCAACATAAAAATAAAGAGCTAGCAATTAACCGTTTTTTAGAAATTATTACTCTAGGATTAAAAGTTCTTAAAAAACGTAAACCAACAAAACCAAGTAAATCTTCAATTAGAAAGAAAGCCGAAAACAAACGCAAACAAGCGTTTAAAAAAGTGTTGCGTAAAAAACCAAATGCTGAATAAAAAATAACGATTATTGTTTTCTAATTCAAAAATCTAATCTACTTTTGCAACGTTCTCATAAAGGGGTGCTTTTACAGTTATCAGTGAACAGTTATCAGTAAATCGTTTTAAAACAACTTTCCTACTTTTAACTTTTTAACTTTCAACTTATAAAAAGGCTGAGATCATACCCATTGAACCTAGAACAGGTAATGCTGTTTAGGAAAGGCGAAAATCGCCAATAGTAAAAACGTCATTGCGAAGTTTACCTGAACTTGTTTCAGGAACTACTGAAGCAATCTTAAAAAGAGATTACCACGTCGTAAACTCCTCGTAATGACAAACAACAATTAATTATTCAATACTAATCACAAGAATAATTACCTCTTTTTATTCGTTTTAAATTTTTTTAAAATGAAAAAAATATCCATTTTTTTATTCTTGTTTACAAGCATGCTTGTAAGCTCCCAGACTTTTACAATTTCTGGAAAAATCTCTGATGAAAACAAAGAACCTTTAGCGAGTGCTTCTATTTTTATCAAAAATGCTAACAACGGAACTTCATCTGACTTTGAAGGAAACTATCAATTTAAAGTTGCTTCTGGAACACATGAAATTGAAGTTCGTTTTATTGGTTATAAATCAACATCAAAAACGGTCACGATTACCAATCAAAATGTACTCGTTGATTTTAATTTACAACCAGAAAACAATGTGTTAGATGAAGTATTGGTTTCTGCAGTTCGTGTAAAAGCAACTCACCAGTAACACATTCTAACCTATCAAAAAAGGAAATTGCTAAGCGTAATTTAGGACAAGACATTCCTATTTTACTAAACTATTTACCTTCTGTTGTTACGTCTTCTGATGCAGGCGCTGGCGTTGGCTATACCTACATTAATGTTCGTGGTTCTAACGCAGAACGTGTAAATGTTACCATCAACGGAATTCCGTATAACGATGCTGAAAGTCAAGGAACTTTTTGGGTAAATATGGGCGATTTTGCTTCTTCTACTCAAAGTTTACAATTGCAACGTGGCGTTGGAACCTCAACAAATGGAACGGCTGCTTTCGGAGCGAGTTTAAATATTTTGACCGATGCTATTTCTGAAAATTCGTTTGCAGAAATCTCTAATTCTTTTGGCTCATACAATACCAAAAAACACACCGTAAAATTTAGCACTGGAAAGATTAATGATCATATAGAAATTGCAGGGCGTTTGTCTAAAATTTATTCTGATGGATATGTAGATAGAGCTTCTACAGATTTAAAATCGTATTTTTTACAAGCTTCTTATGTTGATGATAACACATTAATTAAAGCAATTACATTTGGCGGTAAAGAGAGAACTTATCAAGCTTGGGGAGGAATCAACGCTGCAAAACTAGCTATAGACAGAAGACACAACCCATATACATATGAAGATGAAGTTGATGATTATCAACAAGATCATTATCAATTCCATTGGAATCAGAAACTGAACAACAATTGGTCTACAAATATTGGATTGAACTATACCAAAGGACAAGGATATTTTGAACAATATAAAGCTAATAAAAAAACATCTGACTATGCAGATTTGGTCGTAGCAACTAATGGCTCAAAAACGGACTTAATTGTTAGGCGTTGGCTAGATAACAAATTTTATGTAGCAAACTTTAATGCTACTTATAAAAAAGAAAACCTAGAGGTTATCTCTGGTTTTTCTTATAGTAAGTTTTCTAACAAACATTTTGGAGAAATAATTTGGGCAAAACAATTTGTACCAACTGCAACTATTAGAGATCACTATTATGATAGTTATTCTAGAAAGAATGATTTTAGTATGTTCTCTAAAGCTACCTTTAAATTAAGTGAAGGACTGAATGCTTTTGTCGATTTACAATACAGAAAAGTTAATTATAGCACTAACGGATTGACTTCTGACAGAAACCCGATTAATGTTGATACTAAATTCAATTTCTTTAATCCAAAAATTGGGTTTACATATGCTATGAATCAAAATTCTAGTTTATATGCATCTTATGCAAGAGCTAATAGAGAACCTAATAGAAAAGATTTTGAATTAAATGTAGATGTAAAACATGAGAAACTAAACGATTTTGAATTCGGTTGGCGTTTTAAAAATGAAGCAGTAAAATTAAGTACTAACGTCTATTACATGCAGTATAAAGATCAGTTAATCTTAACTGGTGATATTGATGATACTGGAGATTATAAAAGAGAAAATGTTACAGATAGTTACCGTTTAGGATTGGAAATTGATGCAGATATTCGCTTAAGCGATGTATTCTCTGTTCGTCCAAATATTGCTATTAGTTCTAATAAAATAAAAGATTTTATTATCAATAGAGATGGAGATACAAAAAACTTAGGAAGTACAAATATTGCTTTTTCCCCTAACGTTGTTGCTGGAAATGCTTTTGTATATCAACCTAACTCAAATTTACAAATTGCTTTATTATCTAAATTTGTTGGAGAGCAATACATGAGTAATACAGATACAGAAGCCTCTATGTTAGAAAGCTATTTTACAAGTGATTTAAACGTTAGTTATGAGCTTAAAACTACATCTATTTTCAAATCTATTGTTTTTACTGGATTGATAAATAATGCTTTTAATACTGAATATGTAGATAGAGGTTATACCTATTTAGATTACTGGACAGGCCGAGCTTCTTTTGAAGTTCAAGGCTATTTTCCACAAGCAACTAGAAACTTTTTAATTGGTGTTACATTGAAATTTTAGGGAGAATTAATGTTGAAAAAGTAAAAAAATCCCGATGATTTATGCTGAATTTAGTTCAATATCTCATCGGGGTTTTTTTACTTTTTAACTTTACAAGAATTAATTCCGCATATAGAAAACAAAGGACATTTACGTGTTAAAGCAGTAAACAATAAAATAATTGCAACAGCCCAAAGTACATATTCAATCCAAGACGAATCAAATTCTTTTGTGTAAGCAAAATAGGTAGCAACTAACGCTAAAATAACTCTAATTATCTTGTCAAAATTTCCAACATTTTTAGTCATAACTTTTAATTTATCTTACTATTCTAGTTTGAATTCATTTTTCTATTTCTAAATTTTTAGCAGACCAAGCATTAAATCCTCCTAATAAATTATACACTTTTGTAAAGCCTGCTTCTTTATAAATCTTAGCTGATTTTGCACTTCTTCCTCCTGAAGCACAATACACTAAAACGGGCTTTGACTTATCTAATCCTTTAAAAGCTTTGTCTTTAAAATCAGCTGACATATAATTGATTAATATTGCGTTTTTAATATGTCCAGCTTTAAATTCTTCTGGAGTTCTAACATCAACTAATTGCACTTTTTCTTTAGAAATAAGTTGTTGAAACTCTGCTACATTTACATCAATAAATGACGTTTGTTGTTTCTCTTGACTATTGCAAGAAATCATTCCTAAAAGCAAACAAACTACGATAACTTTTTTCATTTTATTTTAATGTTGATGGACACACTTTTTCTATTCTTACAATTGCTGTTTTCTTAATTGCTGCATAACCACCAGCAACATCAATTACATTATGAATTCCTCTTGCTTTTAAAATAGAAGAAGCTATTACAGAACGATAACCGCCAGCGCAATGCACATAAAAATCTGTATCTGTTGGAAACTCGTCAATATGGCTATTTATATAATCTAATGGAGTGCTTGGCACGTCTAAAATATGCTCATTTTCATATTCTCCTGGTTTACGAACATCAAAAACAGGAACATTATTATTGTTTATTTCTTGCGCTAATGTTTTTGCAGAAACTGATTGTAAAGAATCAATTTCTTTTCCTGCTGCTTTCCAAGCATTAAAACTTCCGTCTAAATATCCTAAAGTATTATCAAAACCAACACGAGAAAGACGAATAATTACTTCTTCTTTTTTTCCTTTAGGAGCTACTATTAGAATTGGTTGTTCGATGTCTTTTATTAAAGCTCCAACCCAAGGAGCAAATCCTCCATCAATTCCAATAAAAATTGAACGCGGAATAAATCCTTTTATAAATTCTGATTGATGACGAACATCTAAAATTAATGCGCCTGTGTCGTTGGCTATTTTTTCAAAATCATCTACAGAAAGTGCTGTTGTTCCTTTGGTAATTATTTCATCAATATGCTGATACCCTTCTTTATTTAATTTAACGTTTAACGGAAAATATGCTGGCGGAGGTAATAATCCGTCAGTTACTTCTTTGATAAATTCTTCTTTGGTCATGTCAGCTCGCAAAGCATAATTTGTTTCCTTTTGATGACCAATAGTGCCAACGGTTTCTTTACTCAGGTTTTTACCACAAGCAGAACCTGCGCCATGAGCAGGATATACAATAACATCATCTGCTAAAGGCATAATTTTAGTTCTTAAACTGTCAAACAAAAACCCTGCTAAATCTTCTTCTGTTAAAGTTCCAACTTTTTGAGCTAAATCTGGTCTTCCAACATCACCTAAAAACAAGGTGTCTCCACTAAACAACGCATAATCTTTTCCATTTTTATCTCTTAATAAATACGAAGTACTTTCCATTGTATGTCCAGGAGTATGAAGCGCAACGATGGTTACATCTCCAACTTTAAATTCTTCATTATCTTTTGCGATATGTGTTTTGTAATTTGTTTGTGCATTTGGTCCGAATACTATTTCTGCACCTGTTTTTTCAGCTAAAGTTACATGTCCGCTCACAAAATCTGCATGAAAATGTGTTTCGAAAATGTATTTAATTTTTGCATTGTCGTTATTTGCTCTCTTTAAATAAGGAGAAACTTCTCTTAACGGATCTATAATTGCAACTTCTCCGTTACTTTCTATATAGTACGCACCTTGCGCTAAACAACCTGTATAAATTTGTTCAACTTTCATAATTTATTGTACTCTTTATTTATATGTATGATGAATATATTCAGCATATTTTATTTGATGTTCTCTATCGCCCGTTTTATAAAATTTTACTGCTGTAAAAATGTTCATAAAAAAGTGATTGATGTCTATAATATTTAAGATTCCTGCTCTAAACAATGAATCTCTTACTAGCCCTTTTACGCCAGCAAAATAAAAAGTTATTCCTTTTTTCTTATAAAACTGAATTCTTTCCATTAGCATTTCTACTCCTGTACTATCAATTCTATTAATGTTTTCAGAATCGATAACAATCAATTTCAATGCCTTCCCTTTTTTTTCTGCCAAATCGTCTAAGTTATCTCTAAAATAACTCGCATTTGCAAAGAATAATTGTGCGTCAAATCGAATTACCAAGATATCTTCTTCGATAATTACATTTTTAAATCGCTCTCTATTCTTGTAAAAATCTGAATCTGGAACAGCTCCTAAAACTGCTATGTATGGCTTAGAGGTTCTAAAAATTAGAATGATGATAGACATTCCTACTCCAACAAAGATTCCGTATTCTATTCCTAAAAACAAGGTTCCTGAAAACGTTGTAAGTAATAAAGAGAAATCTAATTTATTTGTTTTCAATAAATGAATCCCTTCTTTAACTCTTACCAATCCAAAAACCGCCACAATAATAATTGCCGCCAAAATTGTTTTAGGTAAATAATAAAAAACTGGAGTTAAAAACAATAACGTTATTACAACCATCCCAACAGATACTAAAGCTGCCATTCCGGTTGTTCCGCCAGCTTCTTGATTAATTGCCGAACGTGAAAAACTTGAAGTTGATGGATAAGCTTTAAATAAAGAACCCGCCATATTAGAGATTCCTAATGCAATTAATTCTTGATTTGGTCGTATTCTATATTCGTCTTGTTTTGCTTCTAAAGATTTCCCTATTGAAATCGTTTCTAAAAAACCAACCAAAACCAAGGTTAATGCAATTGGCAGCAATTCTCTTATCTGTTCAAAATCTATTTCCGGAATACTAAATGACGGCAATCCTGAAGGGACTTCTTTAATGATAGCAATATCAGATAAATTTTTTCCTAAATATTTAACTGCTAATATTCCTAAGATCACAACAATAAGCGCATTCGGAATTTTTTTATTTATTTTTCGAAGTGATATAATAATAATTATAGCAATAAAACCGACAATGGTGGTACTTATGTTTAATGATGAAATATTATTCCACACATCTTTTATCACATGTTGTATTTGATTGCTTCTTACAAAGTCGACACCAATAAATTTCTGAATTGATTAAATCCTATAATGATTGCAGCTGCAGAAGTAAATCCTGTAATTACTGGTTTTGATAAAAAATTAACGATAAACCCTAATCGAAAAACACCCATTAAAAATTGGATTGTTCCAACAACCAATGCCAATAAAATAGCAATTGCAATATAACTATCAGATCCAACTAAAGCTAATGTAGAAACTCCAGCTGCAACAATTAATGAATCCATTGCAACTGGTCCAATTGCAACTTGTCTAGAAGACCCGAAAATAGCATACATTACTTGCGGAACTAAAGCTGAATACAAACCATAAATTGGTGGTAAGCCAGCAATTAATGCATAGGCAATTCCTTGTGGAATTAAGATAATTCCCACAGTAATACCAGCTATAAAATCTCCTTCAAACCTAGAAGTTGTATAGTTTGGTAACCATTCTAATATTGGAATTAACTTTTTAATATTCATTTTCTAGAATAAAGAAAAATAGAGTCAAGAATAAAGACTCTTCTTTCTATTTATTTAAATTTAATCATACTTTAAACTAACTTTTTTCAACTTTTGTCTTTTGTCTTTTGTCTTTTGTCTTTAAAAACTAAAACAATTCTCCTGGGTTTAATCCTTTTTGTTTTCCTAAATGATTATATGCTGCTTCTGTAACTTCTCTGCCTCTTGGTGTTCTCATTATAAACCCTTCTTGTATTAAAAAAGGTTCGTATACTTCTTCAATTGTTTCTGCATTTTCTCCAACAGCTGTTGCCAATGTAGAAATTCCTACTGGGCCACCTTTAAACTTATCTATTAACGTAGTTAATATTTTTGTATCCATTTCATCTAAGCCATGGGTATCAACTCGTAATGCTTGCAACGCATATTGCGCAATTTCTATGGTAATACTTCCATCGCCTTTTATTTGAGCAAAATCTCTTACTCTTCTTAAAAGAGCATTCGCAATTCTTGGTGTTCCTCTACTTCTTCTTGCTATTTCAATCGCAGCTTCCATAGAAATTGGAACCTTTAAGATCTGTGCACTTCTTTGAATAATTGTAGTTAATAATTCTTTTTTATAATAATTTAAACGACTGCTGATTCCGAAACGAGCTCTCATTGGTGATGTTAACAACCCTGAGCGGGTTGTAGCACCAATTAAGGTAAATGGCTCTAAATTGAGTTGAACGGTTCTGGCATTTGGGCCAGATTCTATCATAATATCAATTTTATAATCTTCCATTGCAGAATATAAATATTCTTCTACAACTGGACTTAAACGATGAATTTCATCAATAAATAACACATCTCTTTCTTCAAGATTAGTTAATAAACCGGCTAAATCTCCTGGTTTATCTAAAACAGGTCCAGAAGTAACTTTAATTCCAACATTTAATTCATTAGCTAAAATATGTGCCAACGTTGTTTTTCCTAAACCTGGAGGTCCATGAAACAAGGTGTGGTCTAAAGCTTCGTTTCTTTTATTTGCAGCTTCAACAAATATTTTAAGATTTTCTATGGCTTGATCTTGACCTATAAAATCATCAAATGATAGTGGGCGTAGTTTTTTTTCTACTTCCAATTCTTCATTTGAAAAATTTGTGCTTTCAGGGTTTAAGTTTTCATTCATACGTGCAAAGATAACTGAATTTAAATTTTCATTTCGTAATAAATGTTACACGATATGTATAGCCATTATGAAAACTCTAATATACAAAAAAGCCTTTCCAAATTGGAAAGGCTTTTCTAAATATTATCATTCTTAAGATGGATCTTCTCCGTCTTTTAAAGGTGTCGTTTGTAATACAAAATCTTCTCCGTGAATATACTCTCCGTTTTCATCAACTTTACTATAGTCATAAGGCCAACGATGCACTTCTGGAATTCTTCCTGGCCAGTTACCATGAATGTGCTCTACAGGTGTTGTCCATTCCAACGTGTTTGCTTTCCAAGGGTTTTGTGTTGCCTTTTGACCTCTATAAATTGAGATAAAAAAGTTTGCTAGAAAGAATAATTGAGCCAATCCTCCAAGTATAGCAAATAATGTGATAACAACATTAATATCTGCAACATCATCAAACATAGGGAAATTTGTATTTGTATAATATCTTCTTGGTAAACCTGCTAAACCGATAAAGTGCATTGGAAAGAAAACTCCGTATGCAGCAATAATTGTTAACCAAAAGTGCCAATACCCTAATACTTTATTCATCATTCTACCATACATTTTTGGGAACCAATGATAGACTCCTGCAAACATTCCAAAAATTGCAGATACCCCCATTACTAAATGAAAGTGTGCAACAACAAAATACGTATCATGTACATTAATATCTAATGCAGAATCTCCTAAAACCAATCCTGTTAAACCTCCTGTTACGAATGTAGAAACTAATCCGATAGAGAATAACATCGCGGGGTTCAGCTGTAAATTTCCTTTCCATAAAGTGGTAATCCAGTTAAATGCTTTTACTGCTGATGGAATTGCAATTAACAAGGTTGTAAATGTAAATACTGATCCTAAGAAAGGATTCATCCCTGAAATAAACATATGGTGACCCCAAACAATGGTAGATAAAAATGCGATTGCTAAAATTGAACCAATCATTGCTCGATAACCAAAAATTGGTTTTCGTGAATTTACCGCTAAAACTTCGGATACAATTCCCATTGCTGGTAAAATTACTATATATACTTCTGGGTGTCCTAAGAACCAAAATAAGTGTTCAAATAACACAGGTGATCCTCCTTGATAATGCAATACTTCTCCGCTTATAAAAATATCTGATAAGAAGAACGATGTTCCAAAGCTTCTATCAAGAATTAATAATAACGCTGCAGATAATAATACAGGAAAAGAAACTACCCCAATTATAGCGGTAACAAAGAATGCCCACATAGTTAAAGGTAATCTTGTCATTTTCATTCCTTTTGTTCTTAAATTAAATATTGTTACAATATAATTTAAAGATCCAATTAAAGAAGATCCAATAAATATAGCCATAGATGTTAACCATAAAGTCATCCCTAATCCAGAGCCTGGAATTGCTTGTGGTAATGCACTTAACGGTGGATAGATTGTCCAACCTGCAGAAGCCGGTCCAGCTTAAACAAATAAAGAAACAAGCATTATAATACTTGAAATAAAGAACAACCAATAAGAAATCATGTTTAAGAAACCTGATGCCATATCTCTTGCTCCAATTTGCAACGGAATTAATAAGTTAGAGAATGTACCACTTAAACCAGCAGTAAGCACAAAGAAAACCATTATGGTACCGTGTATTGTAACCAATGCTAGATACATGTCTGCATTCATTACTCCATCTGTTTGATGACTTCCTAAGAAGGCTTCAAAAAGTGAAAATGATTTTTCTGGCCATGCAATTTGCATTCGAAACATGATTGACATAAACACTCCTATAACCACCATAAACATACCGGTTATTAAAAACTGCTTAGAAATCATTTTGTGATCTTGACTAAAAATATATTTAGTTACAAATGTTTCTTTATGATGATGCTCTGACATATCTTATTTTTTATTATCTACTTTAAAATATCTTATTTAACTGCTAATTGTTCTCCTAATGTTGGTTGTTCTCCATACCACTTATCAAAAGCGTCTTGTTCTAAAACAACAATTTTCATTTGCATATTGTAATGCCCTGCCCCACAAATTTTATTACATAATAATATGGAATCAAATTCATAAGGATCTTCGCCTTTCTCTTTTCTAATTTTATTAATATCTGCTGTTTTAGCAACAACTTCCGATTGTACTCTCATTTCTTCTGTAGTAAACTTTGGTGTAAATCCAAATTGAGTAACCATACCAGGAACACAGTTCATTTGCGCTCTAAAGTGAGGCATATAAGCTGAGTGCAATACATCTTGAGAACGAAATTTGAAAACAATTTTACGCCCTTTTGGTAAATACATTATTGGAGAAATCGCAGATAGTTTTTTATCATCCTGTGCATTTACATCACTCATATCAACACCCATTGTGTTAATACCCTTGATATAGTTTACATTTCCTCTTCCTAAAGCACTATCATCTCCTGCATAACGCGCTTCCCATTGAAACTGTTTTGCATATACTTCTATAACAATAGGATTTTCTGCATCAGATAAATCCATTATATTGTTCCATGCCCATAAACCATACCCAATTAAAACTACTAAAACAACTGCAGGTGTAATTGTCCAAATTGCTTCTAATTTATGACTATCAGCAAAAAACAACGCTTTGTTTTCTTTTTTCCCTCTGTATTTGTATGGAAAATAAAAGATTATAAATTGCATGATAAATTGAACAATTCCTATTAAAATAAATGTAATGTTAAATAGATTGTCTTCGTGTTCTCCTTCAATAGAAGCAGATTCTGGTAACATTAATACATTCATAAAAATTAAGCAATAAATCATCATTGCATAAAAGAATGCTGTGAACCAAAGAAATAGTTTTACTTGAGTATCATTATCTTTGTCTGTAGCAATTACTGATCTAAGATTTAGAATTCTAGTGATTTGCTAAAAGCTTACACCTATTGCAACAGCTATAAAAATATAAAATAAAGCTAGCATATTATTTTGTCTTAATTATTTAATTATTAATGATGATTTTCCTCTCCTTCGTGTTCAATATTGTAATAATGAAAATGTTCACTTTCTTGCAAAAATGGATTTCCTTTTGCTAAAGGTGCTGCATTTGCAAATGCACGGAAAGTAACAAATATAAATAGTCAAATAAAAAAAGCCAAAGCACTTAATTCTGGTATTCCAATAAACCATTGATCTCCAACTGTAGCTGGCATGATCATTACAAATACATCTAAATAATGTCCTGCTAAAATTACCAATCCTCCAATAACAACAAACCAAGATTTACTTTTAAAATCGCTGTTCATTAATAATAATATTGGAAACACAAAGTTCATAGCTACCATTCCTAAGAAAGGGATTTTGTATTCATTAAATCTAGCGATGAAATACACTGTTTCTTCCGACATGTCTGCATACCAGATTAACATAAATTGTGCAAACCATAAATACGTCCAGAATACACTAAATCCAAACATATATTTAGCTAAATCATGCAAATGACTATCATTTACAAAAGGTAAATGACCTTTATACCGTAAATAAATAGTTACTAATGCTATTACTGTTATAGCACTTACCAACAACGTTGCTAAAACATACCATCCGAATAATGTTGAGAACCAGTGAGGGTCCAATCCCATAATCCAGTCCCAAGACATCATTGATTCAGTAATCATAAAGAATACTAAAAAGATAACCGATACGTGAAAATTTTTCTTGTATATTTTATTTCCGTCTTTAGCTGTATCTTCTGCAATTGAGTATTTTCTGGTTAAGAAACGATATATGTTCCATCCTAATAAATATACAACAGATCTAATAGTCCAACTTGGTATATTTAACCACCACTTTTTTCCATCAATAATTGCATCATAATTTATACTTGTTGGATCAAATGTTCCTTCTTTCATCCAAACAAATAAATGATTTAAATGTCCGGCTGATGTCATTATTACTACAAACATTAAAATACTTGCTGGTACTAAATTTGCCGTAATTGCTTCCATCACTCTAAATAACACAACAGACCAGCCTGCTTGTGCTACTCTTTGAATAGCATAAAAAGCCAATACCAATAATGATATTCCTAAAAAGAAAAATAACGCAACATACGTTGCAGCCCAAGGTCTGTTTTGTAATGCGTGTAATACATGCTCTGCATGCTCATCATCTGCATCTTCAGAAGTATTCGCGTTGTTATGTGAATCTGGTTTTGCATGTGAGTCTACTGCTGGAGAGTGAGTTGCTACAGTTGTTTCATGACTATCCTGTTGATTTGCTATAATTTCTTTAGCGTCTTCAACCGTTTTTGGTACAGTTAAAAAGCTATATCCAACACCCAAAGCTCCAATAATCATTAAAGCAATTGAGAATGTTTTTAATTTACCTGAGAATTGATACATATCTTTTAATTCTATCTTTTAAAGACTTAGTTTAATAAATCGTTTCTTAGTTTTTCAACGTACTGAACAATTTGCCAACGTTCTTTTACTGTTAATTGAGATGCATGAGATCCCATAATTCCTTTTCCATACATAATTACATGATAAATGCTTCCTTCAGTAATTACTCTATCTTTGTAGTTTGGTACTCCGTTAAATTTTTCTCTTTGAGCTAAAACACCGTTTCCATCTCCTTTTGTTCCATGACAAGTTGCACAATAGATATCATACATCTTTTTTCCGTTTGCCATGTTTTCTTCATTATTCTCTAATGGAGATTTCAAATCACTTTTTGCAGCAGTATATCCATCATTTGTATTTAAATATTCGTAAGGTACTTGACCTCTTGCAATAGTTCCTTCTACTGGTTTCAGGTTAGAACCATTGACATTATCGTTCAATCCGTTTGCTGAATTTGCATCATAAGGAACAGACACATACATATCTGGCATGTATTGTAAACTTCTCGTACGTTTGTCTCCACAAGAAACAACATTTACAAGTACAACTAAAGCGAAAATTATTTTTACAAAATTCTTCATCTTCTTTTTATTAGTGCTTTTCTACTACGTTAATTTCTACAGCTCCTGTTTCTTTTAATAATGAAATTAATTCTTCTTCATTATTATGAACAGGAATTTCCATTAAAAAATGATCATCTGTAGTTCTTGGATCTGGATTTTCTGCTTCTTTAAACGGCCAAATTCTACTTCTCATATAAAAAGTAATTACCATTAAATGGGCTGCAAAGAATACCGTTAATTCAAATAAAATTGGCACAAAAGCGGGCATGTTTAACCACCAAGAAAAGTTTGGCTTACCTCCAATATCTTGCGGCCAATCTTGAATCATCATGTAATTTGTCATCCAAATAGCAACCCCAAGACCTAAAACACCATACATAAATGCTGTAATTGCAATTCTTGTAGGAGCTAATCCCATTGCTTTGTCTAATCCGTGAACAGGAAAAGGACAAAATATTTCTTCGATATGATGATTTGCTGATTTCACCTTTTTAACGGCATCCATCAAGATATCATCATCATTATAAAATGAGTGTATAACTTTATTACTCATTATTTCCGGCTCTTAATTTTTTATAACTCTCTCCTGAAGATTTCAAAATCGTTTTCACCTCTGCTTGTGCAATTACTGGGAAAGTTCTTGCATATAATAAGAACAATACAAAGAAGAACCCGATGGTTCCAATAAAGATACCAATATCAACAAACGTTGGTTGAAAACGCCACCAAGTAGATGGTAAGTGTCCTTTACTTAATACAATTGCGATAATATCAAAACGCTCAAACCACATTCCAATATTAATTGCGATAGAAATAATGAAAGAAAAAATAAAACTTCTTCTTATTTTCTTAAACCATAATAATTGTGGAATAATAATATTGAAGGTAATCAACGCCCAGAATGCCCAAGCATAAGGTCCGGTTGCTGCTCCAACAGACATATATGTATAATTCTCATAAGGAGAACCTGTATACCAAGCAATAAAGAATTCTGATGCATATGCAACTGCAACAATTCCACCAGTTAAAATAATTTCAATATTCATATACTCAATGTGTAAACGAGTAATATAATTTTCTAAGTTGGTTACTTTACGCATAATCCCCAATAACGTTTGTACCATTGCAAATCCAGAAAAGATTGCTCCAGCTACAAAATATGGAGGGAAAATTGTTGAGTGCCATCCTGGATTGATTGATGTTGCGAAGTCCATCGATACAATTGTATGTACAGAAAGTACTAATGGAGTTGCTAAACCAGCTAACACCAAAGATACTTCTTCAAAACGTTGCCAGTCTTTTGCTCTTCCTGACCAACCGAAAGACAACAATGAATAGATTTTCTTTTGAAAAGGTTTTACGGCTCTATCTCTAATCATTGCAAAATCTGGTAATAAACCTGTCCACCAGAAAACTAATGATACAGATAAATATGTTGATATTGCAAATACATCCCAAAGTAATGGAGAGTTAAAATTTACCCATAAAGACCCAAATTGATTTGGAAGCGGTAATACCCAATATCCCATCCAAGGTCTTCCCATATGTATAATTGGGAATAATCCTGCTTGGAATACCGCAAAAATTGTCATTGCTTCTGCAGAACGGTTAATTGCCATTCTCCATTTTTGACGGAATAATAAAAGTACTGCAGAGATAAGCGTACCGGCGTGACCGATACCAACCCACCATACAAAGTTTGTAATATCCTAAGCCCATCCAATGTTCTTGTTTAATCCCCAAACTCCAATTCCGGTTCCTACTGTGTAAAAAATACATCCAAATCCCCAAAGCATTGCTGCTAAAGATATATAAAATGCTATATACCAATTTTTATTTGCTTTTCCTTCAATAGGTTTTGCAATATCAACCGTAATATCGTGGTATGATTTTTCTCCTAATATTAATGGTTCTCTAATAGGTGCTTCGTAATGAGACATATTTTAATATCTTAATTTATAATTACGCTTCGTTTGTGTTATTAACTTTTACTTGATATACTACGTTTGGTTTTGTACCTATATAATCTAACACGTGAAAAGCTCTTTTATCTTCTGCTAAATGAGAAACAGCATCCTCTGTGTTATTTATATCTCCAAATACAATTGCTCCTGTAGTGCAAGCATTTGAACATGCTGTAGAGAACTCATCTTTCTCAATTTTTCTACCTTCTTTTTTTGCTTTTAAAATGGTAGCTTGAGTCATTTGAATACACATAGAACATTTTTCCATAACTCCTCTAGAACGAACTACAACATCTGGATTTAACACCATCTTACCGTATTCATCATTCATATTAAAGTCAAATTCATTGTTATTATTGTAACTAAACCAGTTAAAACGACGCACTCTATATGGACAGTTGTTTGCACAATATCTTGTTCCTACACAGCGGTTATATGCCATTTGATTTTGACCTTGACGACCGTGAGAAGTTGCCGCTACTGTACAAACTGTTTCACATGGTGCTTTGTTACAATGTTGACACATCATTGGTTGGAATGCAACCGTAGGATTTTCTGCTTCTGTTTCTATCGTTGCAAATAAATCTCCTCCACTTAATTCAAGAACTTTCTCAGCATATTGTCTTTCTAAGTCCTTCCCTGCAATATTTGGATATTTATTAGCAAACTCTTGGATTGTAATTTTTCCTTCTTTTGAACCTACTTCAGCAACTTCAGAAGAATAATATCTATCAATACGCAACCAGTGCATATCTCTACCGGCTCTAACCTCACTTTTACCAACAACAGGAACATTGTTTTCTGCATGACATGCAACTACACAGGCTCCACATCCAGTACAAGATGTTAAGTCGATTGATAAATTAAAGTGATGACCAATACTTCTATCGTGTTTATCTCAAAGATCCACAGAATTTGCTTCCACTTCTTTGTGATTTAAAGAAGCTGATGCAGATTTATTCCAAGTTTGTTTTGGATCTACACTACTTGTTACTTCTTCTAAAGTTGCTTGCTTTAAGATATCGTTTCTACCAGCAATTGTTTTTTGTACTTGTGTACAAGCAAACTCGTGAGTTTTACCAACTTTCTCAATAGAAACTCCCGTTTGAATATAATTTGAATTGATATATAAAGGGTATGCATTTACCCCAACTACCATTGCCTCTTTTAAATTTTGCTGTCTTCCGTATCCTAATGCTAATCCAATAGAGCCTTTTGCTTGTCCTGGTTGAATCATGACTGTAATATCTGATACTGTTACTCCGTTTACAGTAATATTTGCATATTGTCCGTTTATAGCTCCATTATCTTGAACAGGATTAGAAAAACCTAATTCTCTAGCATCTGGCATAGACATGGTAATGTAGTTATCCCAAGAAGCTCTTGTTAATGGATCTGGCAATTCTTGTAACCATGGATTGTTTGCTTGTTTACCATCACCTAATGCGATTGATGTAAACAAGTTTAACTCCATACTAGAAGATGTTGTTGCTTTGTTTAAGCTAGAAGCTGATGCTGAAATATCTACAGATTTTGCAGAAACTGAATTAGAAACAGCTTTTTTAAATGTTCCATCGTGCAATGCTTTATTCCATGATTGACCCCCTAATATATTTGAAGCCCAAAAATCTTTTAAATAATCGTAGTAAGAAGTTGAGTTTCCAGACCATTTTAATAATACGTCTTGTAATTGACGCGAATTAAATAATGGTTGAATTGTTGGTTGAACTAAACTATAAACACCAGAAGACACACTAACATCACCCCAAGATTCTAAGAAATGAGACATTGGTAATGCAAATTCAGTTTTGCTAGCAGTTTCATCAAATTGCTCAGAAAGAGCAACTGATAATTTTAATTTTCCTATTTGTTCTTTAAGATCAGTTCCACTTGCTAAAGAGTAAACCGGATTTACATTGTGTGTAATTAATCCTTTTACTTTTCCCGCTTTCATATCTGCAACTAATTGAGCTACATCCGCATCGTTTCCTTGTCTGATGTTATTTGTTATAGTTACATCCATTACAGTGCTTTGCAATGCTATGTTAATTGCCATAGCAATTATTTGAGCATTTTTATCATTTAAACCTGTAACAACAACTCCATTTGCACCCGATTTCTTTAACTGATTAGCTGCTTTTTTTATTTCATCATTAACTGGAGTTGATTTTGAAGGTAAACTAGAGTTAGTAACTTGATTATATAAGTTGATTAAGGCAAAAACTTGTTCAGAAGGTTTTAAAATAATTCTTTTATCTGCATTTGCTCCAGTTAAAGTCATGTTAGATTCAAACTGAATATGTCTAGACATTTTACCTTCTCCTGGTTTTCTACCAGCAGTATAGCTTTTATCAAAACCTCCTTGCCAATCCCCTAAGAAATCTGCTCCAATAGAAACGATAACTTTAGCGGTATCTAAATGATATGTTGGTAAAGAACGTATTCCGTAAAAAGCTTCAAAAGCATCTAAAGCTCCTGAATCTGAAACTGCATCATATACAACATGTTTTACATTTGGAAATGCGGTTGTAAATTCTGAAATAATTTTTTCTGTAGATGGACTAGCCAATGTTCCTGTTAATAAAACAACAGATTCATTTGCTGCTTTTAAATCATTTAACTTTTTAGCTATTTGATCATCTGCGTCATCCCAAGTTAAAAAAGACTTTTTATTTTGAGGCTCTTTTATCCGTAATTGTTTATCATATAAAGATAAAACTGAAGCCTGAACACGAGCATTTGTTGTGCCGTTTGCTTCTTTATTTGGCATTACTAAAATAGGACGACCTTCTTTAGTTTTTACCAAGATATTAGCGAAGTCATACCCATCTGCAATTGTTGTTGCGTACCAATCTGCAATACCAAGCGTAATATCATTTGGTTTTACTACATACGGAATTGATTTCCTAACCGGTCCTTCACAGGCAGCTAATGAAGCTGCTGCTGTTGTAAAACCAACATATTTCAAGAAATCTCTTCTTGATGTAGATGTCCCGTCTAAAGTTTCTTTATCTCCTAAAAACTCATCTGTTGGAATTTCTTCTACAAATTCATTTTTACTTAGCGTTTCAACAATAGAACCTCCTTTAAGTTCTTCAACACTTTGCCAGTATTTTTTGTTTGAAGCCATTTTATATACTTGTTTTTTACTTTCTAATTATTAATAGTGACATTTACCACATTCTTTTCCTCCTAATTGAGCAACTGTAACAGTTTCAACTCCATACTTCTTAGATAACTGCTCGTGGATTTTAGTGTAATATGCATTGCCTTTTAAATCTACTTTAGTTTCTTTATGACAATCTATACACCAACCCATTGTTAATGGAGAGAATTGATACACTTCATCCATCGTCTCAACTGGACCATGACATGTTTGACATTTTTGATTTCCAACAGTTACGTGTTGTGAATGATTGAAATATGCAAAATCAGGTAAATTATGTACTCTTACCCATTTAATTGGCTGTGTTCTCCCTGTGTACGTTAAGTTATCTGCATCCCAACCTGCTGCTGTATATAGTTTTTGAATCTCTGCATCTAACTCAACCTTACCAAAGCCCATAGACTCAATTTTAGTGTCTTCAGCTACTTCAGAAATATTTTTATGACAGTTCATACAAACATTTACCGAAGGAATTCCAGAAGTTTTACTATGTTTCGCTGAAGAGTGACAGTATTGACAATCTATTTTATTATCTCCAGCATGTATTGTATGTGAAAATGCAATAGGTTGAATTGGTTGATATCCTTCATCAACCCCTATTTGGAATAATGTGCCAAATAATACATAAGCTGTTGTTAATGCTAAGAAGATTGTAAGCAATACATGTAAAAATGTATTTCTTTTAAACCCAACCCATAACTCTTGTAAGTTCCCTGCTATCCCTGGCGTTTTTGGAGCTCCTTTTAATTCATTGACAACTTTTAATAAGCTAGAAATGATTAAAACTCCAATTACAATAATTGCAATAAGAATTCTAGTTAAACAAGGTGAAGCTTCTTTTTCAACAGTAACAGTAGCGTCTGTTGCTGCAGCTCCTGGTTTCACAGGATCTCCAACTGTCGTATAATAAAGAATATCTTCGATATTTTTATCTGTTAACGCTGGAAAAGATGTCATTACAGAGCCATTGTACTCATTAAAAATTGCATTTGCATCTGCATCTCCAGAGGCTCTTAATGCGTTATTATCTTTAATCCAAGATTTTAACCAATCTGCTTCTCTTCTTTCAGCAACTTTTCCTATAGCTGGTCCTATAGACTTTTTATCAAGCTTATGACATGAAGAACATAAAGATTTAAACAATTTTCTACCTTCTGCTTGCCTTTCTGCGTCCACTGCGTCTTGCGCATGCATAGAAAAACCCATTGAAAAAATTAAAAGGAAAGTAAAACTTTTTAGTAGTAATCTGTTTAATTTACTGTGTTTATTCACACTTTTCATACTATAAAATATAAATTTTCTATCTAGGTTTGATGCTTATAATAAATTCAAAAACTAAAAAAAAATAGATGTTTGAACAGCTCTACAAAAGTAGCATTTATCTCTAAATTTTGAAATGCTAATCTACTGTTAATTCATAATTTATACCGATTCTAAATAACAACAAATACTAAACTTGCATGAAACAAGTTATTACTTTTGTATAAAAGTTTTTAAATGATAAATATGAAATCAATTTTTGTGAGTTTTTTGTTTACTGTTATTCTTGGAATAACAAATATTAACGGACAAACAACAACAAGTGACGAGATAAAATCTCTTATTAATAAGAAGATAGAATATAACAAAAAGAATGGTTACGGGTTTAGAATTCAGTTAAACAATGGCCATGAAACTGCTATAAAAACAACGCAAAGTAAATTTAAGTTAGAACATCCAACAATTAAAACTTACATTTTATTTGAATCCCCAGAATGGAAAGTACAAGTTGGAGATTATAAAACGAGATTAGATGCTGATAAAATCTTAAATAAAATAAAATTAAAATTTCCTTCTGCTATTATTGTCCCTAGATAAAAGACACTATTACAAACAAAAAAAGGAGCGAAAATTCGCTCCTTTTTTTATACTTATAAATTGAGGTTATTTCAATTTTTTCTTAACCGCTATTTCTTGGTATGCTTCAATTACATCACCTTCTTTAATATCATTGTACCCTTTTATTTGAACTCCACAATCGTAGCCTTTTTCAACTTCTTTTACATCATCTTTAAATCTTTTTAAAGCTTCTAAAGTTCCTGTATGCACTACAATTCCGTCTCTAATAATTCTTATTAATGAATTTCTAAACATTTTACCCGTCATTACCATACAACCGGCAATATTACCCACTTTCGAAATTTTATAGATTTCTCTAATTTCAACAGTACCCGTAATTTCTTCTTTCATGTCTGGAGAAAGCATTCCTTCCATTGCATCTTTAAGGTCGTTAATTGCGTCATAAATAATTGAGTAGTTTCTAATATCTACTTCTTCTCTATCTGCAATAACTCTTGCATTTACTTGCGGACGAACATTAAATCCGATTACAATTGCATCAGATGCTGATGCCAATAACACATCAGATTCTGTAATTGCTCCAACTCCTTTATGAATAATATTTACTTGAATTTCATCCGTAGATAATTTCTGGAATGAATCTGTCAATGCTTCTACAGAACCATCTACATCTCCCTTTAAGATGATGTTTAATTCTTTAAAGCCTCCTAAAGCGATTCTTCTTCCAATTTCATCAAGCGTTAATGTTTTCTGAGTTCTTACAGATTGCTCTCTTTGTAATTGAGAGCGTTTAGATGCAATTTGTTTTGCTTCTCTTTCGTCTTCAAAAACATTAAATTTATCTCCTGCTTGTGGCGCACCATCTAAACCTAAAATTGATATTGGAGTTGATGGACCGGCTTCATCTACATTAATTCCTTTATCATCGAACATTGCTTTTACTTTACCACTGTTTTTACCAGCAAGCATGTAATCTCCAATTCGTAAAGTTCCGGCTTGCACTAATTCTGTGGTAACATAACCTCTACCTTTATCTAATAAAGCTTCAACAACTGCTCCAGTTGCTAATTTATTTGGATTCGCTTTTAATTCTAAAACTTCTGCCTCTAACAATACTTTTTCTAATAATTCTGGAATTCCTTCTCCAGTTTTAGCAGAAATATCTTGTGACTGAATGTTTCCACCCCAATCTTCTATTAATAAATTCATAGCAGATAATTGCGTTTTTACATTGTCTGGATTTGCGTTTGGCTTATCAATTTTATTAATTGCAAAAATAATAGGAACTCCTGCTGCTTGCGCATGACTAATTGCTTCTTTTGTTTGCGGCATCACATCATCATCAGCTGCAACTACAACAATTACTAAATCTGTAATTTGAGCTCCACGAGCACGCATTGCTGTAAAAGCTTCGTGACCTGGAGTATCTAAAAATGCTATTTTCTGATCTCCAACCTTTACAGAATACGCACCAATATGTTGTGTAATTCCTCCAGATTCTCCTTCAATAACATTTGCCTTTCTAATATAATCTAATAAAGATGTTTTACCATGATCTACGTGGCCCATTACTGTAATAATTGGCGCACGAGTTTCTAAATCTTCTTCTTTATCTTCTACGCCTACAATAGCTTCTTCTACTTCTGCACCAACAAACTCAACTTTATATTAAATTCTTCTGCTACAATAACTAATGTTTCTGCGTCTAAACGCTGATTCATTGTTACCATCAGACCTAAAGACATACATGCAGAAATGATATTAGTAACAGGAACATCCATCATCGTAGCAACTTCGCTTACGGTAACAAATTCTGTAGCTTTTAAAATCTTGCTTTCTGCAGCAGCGATTTCTTGATTCATTTCAGACTGATGTCTGTGTTGATCTCTTTTGTCTCTACGGTATTTTGCTCCTTTTCCTTTGCTAGATTTACCTTGAAGCCTTTCTAAAGTTTCACGTACTTGCTTTTGAACTTCTGCTTCTGTTGGTTCTTCTTTTTTAACAATTGGTCTTACTGGACCTCTTCCTTTATATCCGCCTCTAGTATTTCCACCAGCATTTCCAACGGCATTTCCACTAGCATTTCCTCCAGCATTTCTTCCAG
>Ga0105054_10003788_pt1 | contig 23108 bp, 17 predicted proteins | sample BON02_FD_78091 | JGI IMG/M metagenome (GOLD analysis project Ga0105054, IMG submission 78091) | Freshwater microbial communities from Lake Bonney liftoff mats and glacier meltwater in Antarctica - BON-02 (megahit assembly) | ecosystem: Environmental > Aquatic > Freshwater > Ice > Glacier...
AGCATTCACATGCACATAAATCCTCACCCCTCTTTGCGAAGAGCAAGGCATCAACCCGGAATACAACCCCTTCGACCCATCGCGGTTAGATCGAATATGATCGCAACGATTCCTGTGTTCGCATGAATAAGAGCACCCACTAAACCCCAGCCCCCATGAAAGAATTCCCCGCATTCATGCTACAGGCCGCCAACGCGGTAAAAAGCGCCAGTGCATCTGATCCTCTGGAGGGCTTCCTCTACGAAGGTCGCGACGGCACTCAAATTGTCCTCTGGCAATGCGAGCACGGCGGCACCTGCGCCACGCATACCCATGACTACGATGAATATGCCGTCGTATTGTCGGGCACGTTTACGGGATACATCGGCGACCAATTCGTCACGATGCATCCTGGCGACGAATGCCACATCCCGGCGGGCATCCCCCATAGCGGCGAATACACGGCCAACTATCGTGCCATCGATTCATTCGGCGGTGCCCGAGCGCAGTATCAGAACTCCTGAACCACTCCACCCGATGCGCCCTATCCTTAAGCTCCAATTCGGCAACGTGTATCAGCGGCGGCACCCGGGCTTCAACGTCCTGTCGCGCCTTTATACCCATCCCTCTTACTGTTGGCTCGACTCCGTCGATGAAGGCGGCGGCAAAAACATCGAGGATGCGAGATTGGAAGGTTACGTCTCCTCGCAAACCCCCGCTACCCTCGGCCTCGGATTACCCGATGGGGCATACAAAATCATTCTCACGGCGTTCACCAAAGACAAGGGTCACGGTTCGTATGCCGTCACGGCAAATGGCCAAAAGGCGATCCCCGAAGTTGAGTTAAAACCCGGCCAAACCTTCCGCCAAAAGTTTATCGCTCATGCCAAGCGTAATCGACTGAACCTCAAATTTACACCTCAGCCCGGAGGCGATTTTCTTGTCAACACGATCGAGATTCGCGGGGAGCACGCGGTCGAGTTACTCCCGCTGTTTCGCCAATCACCTTCGGCTACGATGCCGGATCAACATGAGCTCAATAAGCAACCCGCACCCGACCCGGCCAAAGCTCTCGGGCAAATTGGCGATTGGTTTCTTCAGCATCGCCAAGCAAACGGATACTTGGGCGATAATTATGGCCCGGGCGAAAGCTATTGGTATACCGCCTCGCTGCCGTTGCGCACATTGATCGCCGCATCCCAACTGCTCAATCGTGCAGATTACCTCTCGGCCGCTTTTGATCAACTCGATCAATTTGTTGACGAGCAACTGCCCAACGGCGCATGGGAAGCCGAGCTGCGGGGCCGTGCGACGCGTTCATTGCCGCGCGCCGAGGTGACACGCATTCTGTGCCAAGAGCGCTTGCCCATGTCCGATGTCGGCTCGGTGGTTTCGGCCTTAGCTATCGCCACCCCACTGGCGAAAGGAATGCGACAACAACGCTACACCAAATCGCTGAAACTTTTTTGCAGCGAATGGGCGCCACGTTTCCAGCGCCGCAACGGAGCCTTCGATGACGGAGTGTGGCCCCAACCCACCAACATATACTCCTGCGCCACCGCGATTGAGGCCGCCACCTTTGCTCTCGCCCACCGCACCACCGGTGATGCCCGTTATCTAGACGTCACCAAACGTGCGATCCACTACCTCTTGAAAGATTGGCAAGATGACGGACGCATGATCGGACGCGCCCCGCACTGGACTGTGCACAATCACAAGCCCTTCATGATGGAGAGCCTCTATTTCGGCGACATGTGGTATTACGACGAAGGCTTCATCACCGCATGGCACCACATCGAGGATCGCACCTTCCGGACCCAAGTCAGCCGCGCCCTCCACAATCGAGTCCACGGCAGCGCCGGTCTTTTGGCTGCCCAAAATCGTCAGACTTGGTGGCCGGTTCAGGATCTTTGGAATAACGCCAAGAGCCTCGGCATGGTGCAGACTTTGCTCTTCGCCCAGAGACACGGCGAAAGCTCTCCGCGATTGAATCGCGCCTTGGCCAACGCGAATCACATTCTGGCCAACCCTACTTACACGCGCCGCCTTGGAGTCATGGCCACCGATTCCGGCCGACCGATTAGCAAACACGGAGTTCGCTCATGGGCTGGTCTCCGCATGGAAGCCACCGGTTTCGCGGGCATGAGTCTCGCCGAAACGATTCGGCCCGGCATCCTCTATCTCACCTGAGCTAGGCTTCGTAAATGGTCGTCAGGTGCCAGAGCCCACACCACGGGCACTGATAAGCTTCCCGTTGCCGCTCCACTCCCGCCAGCATCGCACCGTCGAGTGCATCGCCTTGGGTGCGGTAGCGACGCTTGCCTTTACAGGACGGTTTCTTTTCGACGTGGAGTGGACGTTTCATGACTGGCTGCAAATTAGAGCATCCCCAGCTCAATCTGCCAGCCATCAATACGATTCGATTTTCGCAAGTTCACCGGATTGTCGCACAGCAAGGCTCGCCTCGACTCAAATATCACCTCTACCCTAATGCCGATGAATATTGAAAATCCCTACACCGGTGCACCTGTTAGCTCTTCACTGCGCGGTAATCTCCACTCTCATACCACGGCGAGTGATGGCAAATCTCCCCTCCAAGACGTCATCAATAAATACGCCGAGGCGGGACACGATTTTCTCATGATCAGCGATCATGATATCGTCACCAAAGGCGAGGATTACGCCAAAATTGATAATCGAGGTCTGATCCTGCTTCCCGGCAACGAAGTGTCGCGCAACGGCCCCCATCTGCTGCACGTCGGCGCCGAAACATTTGTCGAGCCCGTCGAGGATCGCCAAGCGATTATCGACACCATCAACAAAGCCGGTGGGTTCGCTGTCATCAATCACCCCAACTGGATGCAGGACTTCAATCACTGCAGCTTTGAGAATCTCGCCAAGTGGCAGAACTATCTCGGATTGGAGATCTTCAACGCCACCATTGGTCGTCTCGACGGCAGCCAATTCGCCACCGACAAATGGGATCGCCTCCTCTCTTCTGGACGTCGCGTCTGGGGGTTCGCCAACGATGACAGCCATTTACTCAGCGAAGATGTGAACATGGGCTGGAACATGGTTTGCACCGCCGATCGCAGCCTCGCCGGAATCATGGATGCCTTTAAACGTGGTTGTTTCTACGGCTCCACGGGTGTCACGATCGACAACATCACCGTCACCGGAAACCGCATCAAAGTCGAAGCGGCCAATGCCGATCGTATCATCGCGTTCCACAATATAGGCCGCGAAATCACTCACGTCGATGGCACCTCGCTTGAGATCGAAGTCTCGGAGAAGTCCAAATACGTGCGCTTCGAATGCCTCGGTCGCGGTCTGCAAGCCGCCTGGACTCAGCCATTCCATATTAGCTGAGGCAGCTCTAAAGAACAGTGGGCTCCTACGCAGGCCGAGAGCTTGCTCGCCGCCTACCTAATGCATTAGAACTCGTTGCCGATAGACCGAACCGCAGAGACCTGTAAAAAAACCGTTTCTCCTCCGTCAAAAGCGACTTCGTCGCTGCTAATCCTGACAAAGTCGGCTGGTTAGCTGATCATGGCAGAGACAAACGCTTGCCGAGCACAGGCTCGCTCCGGCAAGCTCCTCATCTTCGTGGCCGCATCTTCTACACAATCCCGCAAACGCGTCGTCCTCCTCGGCGCCACCGGCTCGATCGGTGACAACGCCCTGCGAGTGATCAACGCGCATCCCGACAAGCTCGAACTCGTCGGCATTGCCGCTCGCACCGGTTGGGAGAAACTGGCCGAGATCGCGAAAATTCACCACGTGCGGCACGTGGGCCTGTTCGACGAAACCGCCTGCACGACCGCGCAAAAATCCGGGAGCTTCAGCCCCGGCACCGAGTTTCACGCTGGGATGCCCGGTTTGGTCGAACTCGCGCAACTCGCCGAAGCCGACATCGTGCTTGTCGCTGTGGTCGGCACCACTGCGCTTGAACCGACTCTCGCCGCTATCCGTGCGAAAAAAACCATCGCGCTCGCGTCGAAGGAGATCCTCGTGCTGGCCGGCAAGTTCGTCATGGCCGCGGCCAAGCAACACGGCGTGCAACTCCTGCCCGTGGATAGCGAACACAACTCAGTCTTTCAGTGCCTCGAAGGCCATTCACAAGCAGACGTGCGTCGTATTATACTCACGGCGAGCGGCGGCGCGTTTCGCGATTGGCCGGCTGAGAAACTCCAGCACGTCACAGTGGCCGATGCGCTCAAGCACCCCAATTGGGACATGGGACCGAAAATCACGGTCGATTCCGCCACCCTCGCCAACAAGGGCTTGGAGCTGATCGAGGCGCAGTGCCTTTTCGATCTTCGCCCCGAACAATGCGATGCGGTCCTCCACCCGCAAAGTATTGTGCACTGCCTCGTCGAATATCAAGACGGCGCGATGCTGGCGCAGCTCTGCCCACCTTCGATGACATTTCCGATTCAGCACGCCCTGCTCTATCCTGATCGGGTTGCGGGCGTGGAACCTGCTCTCGATTTCACGAAGCTGCTCTCGCTGGAATTCCGTCCGGTGGATGAAGCTCGTTTCCCGATGTTGCGTCTCGCGAAAGAAACGATGTCGACGGGCGGATGCGCACCCGCAGTTTTCAATGCAGCCAACGAAATCGCCGTGGCTGCGTTCCTCGAAGAACGCATTCCCTTTCTTGCGATTCCAAGCTTAGTCGATACCACCTTACAAATTATCACTTTTCGTGAACCGACCGACTTGGCTGATGTCTTGGCCATTGATTCCGAAGCCCGGCGCATCGCCACGACAGCCACCCCCAACTTTTCCAACTAACCGTGTCCCCTGACATTCTTCCCACTCTCCTCTCCAACGTCTGGTCGATCTTTCTGGTCGTCCTATTTTTTGGCGGATCAATTTTTGTCCACGAGCTCGGCCACTTTCTCGCCGCGCGTCGCCGCGGGGTGCACGTCGAGCGATTCTCCATTGGATTCGGTCCGAAAATGTTTTCGTGGAAAGGTAAGGATGGCGTGGAATATCGCATCTCTTGGCTACCACTCGGTGGCTACGTAACGCTCCCTCAACTCGCCGATCTGCGCGGGATCGAGGGAGACAGTGAGGTGGATGTCGATGCGCTACCGCCCATCACCTACGGCACCAAAATGTTGGTCTTCGTGGCTGGCGCCGCCTTTAACATTCTCTTCGCCCTCGCCCTCGCGACCGTGATTTGGTTCGCGGGGCAACCTGCCAGCAGCATGAGTGCAAGCACGCGAATCGGTTATGTGAGTCCGACTCTGACATTGGCCGACGACAGCAAAGTCACATCCCCCGCCGCCGAAGCCGGACTCCAAATCGGTGACACCATCGTCGCAATCGACGGATATCAGATCAACGAGTGGATGGATATCGTGCAAACGATCGTCACTGGCTCCGATCGCACTGCGGACGGGAATCCCAAGACCATATTTACCATTGATCGGGCCGGAGAAATCCTGACCATCGCCGTTTACCCACGCCTCTCAGGCGATGAAAAATTTCGCCGAGTCGGCATCGACGCCGGTTACGAATTAATCGTCACCGGTGTGACTGAGGGTAGCACTGCCGAAAAAGCCGGGTTTCAGGCCAAGGACGAGATTCGCACTCTCAACGGACAACTCGTGATCAATGCCGGTGTTTATCAAAACATCATCGCCGACTCCAAGGGCGCGTTGATTACCGTCGTGGTCCTGCGCGACGGGAAATCAACCCAATTCACGATTCCGGAGCGCACTGGCGATGCGATCGAAGCTCCACTTGACATCGGCCTGACCACGGGTTTCTCCCGCACTTATCCTTCGCCCTTTAAGCAAATCGCCAATCACGCGGTGATGACCGTCCGCACCCTGCGCAGCCTGATCCACCCGAGCTCGGACATCGGTCTTTCCAAACTTTCCGGACCGGTGGGTATTTTCCGCATCTTTCACAGCGCCGCTGAAGCCGGTTTCATCACTATCCTGATGTTTACGATCTTGGTAAATGTGAACCTCGCGATCTTCAACCTGCTCCCCATCCCCGTGCTCGACGGTGGGCAGATGCTCTTCGCCACTATCGCCAAAATTCGTGGCCGCGCCCTGCCGATCAATTTCATCATGGCGACCCAGAGCACGTTTGTGATCCTCCTTTTCTCGATGATCATTTACGTGAGTTTCTTCGATGTGCGCCGCATCGTCCGCGATAATCTTCCCAACGATCCCGCCCCGCAGGAAGAGGCCGCTGAATAAGATTCGGCTCAACCGCAGCAAAGATTTTCCCGCCATTTCGGAAATGGCGTTGCTCATTCGGCGATAAGAAATGACCAATAAGGAAGTCATGTCCTATTGCGCTTCACGTTTTCAAACCGTTCGCCGTCCCACTCACGAAGTCGTGTTCGGAGGAGTCGGTGTCGGCGGTCAAAATCCCCTGCGCATCCAATCGATGACGACCAGCGATACGCAGGATGTCGCCGCGACCGTCAAGCAATGCATCGCGTTGGCCGAAGTGGGCTGCGAGATCGTCCGCGTGACGGCGCCCAATGTCACCGCTGCCAAATGCCTTGGCCCCATTCGAGAACAGTTTACCGCAGCTGGCTTTGAGCATATCCCCCTCGTTGCGGATATTCACTTTCTCCCCTCCGCTGCGATGGAAGCGATCGAACACGTCGAGAAAGTCCGTGTGAATCCCGGCAACTATGCCGACAAAAAGAAATTCGCCGTCCAAGAATATACCGACGCGGAATATGGACGCGAGCTGCAGCGCCTCCACGACTCATTTTCACCGCTTGTCCTGCGGTCAAAAGAATTAGGTCGCGCCTTACGAATCGGCACCAATCACGGTTCACTTAGTGATCGGATCATGAACCGCTACGGCGACACGCCGCTCGGGATGGTCGAAAGCGCTCTCGAGTTTCTCCGCATCGCCGAATCACACGGTTTCAAACAAACCATCCTCTCGATGAAGGCCTCCAATCCGAAGGTCATGATTCAGGCCTATCGCTTGCTCGTGCAACGTATGGCCATGGAAGATATGCACTACCCCTTGCATCTCGGCGTAACTGAAGCGGGAGATGGTGAAGACGGGCGCATCAAAAGCGCTATCGGCATCGGCTCGCTCCTCCTTGATGGCCTCGGCGACACGATCCGCGTCTCCCTCACCGAAGACTCCGTTTATGAAGTGCCCGTCGCGCGCACAATCGCGGACAAAGCAATGAGCTTGTGGTCCCCTTCTCCGATCTCCGATCTTCGATCTCCGATCTCCGAATCCATCGATCCGTATCATTTCAATCGACGCGAAACCAACCTCATCCACCTCGGTGCGAAAATCACCGTGGGCCCTGAACAACCGCCCACTGTCATCGTGCGCGCGCCATCGGCAGCCGATCTCGCTACTGTGCGTGCCCAAATCGCCGCGGCTAAATTGATCGATACTCCCGCCGAAGGCATCGCGGTGCCGATCAACCGTGCGGACGATCTGGCGCTACTCACATCCGAGGCAAACACGTTTCTTGTTCTCGAGCTTGCCGACGGAGTTTCCCTCGAAACGCTTCGTGAACACGCGGCCAAACTTCCCGCTGGCACTGTGTTGAGTCGCTCATTCGAGGCCAACGCGAGCGGCCAACTCACCGCTTTCACGCAGTGGGCACGCGAGCAACACTACTTGATCACGGCGCAAATCACCGCAGCTGATTTTGCCTCACTTGGCGACACGCTTCGCGAACTCGGTGACGCCAGTTTTATTTTCACTGTCGCCGATGGCGATCTGCCCGCCCGACACGCCGTCGGGGCATATCGTAATCTCGCCGAGCAGCTCCATCTGATTGGCTCGCGCGCACCCATCTGGATTCGCAACACCACGCAGACCGCGTTGCAGCCCGACGCGAGCTTCCTTTCACGCTTACTCGAAGCCTCGTTTCTTTCCGGTAGCCTCCTCTGCGATGGGGTTGGTGATCTGATCAGTATCGAAACCGAGGCCGACGTCGTGCGCTCGGTGAAACTCGCCTACAATGTCCTACAAGGTGCAGGGGCGCGCACTTCGAAGACGGAGTTCGTTGCCTGCCCGAGCTGCGGTCGCACGCTCTTCGATCTCCAAACCACCACGCAGCGCATTCGCGAAAAAACCGGCCACCTCAAAGGAGTGAAGCTCGCCATCATGGGCTGTATCGTCAACGGCCCAGGCGAAATGGCCGACGCTGATTTTGGTTATGTGGGCGGGGCTCCGGGCAAGATCAACCTCTATGTCGGCAAAGAATGCGTCCAATATAATATTCCTCAGATCGAAGCAGACAATCGGCTGATCGATTTGATCAAGGAACACGGCAAATGGATCGATCCTGTGGGGGGCTAAAACGTGACGAAAAGCGTATTCAAAATCTAACGCCGTTACTGTTCGGTGACCCTATCCTAACCTATGAAACACCCCGGGATTGTCGCGTAATCGTGAAAAAACTACACCCTTCCTTGAAGCTCCCTGACGAAAACCTACTAATCTCACGCAACAATAAAATTGAAAAAGTTATCCTCAAAATCATTGTGAATAACTTGTCAGGAAGTTGACCTTGAAATGCTTTTTAGGTTCACAGTTACTGGTCTTCTGCTAGTTTGATTTTCCTCCGCTGGCTGTTCTTTCCCACGTTGATTACTACTCTCCTACCTCCTTCTGGTAGCACCATACATTACCCCCTGGCCGACAATGACTTACATGTCATACTCCCTTACCCCCAAGTTGGATGCGCGCCGGACATAAAATTTTCGCTTACAGAAGGCATGGTTTACGGATTATCGACGTGTTTTGGGAGCAGTTCCTGACCAATGTGAATAAACACCGACCTTTGCCCTGATAATGCCTTCCCTCTCTCTATCACCCAGCCTCTGGGAAACCGTAAAATGCGATTTCAAAGAGCTGTTTCCGGAGGATGTCTTCCAAATGTGGTTCGAGCCCATGTTGTGCCTCGAATCCACCGAGGAAAGCATGACGCTGGGAGTGCCCAATGACTTTGCGGCGATCTGGATCCACGATAACTACTTAGACCTGATTACTCAACGTTTGCGCCTCAATACGGGCCAAATGGTAAACGTCATCTTACGTAAGACCGACACCCCAGTTGAGCCTGCCAAGAGCGCTAAACTGGAGTCTGCACCTGCCCCAGCTCGCACCACCCCGCGACGGACCACCCGTTACGATGATCGCGGTGCCATCACCGGAACGCTCAACCCGCGTAATACGTTCGAAAACTTCGTCGTCGGCTCAAACAACCAGATGGCCCACGCCGCCTCGCTCGCGGTCGCCCAGGCACCCGCTCAGGCCTACAATCCTCTTTTCCTCTACGGTGATACCGGACTCGGCAAGACCCACCTGATGCATTCCATCGGCCATGCCATGCTCCAAAATAATCCCGGGGCCCGCGTGGCCTACCTCTCCACTGAGAAATTCACCAACGAGTTTATCCAAGCCCTACAGGAAAATGGGCTCACCAAATTCCGCCAGCGCTACCGCAACGCCGACATCCTGCTCCTCGACGACGTGCAGTTTCTCGCTAGCAAGGAGCGCATTCAGGAAGAATTCTTCCACACCTTTAACGATCTCTTCGAATCCGGAAAACAGATTGTGCTGTCGAGCGATCGCCGCGCCAGCGAGATCGCCAAACTCGAAGCGCGCCTCGTATCCCGTTTCGAATGGGGCCTCCCCGCCGATATTCAGGTGCCCGATGTCGAAACCCGCACCGCGATTCTTCGCTCCAAGGCGGCCAGCCTGAATACCACTATCCCCGATGAGATCATCAATTTCATCGCTCAGAATATTTCCAAAAACATCCGCCGTCTCGAAGGCGCGCTAATCAAAGTGAGCAGCTATGCGGCGCTCACCGGCAAGCCCCTCGATCTCGCAATCACGGAACAGCTCCTGCAAGACGTGCTCATGGAGCAGGCTCAGAACATGCTCACCGTAGAAACGATCCAGAAGCGAGTTGCCGAGCATTTTCAAATTCGCCAGACGGACATGACCAGTAAGCGTCGCCCCAACAATATCGCCATTCCCCGCCAAATCGCGATGTTCCTCACCCGCACGCTCACGAAGCATTCGCTGCAGAATATTGGTGATGCGTTCGGCGGACGCGACCACGGAACTGTCATCCACGCCTGCAAGGCCGTAGACAATATGATGGAGCAGGATGCCGGCATGCGCGGAAGTATTGAATTTCTCCGCACTCAGCTCTCCAAGTAATCAGAGGTCCGATTCGCTATTTGGGATCGTCAGGCACTAGGTTGCTTGATTGAAATCCAGAATCGAAACTCCACATTCCAAAACCTGATGAGCCTTACACCTGAGCAAAAGCAAATCGTCGCCCAATGGGTAACCGCCGGAGATAATCTTTCGGTCGTCCAAAAGAAACTCCTCGAAGAATTAGAGATCACCATGACCTATATGGATGTGCGATTCCTCGTCGATGATCTCGAACTCATCCTGAAGGACGCCGCTCCCAAGGTAGACACCAGTGATGTCAGCAAAGCTCCGCCGCCGCCGCCCCCAGCCGAAGGCGAGGCTCCCGCCACCGAGGAAATTTCTCCTGAACCCGTTGGTAACGTGACGGTGAATGTCGATCACGCCACCCTCGATCCCAATGCGCTCGCTAGTGGCGATGTCACCTTCAGCGATGGTGTCACCGGCAAATGGGTCGTCGATCACAGCGGACGTCCTGGGTTCAGCGAAATTTCCGAACCCGGCTATCGCCCCAGCCCGGAAGATGGTCAGGCCTTCATGCAGGAGCTCAGCCAAGCTCTGCAGAAAAAGGGAATGTAGCCCACGGCAGACCCAAGACTCTCACTCTAGCGTAAACCTCATCGCTTAATGAATAAGTCTGAAAAGGTAAAAGCCTTCTTCGACGAAAACGGCTACTACGTCGCACGTGGTTTATTCAACTCCGCCCAAATGGAAAAATTGGGACGGGACTTCGATCGGATCGTGAAACAACTAACCCGGACCGGTGATCTCAACAGCGATCAGTGGAAGGGAGAGCGACAGGAAAAAGTTGGTGGGGCCAGCAGCACCATCACCCACACTAGCAATGTGCAATGCTACTCGGAGGAGTGGATGCGTGCGATCCAAGCCAAACGTTTCCTCGATGTCACCGAGGCGATTCTCGGCCCCGATATCATCCTCCATCACACCAAACTCTTCCAGAAGCCCACGGGAAACGGCATGCCCTTCACCATGCATCAGGACTGGTCGTATTTTCCTTCTGTCAAAGACACCATGATGGCAGCCATCATCCACGTCTCGCCAGCTACCGATAAAATGGGCTGCTTACGGGTTTATCCTGGTTCGCATAAACTGGGTCGCGTGCCGAATACGGGAGGACAGGAACCCTGCGATTTTCTGGATCAATATCCCCTCGAAAATGCCACGGTTCTCGAGGCCGAACCCGGCGATGTGGTCTTCTTCAACTACTTCACCCTCCACGGATCAATGCACAACCATTCACGGCGACTGCGCAAAACCGTGCTCGTGCAAATGCATGCCGGTGATGACGAGATCGAACCCGAGAACGGCCACCCCAATGCGCGTCTCGTGCTGCGTGGCTGGAATAAGTGCCTCACTCGTAAGCTCGCCAATAAAATCAGTTAGAGCTGTTTTTCTGCATCGTTAGATCGCGGGCGATTCCTCACTGTCTGCGTCTGCATGCCCCGCTGGCCCAAGTCTATGTCGCGCTCTACAAATCGAGCGATCCTCAGAAGTGCTGCGCCTATAGTCCCGGTATCTGGCGCTGCCCGAATGGCCGCATGCTCGCGACGATGGATATTGGAAGCCTACGGCAAAACGAGAAACCCCATCTCGACGACACACCCAAACCCGCCCACGAAGGTCTGAATTTCCGAGTAATGATATCGGACCACGACGATGAACAATGGGACCCTCGCGGTGATCTGAGAATCTCACGATCGACCGACAACGGTGAGTCTTGGTCTGTCGTTTCGCTCTTAACTAAAGGCGAATTCTGGCATCAAGCACCCGCCAATGTCTGGCACGCCAACGGCGGCGTTTATCTCGTGATGAAACGCCGTCGGGAGAGGCCAAGTCGCGGGTTAAGATCCGAGCGGATTGGAGCCTATTCTGATGCGAGCTCAGACCACCCGACGACCTCAGGCGATCACGAGGCTCGTAGCCCTCATGATACCAACATAATTACGTTCCATCGCGTGAGCAATTTCCGGTCGCTGATCTGCGCAAGGCGCTGTTAACGCCCTCTCAATTTCGCCAGACGCAACTGCTCAGCGCGGATCTCCTCGCGACGTTCTTGTTGCCATTCGTAAATGGAGCGAACCGGCGGATGCGGCCGCGCGATGTTACCCGATTGAAGGATGCGATTATCCTTTTCGACCGCAGGGCGGGCCTGCCCACCTACCAACTGGTCCACGTCACCATAGAAACGATTATTGATGAGCTCGATGCCGATGCAGTCGCGCGAGCCCAGATAGATCGCGGCCGGATACGGCTCCAGCATCACAAACACATTGCCTTGGATGATATGATCGAAGCTGGCGGCCTTCGCGAGGATAGCCGGCCCACGCCCCACCACGAATCGGTTGTAGAGAAACAGCCACGCTTCATTCATCCCCCCCATCCAGACGCCTTCCTTCGTCGAAGTGATATTGCAATTATAGATCACATTACGCGGACCGTTCGGGCCGTGGCCCATGTCTTCCGGACCGGATGACCACATGCCATTTCCATAGGACCCGCCATCCTGAGAAGACTCCACGGTCAGACCCTCAAAGAGATTCTCATTCGTCCAACCGGCGTGCCACTGCGCATCGCTGTTATGAAATACACTGTTGCGAATCACATTACCGGACGATGACCACTGATAGACCGGCGCGTGCCGCATATCAAATGTCTCCACGTTTTCCATCAAACTGTCGTAAGAATGCTCCCAACCAATATACGCGGTGCCGCCCTCGTTGATCCATGAGCGATCAAAGATCGAATCCCGCACTTCGCAGCGTTTGGAATTGGGCATGTAGAGGGCCTTGTTGCCGGTCTTAATCACTTCCAATCCACGCACCCAAGATTCCCATCCGTATTCAAAAACGACACTGAACAGCAGCGTGTTATTCGCGTTCTCCACTCCGAGATCCTCCACCCCACAATGCAACTGCGGGCGAAACGTCTGCACCGTCGCGCCATCGATTACGGGAAAGTCGATCCGCAAAGCTTCCGGCAGTAAAATGCGATTCCCCTCAACCGCCGTGATCTCATACATATTGCGACGATAGCTACCGCCAACGTGATCGTTGCGGAGCAACTTACGCCAACGGGTGGTATTCGGTGCATTGAGAATAATACGGTCGCCCGCCTTCAAGCCGTGGCCATCGGCTACCTCAAGGCTCATATCTCCACGTAGACCGTCGCGGGCCAGCGGGATCAAAGCGCCCTGAACGCCCTCTCCGCGAAACACGAGCGCTCCGAGGGACCCATACGCACGGTCTCCAGAGACCGTTTCATCGGTTAAGAGAATCTCGTTTGTCACCTGGCGCTGGGTGCCATCGCGATAGGATACAGTGACAGTTAACTTCTTTCGGCCAGGACCGTCTGTGGCCAAGAGCTCGATTCCCGTGAATCGATACAGAAAAATGTTTTCCCAGTATCCCGTATAAGCCGTTTTCTTCACCAGCTTACCATTAGCTTCCAGTTTGATCTCCGTCATCCCCTGGGGATCAACCCACGTATACACAAAATTTGTCGGTCCCATCGCTTGGTCTTTCGTGATGCCGTGAAGTTCGGGTGACGAGTCCTTCATCGAGAAACGTGAGATCAATCGCGTCTTCTTCATCCCCGCGCCACGCAGCACCATGTTGTCGCCCTTGATCTCCACCGGGCGATCCAAGTAGTAAACTCCTTCGGGAATAAACAGCACGCCCCCACCTTGATCTCGTAGGGCCGCGACCGCCTTTTTCAAAGCCGCGGAATCATCTCCTTCATCATTTGGCACCATACCGTAATCCGCCGCAGACAAGGTGTTGGCCAAATCAGGGATCCCACCAGGGATACCCACATTCGTCCAATTCGGATAAGCGATTCCATCCGGCCCGACCACATCGGCTGCGGTTAGCTTCTCAGTTTCATGCGCCCGAATTTTATAAGTGCCCTCCCAAGGCGGCGTATCGTGATCATCCTTGATCGACCCAAAGTAAATTTTGTCGAGATACCCCCGCCAATCCCAATCAGCCGGTCGCGATTCATAAGCGGAATACTCGCCCACCATTCGATCCTGCATATCGTAAATCTGCATCAGGACGAAAGTCGGAAGATAGGATTTTTTCACTGCAATCCGCTGTCCATAGGTGATCACCCCATCCTCGGGATTCGCCGTGAAGTCGTAGCTCAACACCCGTCGGTTACCGACCTGATTGAAGATATTCACTTCACGCTGCACGACTTCTCCATTGATCAAAATATTGAAGAACATTTGGCGTGGCGCATTCATGTCCTGCTCCACGTATTCCAAACGGACCCGATAAGGTTGATCCTGCAAACCACTCACTCGCACATCCAGTTCGCCCGTTCTCGTGCTCTGATAAATGGCCTGTCTTTCCGCTGGCACATCTTCGACTTCCAGCCGATGGCGGTGGAAATAATCTATCGTTCCGCCCATTTCAAATTTCACCGTATCGCTGTGGTCCAGTTGCGGAGGCACCACATGCTCGTTTTGCGCACAGGCACTGGTGGTAACGAGTGCACTCAACAACGCGAACAGATGAAACCGTTTAGATTTAAACATCCGTCTACCCGACCAGATGCGGGCCAGACGGTCAAAGAAAGAAGACCGCTAGGTCTTCAATCGTCGCTCAACATTCGTCGTAACTCGGGCTCATCGATCACCGCCACGCCCAAGCCTTCCGCTTTGGCGAGCTTCGATCCGGCTTCCTCCCCCGCAAGCACATAGCTGGTTTTCTTGCTCACGCTTCCGGTGACTTTGCCCCCAGCTTGTTCGATTAGCGCTTTCGCTTCATCCCGAGTCATCGTGGGCAACGTCCCGGTGAGCACAAAAGTCTTTCCGACAAACGTGGTGCCGACTGGAGCCGCCTTTGCCGGTGACACCGGATCAAACCCCACCGCAAGTAGCTCATCCACGAGCGCCGCATTTTCCGGCTTCAGGAAATAGCCGACAATCGCCCGCGCCATGGTTTCGCCGATGCCATTGATCCGCGTGGCTTTCTTTTCTCCGAGGAAATTCTCCATTTGAGCCTCACTCAACGACTTCAAATTCTGAAAGTATTTCGCTAAATCCTTCGCCGCCGCGGCCCCCACATGCGTGATCCCCAAACCGTGAATCACTCGCCACAGTTCGGAGGTTTTACTCGCCTCAATTGCCGCGAGCAGCTTGTCCGTCGATTTATCCACGTTCTTGCCAAGTGTGAGTAGATCGTCGCGATTCAGCCGATAGATATCAGCGATGCGACGCACCCAACCATTCTCGACCAACGCATCCACCATCGCGATCCCCAGCCCATCAATATCGAGGCAGGCCTTCGATGCGAAATGCTGCAATCGACGACGCACCTGCACGGGGCATTCGTAGTTCGGACACCGCAACGCGACCTCACCTTCAAACTGCACGACTGGGGTCTCGCACTCCGGGCAATTCTCTGGAAACGTATACGCGACGCATTCCGGTGTGCGCTCCGCCAGATTCACGCCGATCACAATCGGGATAATCTCCCCCGCCTTTTCAACATAAACCCGGTCGCCCACCCGAATATCTTTTCGCAAGATCTCATCGCGATTGTGCAACGTCGCGCGCGCTACCGTGGAGCCCGCGAGCTGCACCGCCTCTAATTCTGCTACCGGCGTAAGCACACCCGTGCGGCCCACTTGAATCGTGATCGCCTTGAGCAATGTTTCCGCACGCTCCGTTTCAAATTTATACGCCATCGCCCAACGTGGCGCCTTGCTCGTGCTCCCAGCTTCGCGTTGCAACTTGATCGAATCCACCTTCACCACCGCGCCATCAGTCGCGTAGGCAAACTCGTCTCGGATCTGATCGACCTCTTGCACGGCAGCCCACACGTCGTCGATGCCCTCAGCCGACCACAATTTTTCTGCGGTCGGCAAACCCCACGCTTTCACCAAGGAGTGAAAGCCACTCTGCGTTTCGCCACCCGCTTCTGCCGGTTCACAAAAACCGAGACCATAGAGGACAATATCGAGCTGACGCGACGCGACCTCGGCTCGATCCAGTAATTTCAAAGTGCCCGCCGCCAGATTTCGCGGATTGGCATAGAGAGGTTCACCCGCTTCTTCACGTTCCTGATTGATCCGCGCAAACTCCGTGAGCGTCATAAAAACCTCCCCACGAATTTCGATAACCTCAGGAATCGCCGCCGACGTTTTCAACTGAGTTGGGAGCGATTTTATCGTGCGGATATTCACCGTGACATCATCACCCTCGGCACCGTTTCCACGCGTCACGGCGCGCACCAGTTCCCCTCGTTCGTAAGTCAGACTCACCGCCAATCCGTCGATCTTCGGCTCTACCACATAGGCGAGTTCCTCGCGTTCAAGCAAACGCCCGAGGCGCGCATGAAACTCACGCAACTCCTCAACTGAATACGTGTTATCGAGGCTCTGCATCGGCAGCCGATGCTGGTAGGTCTCAAACCCCTCGGCCCGATCATCTCCCACTTGCTGAGTCGGCGATTCGGCAGAAACGAGCTCGGGAAACGCGACCTCTAAATCAGCCAGCTCGCGCTTGAGTTGATCGTAATCAACATCGCCGATTTCCGGCTGAGCTTTCCGATAATAAAGCTCATCATGATGCGCCACGGCATCGCGCAGTGCGGAGAGTTTAGTCTGGGCTTCGGCAGAAGTCATCGAACTAATTGGGGACGACTCTGACTGACTTTTCAACCCGTGCTTTTCGCCATTTCAAAGGAAGTTCTAGCACGCGCCGATATCGGTCCCACTTGGCGTATAGCGTCACTGCGGTCAGCGCGCCCAGCGTATCGGCCAACCAGTCGTAGAGCTCAACCGACCGACCCGGCGTAAAACTCTGGTGCCATTCATCAGACAATCCAAATAACGACACCAATAACACCGCCCACCACCCGCGACTTCCGGGAAACCCAGCTCGCGCGACCAAAGTAGCGAGTAATCCGTAAATCGAAAAATGCGCCAGTTTATCGAAGTCAACGATATCCGGCGCCGCGACCGAACCGCGCCCCGAAGCAATCAGAATGACACTCGCCAAAGAGATCACGAAACGCCAACGCCACAGAATTGATTGTAAACACATCCTCATACCAAGAGAGGGAATACAGAGACAAAATACTCGCTCTCTGACTACCAAATAGGGGTGGATTCGAAACATAGGCCGACCGACGCAAGGTTCGTTGCCCTTCTACGTAGTCCCTCAAAGAAACTTTCCCATTAGTTCGATTCAGTTTCTCACTTTCTGTTCGTAAAATCCACTTGCTACTGACGCCAGTATACCGCTTTGTCACCGTTCTCTTGTTTCGGGCCGTAGCGTAGCCTGGTAGCGCGCTTGCATGGGGTGCAAGAGGTCGTGAGTTCAAATCTCACCGGCCCGACCATTTTAAAAACCGCCGGCTTCATGTCGGCGGTTTTTTTGTCGAGAGAACTTCGAAGACATTCCACCACGATCGTGCATCTATTGCGTTGACCACACCCACTGGTCTGCAAAGACATTTGCGCTTAATCATACCCCTATCATGAAACTAAACCCCACCGTCGTCGCACGCGGTCTCATCAAAAACTGGAACTATTTCTCGCATCACATCATTGCGAGCCCGGGCATGGCCCACCCGATGCAGGCCTGCTTTGAAGAATCCTACGTCGTCACAGGAGCCGCCCGCACCATGGCGCTCCTCGACGATGCCCGTATGACCGCCCTCTGCCGGCGCTTCAACGATCGGATGATGCAGTATCAAGGCGTTCACCACCCGGACATGTTTGATATGGGCTACGGTTATGATCTCAACGCGGATGGTCTGGTGAACTGTTCCTGTGTGGCGGACAACGCGTCGACTGCCAACGGCATGCTCGCCGGAGTAAAACAATTTCCACACCTCCCGGAAAACCCGAAAGTCCTCGCCAGCGTTAAACGCTATCTGGACCACTGCCTTCAAAACTATCTGACCTCGAAAGGCGTGATGGGTGTCGGGGTCCTCAATTTCACGATCAATCCGTCCGACATGAAGGAATACTGGTGTGCGGATGCTCTTTTCGCCGTGACTCTCATTCGCTATGCCGAAATCACGGGAGAAACCGCCTACTACGATGCGGCTGTGCCGATGATCGAATTCATCAGCACCTTTGATTACAAAAATACTCTCTGGGGTGAATGGACCAAAAGCGCCCCGCAGCAAATCATCCTTTATACCTCCGAAGGACTCGTCGCCGCACTCACCAACACCGAGATGAAAAAGCGGCTCAATGTGCCCTTGCTAAACGTCATTCAGTTCAGCTCTGAAGCTGGTCCGGAAGAACGCGTGCCCGCAATGGCCCCAAATTTAATGGCAGCACAGCTCGCATCCGATTCTATCATTAAAGGAAACACGATCTGGGAACGCCTCGAATCTCGATTCGCCGAGTTCGCCGATTGGATGCACCAGAATCAGATGGCCGATGGCAGCTTTGAACATCCGACTGACGATCACTTCCGTTGCTACGAACCAGGGCTCGCGTGGCTCCTGCTTGATGCCGCCGAAAACACCACTGGCTACGAATGGCTCGAATCCATCGCCGCCAAGCAACTGCGATTCATGTCCGGAGACGGCGGCAAACTCTACTACGGCCTTCGCGCTAATGACTTCGCCTCCGGCCTCGCTCTGCTCTCATTCGCGACTGCGGGAAATATTCTCAAGGCGCGCGATCCCGATACCTGGGAAGAGGCCATCCAAGGAGTCTTCGATCGCGGCGAAGAGATGTGGTAGGCCCGAGCCGATTTCATCGAAAATCGATCCAACTCAGGCTCACCTCCAAATTTCGGGTTTACAACCCAGACAAGCCCTCTAACTTCCGCATTTCGTAGCCCTGCCCGGGTGGCGGAATTGGTAGACGCAGCAGACTCAAAATCTGCCGTAGAAATATGTGTGGGTTCGAGTCCCACCCCGGGCACCAAACTTAGATTTGGACAGCTGTGGACAACCTCAGACAAAGCGGGGAGATCAGGCGTAAGCGCTGATGCGGACGATCCGAGCGGGACCTCCGCCCCAACTTTCCAGCACCTTCACGCGGAGAGCCGAACAGGAAGCCGCTTCATCCAATGCATGAATCGCACGACGTTGCCAGTGCTGTGATTCGCTCGCGACTGCCATCCACTCACCGCCGGCTTCCAATTGCACTTCATAGTGTTTCACGGCTTCGGGTTGTCCACTTCCCCAGCACATCTTCGCGCAATAAGCATCGGATTGGGTCAAGGTGAGTTGGCGGTGTAATCCGGTATCAAAGATCAGCTCGATGCGTTTAAGTGCTACCGGTTCAGGCCAACGCAATTCGATCCACCTATCGGTATCACTATCATCGCTAATCCATCGGTGGGTGCCGAGCACCACACGATGCGGGGGGATTCCACGCTCCTCGCGCATGGCTCGGTTTTGCCCGGAGATCACGTTCGCAGCGGCGCCATCCTCAGTCTCGCTGGACGCCGTGATCGTCGCTTTCAATGCCAAGTCGTTATCATCCTGTAGGCACTTCCCAATCAAAAACACATCCTGCTTCAGTAGCTGCGATTGGACTTCGGCCATCGCCTGAGGATTTTCGCGGATCTGATTGGGGGTCAGGCCACTCAAAGCCGCCTTCGCCGCCGTCACGCCGACACCTTCGCCGACAACACCGCAAGTCGCCATCACTCGAGTCGAGGCAAAGGCCACGTGGGTCGCGGAGAGATTCCGCCCAGCAAACATCAGGTTATCCAGGTCGCGTGCGATACAACAACCGAGAGGGATGTCGTAAATCCACGGCACGGGATGCTGCACGCAGGGAGATTCGTCGGGGCGATCCACCCCTTCCGGAGGATGCAGATCAATCGGCCAACCACCGTAAGCAATCGCATCGGCATGCTCACGAGATTGCATCACTTCACCTTCATTCAAAACGTGACGTCCGATCAGGCGCCGACTTTCGCGCTTGCCGGGCACTGCCCCGAACCAATCCAGCGCCCAGTATTCTGCTCCATGATCCCCATCATTTTTGACGTGATCCCAAATCCCCATCACGATCGCCAAGAGCTCATCACGAATCATTTCGTTTTGGCGAATCGTATCGAACTGCCCGCCCCATTCGATCCACCAGAAACCGTATTCGAGGCCATAGTCTACACCACCTGTCGCATGAGGTCGTAGCTTAAAATCATCCTCAGTGAACTTCCGCGCCCAAGCAGGCGGTTTAAACGGCATCGGTTTATCGTGCTTCCGGGCCATAAACAGTAAAGTCGACCCTAGGCCCTTGTGATCGGGCTCATCCTGCGCCAGAGATTCACCAAATAACTCCCTGTCTTCCCGGCCCTCAAAACAAGCCGCCCCAGCCGCAGTCGCCATGGTCGAATCTCCCGTGCAATCGACAAAAACCTCTGCACTGATCAAAAAACGATCCTCGGTCGATAGTCGCAGAGCCTCGACCTGAGTAATCTTCGCTCCTTCTTTCTCCACCCCGGCGACAGAGGTATTGAGCATCAATGTGATATTCTCTTCCTCACGGCATTTCTCATAGAGGATAAAATCAAACATCGAAGGTGAGCGCTGGGCGTTACGCATCGAATTTTCCAAACGAATCTCCTCCACGATCCCCGATTCGCGCGGCTCCAGATTTAAGTCGCGACAAGGACGGCCGGAATTAGCACCAACGACATGCATGCGCACCTCACTGCTGGCGTTTCCGCCTAATACCGGCCGATCCTGACACAGGATTACCTTAGCGCCGTTACGAGCGGCCGACAAAGCGCACACCACCCCGGAAACACCGCCCCCAGCCACGAGAATGTCGGCTTGGAGCGAAGTGGTTTGAAGAATTCTATTCATAGGGAGATTCGAGATAGCAGAAACCAAGCATTCAGAAATAGGAACACATAGGGAGTGGCAGCCAATAAACAAGAAAACGGGGCCTCAATTGCGGCAACCTACTTCTCAGTTAATTCGCGCCGAGCGAAGGGCACACACCCACCCGTAATCAGCGCACAAAAAACCCGGCGATTTTTCCGGCTATGCCCAAGTCGCCGTCGGACTGGATCGGCCCAGCCGCGTGTTCTTTGCCCAGCACTACCGGGCCAGAGACAAAAGCAGCGTCGAAACAGCACAATAGACTGATCCGCAGACTCTACCCCAAGTGGACTGCGCCGATCTCGAAGCCCTTCGCGATCACCTCAACATCGCACCGCTGTAAGTCACTGGCGGATGCGCCCCCGCAAACTTCATCCATTATCTGAGACCTTAAACCCAACTCGGCCGCCTCCAGCGGCCTGTCCGCGCGGGGAGGACGCTACCGCTTCCTCCCCTGCTCTCCTCCTTCAATCTTTGCTCTGTTCATTCCCTCAATCCATCACCTAGCCAACGTTGCACTTGACTTGGCAGCCCGCCGTATACCGTCTTATATGACATTGTTTGCATCTAAAGATTGCTAAGGTGAATTACCTAGCTATCCCTAGGGGTATCTTATCTAAACATGAAGCCCATTTTACCTGCCCGAGCGCACTTTTCGCGACCGCTGAGAATAGCGGGTCATTATACCTTTTTTCACATAGATAACGCTTGCTAAGGTAATCACCCTAGATATGTTTCATCTACTGGGGCGTTCGCCCTATTTTTATTTCGATAGAAACTATCCCATAATGATCCCACCCTCTCAGACTCCGAGACCACGCTCCCCAACTGCGGTTCTTCGGATATTAAAATCCCGTCTCCTCCGAGCTAATACTCTGGTGCTCGCGGGTTGCCTCTGCCTGCTCACCGCCGCTCCGTCAGCACAAGCGGCGGACTATGTTTTGTCAGATGACCTAAGCAAGCTTCCTCCAGGCGTCACCATCGTTAGCCCAGGCAACTATTCTGGCGGGGCGTTAACGCTCGGAACAGGCGACACCATCAGCATTGCAGGCACCAAGCCGGCCACCCTCACTTTCAGCGGCGCATTCACAACGGGAGCAAGTAACTTAATCAACGCAGATGGGCTTGCGTCAGACCTGACTCTTGTCACGGCTGGGACGCTCAATCTAGTCGGCGGCACTACCGTGAACGCGAACGCGAACTCCAAAGGTGCCGTTGACTTAGGTGTTGGCAGCACGCTGGGCGGTAACCTGACAACGGCCAGTTCCACCCCAACGGCCAACACCACCGGCGTCGTTAACCTCGCGGGTAACAGCAGGGTCAGTGGCTACATTCTCACTGATGCCGGAGCCGTCAACGTCGCTGATGGGGCTTCTGTTGGCAATCAGATTACGACCCAAGACGGCGTGGTCACACTGAAGACGAACGTCGTAGTGGGGGGGGGCATCAGCACCACAGCCGGAGGCGTCAACGTTGGCGACGGGTCTTCTGTTGGCAATCAGATTACGACCCAAGAGGGCGTGGTCACACTCACCTCGAACGTTGTAGTAGACGGTGGCATCAGCACCACAGCCGGAGCCGTCAACGTCGGTGATGGGAATGCTATCGGCGGTCATATTACTACCGAAGACGGCGTGGTCACACTGAAGAAGAACGTCGTAGTCGATGGGCATATCATGACCATAGCGGGTGGCATCAATATTGATGACGGGAGCTCTACTTGCGGCAGCGTCATCAGCACCGGTGCCGGCGTGATCACACTCACAACTAATATAACAGTAGGCGGCAAGATCAACAGCGTTGACGGCGCCATTACGGTGGGGTCTGGAAGTAAGGTCCGAGGCGACGTCAGCCCCTCGGGTGCAGGTGTCGTAACGCTGACAAACGTCATGGTCGGCGGCGAAGTCGCCTCGTTCAACGGAGGCATCACTGTAACAGACTCACAAGTTGGTGGCACTGTGGCGTCGTCTGGTGCCGGAGTCGTTGTCATAACCAACACCACGACCAATGACCCGGAGATGGGAGAGTCTTCCAACTTCAGCAGCAACTTCACTTGCAATGTCGACCCCAACATGGACCACGCTGCCTACTGGAGCGGCACCAACG
>Ga0105054_10003790_pt1 | contig 23105 bp, 22 predicted proteins | sample BON02_FD_78091 | JGI IMG/M metagenome (GOLD analysis project Ga0105054, IMG submission 78091) | Freshwater microbial communities from Lake Bonney liftoff mats and glacier meltwater in Antarctica - BON-02 (megahit assembly) | ecosystem: Environmental > Aquatic > Freshwater > Ice > Glacier...
AATCCAGGCCCAGATTTTTCTTGGTGAGCGTTGGCAGGCAGCCAACCAGGGCAATATCGCTACCGTGTTTTTTGGCGGCTTTGCGCGCTTTGCTGTAAACCTCCTGCGCTTCCTTTTCCATCAAGCGCAGGCAGTTGGATTTAAACTCCTGAACTGACAGATTGGCTTCGATATTGAACAGGCCGAGTTCATGAGTGAATCTCGGGTCATCAAGCTGCTTCAATATTTCAAGTGCTTTCAACGCGGGCTTTTGGCCTTTATCGATCAGAAACATCTCCTGTTCCGCACCAATTCGGCTGACACCGGATTCGAACATGCCTTTGTCGAGCATTAATTCCATTGCCCTGACCTCATCCAGCAACGACTTCATAAATGCCTGCCGCGATGCTTCGCTGGCGTTTTTGTCTATATTTTGTTCACCCATAAATGGTTGCCTTGTGAGAGAAGCTTTGCCTGATAATAAACACAGCTCAGCGGGTCGGCAAACAAAAATCATAAAACACTGGCGTGAAGTCATTTATTATAGGGGCAGCTAAAACAATTGTGATATCAACTTCAGATGAATTTCCCTACGAGGTTAAAAAAATGACTGATCGCCCCTGGCTCAATAGTTACCCTCCCGGTGTACCTGCCACCATCGATCCGGACAAGTTTCATTCGATTGTCGATCTGCTGTTGCAAAGCTGTGATAAATACAAAGAACGTATCGCTTACCACAACATGGGTGCGGATCTTCGCTACACAGACCTCGATTACCTGACCAGAAATTTTGCTGCGGCATTACAGGCCATGGGTTTGAAGCAAGGCGATCGCATCGCAATGATGATGCCAAACACCCTGCAATACCCTGTGGCAGTGTTTGGAGCGTTGCGCGCTGGACTGATCGTGGTAAACACCAACCCGATGTACACCGCACGGGAACTTAAACATCAATTGGTGGATTCCGGGGCCAAAGCCATTGTTGTGGTGGAAAACTTTGCCAGTGTGGTTGAATCGGTACTTGACGATGTGCCGTTGCAACACGTGATCACCACTGGTGTGGGAGATCTGTTGAACTTCCCGAAGTCGATACTGGCTAACTTTATGCTGCGCCATATAAAAAAGGTAATCCCAAAATGGTCGATAGCCGGTGCGGTGTCATTTATGAATATGCTGGAACAGGGAAAGACACGTCCGTTGAAACCGGTCACCATCGGCTCTGAAGATATTGCTTTCCTGCAATATACGGGTGGCACCACCGGCGTTGCCAAAGGCGCCATGCTGACACATCGAAATATTGTCGCTAATCTGTTGCAGGCCAGAGCCTGGCTGTCACAACTGGACGATTCAACAGAGATCATTATCACGGCCTTGCCGATGTACCATATTTTTGCGCTAACGGCTAACTGCCTGACATTTATGTATATAGGCGGCACCAACGTACTGGTCACCGACCCGCGTGATATGCAGGGTTTTGTGAAAGAAATGTCGCGTCACCGTTTTACCGCCATCACCGGCGTGAACACGCTGTTTAATTCAATGCTGCATACAGAGGGCTTTGCAGATCTGGATTTTTCTTCTTTGAAAATGACACTCGGTGGTGGCATGGCGGTGCAGAAAAAAGTAGCTGAGCACTGGAAAAAAGTGACCGGTGTACCTCTGCTGGAGGCCTATGGTTTAACTGAAACTTCTCCGGCGGCCTGTATTAATCCGATTAATCTTACCGAGTATAACGGCTATATTGGCTTGCCGATTTCATCTACTGATGCCTGCATACAAGACGATGACGGGCGGAAATTGCCTGCCGGCGAAACCGGCGAGATTTGTATTTTCGGACCGCAAGTTATGAAAGGCTACTGGCAGCAGCCGGAAGCCACAGATGAGGTGATAGATAAAGAAGGTTGGCTGCACACGGGCGATATTGCCTACATGACTGAAGATGGTTATTTCAAAATCGTCGATCGCAAAAAGGACATGATTCTTGTCTCTGGCTTTAATGTTTTTCCGAATGAGATTGAAGATGTTATTGCCTCTCACCCCAAAGTACTTGAAGTAGCCGCAGTGGGTGTGCCGGACGAGAAGTCTGGTGAGGCGGTGAGTGTTCATATTGTGAAAAATGACCCGAGCCTCACCAAGGAAGAAATCATTGCCTACTGTAAAGAAAACCTGACCGCCTACAAGCGGCCCCGATATATTGATTTTCTTGATGAATTGCCGAAAACAAATGTCGGCAAGATCTTGCGTCGGGAGCTACGCAAAACCTGATCAGGATCGCAGCACAGGGCTCAGGGTTTTTTGACTGGCTTCATCGCCAGCGCGCGGATCAGCTTGTTTTCTCCGTAGCGCTTCTTGATGGCATCCATGGTTTGGTCGACCGCATGTTGCTGTGGAGTTTCATATACCGGACTGTGTTTGTCCGGGGCTTCCAGACTGGATGCCCCTACCCCAAGTAGTCGCACTGCCGTGTTCGAATTCTCAGTCAGCCATGTCTTGAGGAGTCCTCGCGCCAGTTTGAAAATGACTTCACTACTGCTGGTCGGTGCTGCCAGGCTGCGACTGCGGGTGGCAGTACGAAAGCGTTGGTCGCGAATTTTGATCTGAATGGTTCTGGCAAGTAACCCCTGTGCTCGCAAGCGCTCACCGACTGATTCGGCCTGCCGTTGTAGCTCCGCCAGCATTTCCCGCGGCTGACGCAAGTCCTGATCAAAAGTGACTTCCCGGGAGATGGAGCGTTCCGCGCTGGCGGCTACAACTTCACGCTCGTCCTCACCTCTTGCCAGAGCCTGAAAGTGTGCAGTGCGCTTTCCCAGGACCCCCGTCAAGGCAGTTGGATCGGCCTTGCGCAGTTGACCCATGGTGAGTATGCCAAGTTGTTGAATCCGGGGCAGTGTCTTTTTGCCAAGCCCCCACACCCGTTTCACCGGTACAGGGTCGAGAAATGACTGCACGCCTGCATAAGGCACATGCACAAAGCCTCTGGGTTTGCGGATATCCGAAGCCAGCTTGGCCAGGTATTTGTTGTGTGCCATGCCAATGGAGGCATGCAGGCCGGTACGCTTCAGTATTTCTGCACGAATGTGAGAGCCAATCGTTTCAATGCTGCCAAACAGTGACAGGCTACCGGTTACATCCAGAAAAGCTTCGTCCAGAGACAAGCCCTCAACCATGGGTGTGACTTCGTGAAAAATCCCGAAGACCTGACGGGATACCTCCCGGTATCTGGACATTCGCACTGGCAAGATAATGGCATTCGGGCAACGCCTGCGTGCCTGACCGATAGGCATGGCAGAAAAAACCCCGAATTCACGAACCTCATAGCTGGCTGCGGCCACCACACCGCGGCCACCCGTGCCACCGACGATAACCGGAAGGCCTCGATATTGGGGCTGGTCATGCTGCTCAACAGATGCATAAAATGCATCCATATCGACATGGATAATCGCCCTTCTGACGGGTGAATTGGGATTAGTGTTTGCGGATTGGGTCACAGTGGCTTCATTATATGAATATGGATACTTCTACACCTGATTTAATTGCTGCTGGTTTGATCGATGCCAGTTTGATCGATTCATTCCCAATATTAAAACAGGGGCACTACGTCAACCACGCGGCGATTGCGCCCTGGCCTGCTGCCACAACGCAGGCTGTACAAGCGTTCGCGCAAGAGAACTGTGATATCGGACCGATTCACTACACAAACTGGCTGCGAAGAGAGCGGGAATTGCGTAAAGGACTAGCGCGCCTGACCAATGCTGAATCTCCGCACGATATTGCGCTGCTCAAAAACACCACCGATTGTATTTGTACCGTTGCCAATGGTGTGCATTGGCAGGCTGGCGACAATGTTGTTATTCCAAAAGACGAGTTCCCCTCCAATCGTTTACCGTGGCTGGCTTTGCAGAGTCAGGGTGTAGAGGTCAGAGAGGTCGACATCAGGTCAACTGACACGCCGGAACAGGCGCTGCTGTCTCACATGGACAATCGAACGCGTTTGCTGTCTGTGAGTGCAGTGCAATGGACCGATGGATTCAGATTGGAACTGAAAACGCTGGGAACAGCTTGTCGGGCTGACAATATTTTGTTTTTTGTAGATGCCATACAGATATTGGGCGCATTGGAAATTGACGTACAGGACTGTCGGATTGATTTTCTGGCGGCCGATGCCCACAAGTGGCTGTTGGGTCCAGAGGGTATTGCTGTGTTCTATTCCCGTCAGGAAGCACGGGACCAGCTAAGTCTGCTCCAGCACGGTTGGCATATGACGGATGATCCGTATCAGTTCGGCCGTGAAGACTGGCCACCAAGCGCGACAGCCAGTCGCTTTGAAGCCGGCACGCCCAATATGCTCGGACAGGTGGGATTTAACGCATCGGTCAAATTACTCTTGGATCACGGCATGTCAAAAGTTGCACAAGCTGTGATGTGCAACACCGGACATCTGAGTGAGGGCCTGCAAGCGATTAGCGGGATCAGAATGATTAAGTCATTTGATCCATTGAGAAGTGCTGGCATGGTTTGCTTCGACCTGCCGCCAACACCTTTACCCGACCTGCTTGACGCACTGACCCGCAAACAAGTCGTGTGCACTATCCGGGGTGGCGGTATCCGTCTGTCCCCTCACTTCTATCAAGCTGGCACGCCGATAGATGCATTGTTGAATGTTATTGAAGATGTTGTCCTGATGAAATAGATAAAGAATATACTTTATCTATTTGATATAAATCACATTGTATGTGTTCTTTTTTCGCTACTCAGCAGCTGCGCCAGGTGTGATTCAATGATGGTACGAGCGTGTGCGCCATCCGAGGTATCGGCAAACTGCACGCCGATGCCTGGCCGGCGATTACCCTGAGCGCCTGATGGCGTAACCCAAACAACCTTGCCCGGTATGGGCAGCCGTTCTTCAAGTTCCATGATGGTCAGCAACAAAAATACCTCGTCGCCCAGAGAGTAACGTTTGGTGCTTTGAACAAACAATCCGCCGCCCTGAATAAAAGGCATGTACGCGCTGTACAGTGTTTGCCGGTCTTTAATGGATAATGAAAGTATGCCTTGTTGCACGGTTTAAACCCTCCTTTCAGGGAATCATATACGAATCAGAATTTTTGTTCTGCCCATCTTATCAGCCAATCCTGCAGAAGTAAGTCTCCGCGTACGCTTGAAGCTGACATCCGGCGATTAATATCTGCCTTCCTTTGCAAATCAAACAGGGCTTTTCCCTGAAGGCCTGCTGAGGCTTGTAGCCATGGGATCGATTGCCCGCTTAGAACTGATTTTACAGCTTCTGCTGAGCACATGGACAGCCAGCGCCAGACATCGTCCTCGTCCAGGTCACCTAACCTGGCGGCGACCATGGAAGCTGAGGCAGGCCTGTTAAGCAAGTCTGCCAACCCACTGGTCACTGATCGGAATGCATCCAATTGGGGGGAATCCAGGTAGTGAAGTGCCCGCAGCGGACTGCCACCAGCGGCTTGCAATGCGGCGTTAAGGTCTTGCGCCGGTCTGTCACGGGTGGTGGCCAACCAATCCAGCGCCTGTTGTTGCTCCGGTTGGTTTATCACGATGCTTTGACAGCGGCTACGGATGGTAACGGGCAGGCGACTGGTATCACTACTGACCAGTATCATCACTGCATCGCCGGTAGGTTCTTCCAGACTTTTCAGCAAAGCATTGGCTGCATTATTGTTCATCACATCGGCGGGATGAATATAAGCCACTTTTTTCTCGCTAACCGATGTGGTTAAGTTAAGCGAGCCAATCAGTTGGCGAATCTGATCGACTTTGATGATTTTGCTGTCTTCTTCCGGGTGCAGTTCAAAGCGGTCCGGGTGGGCGCCGCCACCTTCGAGTAACTTGCAGGAACGACACTGGCCGCAGGCATCGGGCTGATCTGAGCTACACAGCAACTTCGCAACCATGGCGACCGCCAGGGCGTTTTTGCCACTGCCTGCCGGGCCCTCAATCATGATGGCATGTGCCATACGGTCTTGTGCAAGACGCTCCAGGAAAAATTTCCAGTGCGGCTCCAGCCAGGGAAGCAGGTTGGATGACGACATCAGCCTAGCGACTCCTCAAGAACCGCCCTGACCTGTTGCCATACCAGGTCTGGCTGCAAAGATGCATCGATCAATCTAAATCGCTCCGGGTCTGCATCAGCACGCTGCTGATAGGCTGCACGTACCCGTTCAAAAAAGCTCATGGCTTCCTGCTCGATACGGTCGCTTGCGCCGCGGCCCGCTACCCGGCTTAAACCTTGTTCAATGGGCACATCAAACAAAAAGGTGATGTCCGGTTGCAAATCAGGGTGTACAAATGCTTCCAGCTTGGCGATGGCCGCCGCGCCTAACTGTCTGCCGCCACCCTGATATGCATAGCTGGCATCGGTAAACCGGTCACACACCACGACTTTTCCGAGTGCCAGTGAAGGGCGGATGACTTCCTGCAGTAATTGCTCGCGAGCTGCAAACATCAACAGTGCTTCTGTACGGCTTTCCAGACCTGCATTGCGGGTATCCAGCAGCACCTGACGGATCTGTTCCGAGACTGCGGTACCACCGGGCTCACGGGTTTCAATTACGTCTTTACCGTGTGCCACCAGCCAGGCAACGATATTGGCCTTCTGGGTGCTTTTTCCCGCGCCTTCGCCGCCTTCAAGTGTAATAAACAAGCCGTTGCTCAATTGAATAACCCCTACGGGTACTGCGGGTCATTATTGCGCTGGCTGGCGCGGTTTTTGAGCAACTCCTGAACGGCTTTGTTGTGCTCTTGAAGTGTGACCGAAAAGTTATGTCCGCCCTGTCCGCTGGCGACAAAAAACATGGCTTCACCGTCAGCAGGATGAGCGGCGGCCTGTAATGCAGCAACGCCGGGTAATGATATTGGTGAAGGCGGCAGCCCGTAACGAGTGTAAGTGTTATAAGGGTTGTCGGCTTTCAGGTCGTTGCTTTTTATGTCCCCGTCAAAGTTTTCGCCAATGCCGTAAATCACAGTGGGATCGGTTTCCAGGCGCCATTTTTGCTGCAAGCGTCGAACGAAGACGCCGGCAATATCAGGCCGCTCTGACGGCAGCGAGGTTTCTTTTTCAACAATGGACGCCATGGTGAGTAGTTCGTACGGTGTTTCATAAGGCAGGTTGTCATCACGGCTTTCCCAGGCCTGCTCCAATGAAAATTGCATGGCCGCGTAGGCGCGGCGCAAAACATCAATATCTTTGTCTCCGCCAGTGAACACATAGGTTTCCGGCAAAAACCAACCTTCAGAGTGACCCACAGGCATTTGATCGAGTCCCGTTAGTTCTGCTGTCTTGACAACTGTGTGCAACAACACCGGGTCGCGGCCCAGGTTATCAAGTAGTTGTTGCAACGACCAGCCTTCCACAATGGTAAACCGGTAAGTGATGACTTTGCCCGAGGCCAGCAAATCCAATAATTGCGGAGGAGATAGGCCGGGCTGCAAAGCATACTCGCCTGCCATAATCGTGGATGGCTGCAAACGATTTAGCAGGCGCCATTTCCAACTTAACCGGGTCACAGAGCGACTTTCCAGCGTGTTCAAAACAGAGCTGACGCTCGAGCCACGCTTAACCAGCAGCACTTCTCCTGCAGGGTTTAAATTGAGCGGCGTGCTTAAAAAAGACTGATATTGATACCAAAACCCGGCAGCAGTCGCTGCGGCCAGCAACACTGCAAATCCTGCTGTTGTAAGCAAACGCTTCACAGGGGTTGGTGCTCATGGTACCAGCTTTGCAATTCCCGGGTAACCGGGCCAATGGCATATTCCCAATCACCAATCCGGGTGATCGGTACAATGCCCCTGACGCAATTGCAGACGAACACTTCGTGAGCTTCACGCAGAAAGTCCGGCTGTATCCTGCGTTGTTCGCAGCGGGCTTTGAAAGCCGCGAGAATTTGGCTGCGGAACACGCCGCGTACACCGGATCTATCCAATCTTGGTGTCAATAATCGTTGTTCCATAACAATGAAAATATTGGCAGAAATGGCGCTGATGACATTATCTTCCTGATCCAGAAGAATGCCTTCGGTTACGCCTTCCTGGTAGTCTTCGGCTGTGGCCAGCACCTGCTCTAGTCTGTTGAGGTGCTTGATGCCGCCAAGTGCAGGCTGAACCGCCAGTCGCAGATCGCAAATACGAGCGCGCCGACCTTGCAGCACGGGTTCCTCCAGATTGTCCGGAATTGCGTGGGCGCTGATGATTCGATCGCAGTCGCTCTCTGCATCAAAGCCATAACCGCGGGCTTGTCCCTGGCGCGTCAGCACGATCTTGACCACGGCTGAACTCAAACCGGCAGTCGCAGTTTTAACTTCTCTAAGCAGTTTTGCCTGCGGAGGCATATTCAGTCCAAGTCTTTTGCAGCAGATACCCAGACGATCCATGTGGGCCTGCCACCAGATCGGCTGGCCATTTTTAATCAACAAGGTTTCGAACAGCCCATCGCCATAATTGAGCCCGCGATTGCCGGCTGAAACGAAACTCGAAATCTCCCCATTGACCAGACATTCAAGCATTTAAATCCCCTAGCGCTCTTAACAACCCACGTGCTTTGTGCTGTGTTTCTGACACTTCACGGTCAGGGTCGGAGTCGGCCACGATGCCGGCCCCGGTCCTGAAGCTTATTTTGTTTTTATCCAACAGCATTGATCGTATCAGGATATTCAAGTCCATTCTCCCGTCCAGCCCCAAATAACCCATCGAGCCGGTATAAAAACTACGCCCCTGTTGTTCCAGTTCCGCGATGATCTGCATACATCTCACTTTGGGGCAGCCGGTAATGGTGCCGCCAGGAAATACCGCCCGAATCACATCCACCGGCGTGACGTTCTGGCGCAACTGGCCGCGGACGTTCGAGACTATATGATGAACATGTTCATACGACTCTACAACCATCAGCTCATTCACTTCAACACTACCGGTTTGGCAGACACGCCCCAGATCGTTTCTCACCAGATCTATCAGCATAATGTGTTCGGCACGCTCCTTGGGGTGTGCCAGCATTGCGCTACTCAGTTCCACATCAGTTTCGCTGTCAGTACCTCGCGGGTGAGTGCCGGCGATGGGTCTGGATTGCACTGTGCCCTGATTAATTTCTACCAGGCGTTCCGGTGAAGAACTCATCAGTGTTTTATTGTCCCAGGTGACACAACCGGCGAAGGGTGCCGGGTTACTATGTCGTAATGACCGGTACAAAGAAAATGCATCGGCCGGTTGTTCAAATTGGCCGTGCCAGTCGCGTGACAAATTTACCTGAAATATATCGCCATCCAGAATGTACTCGTGGATTCTTTGTACAGCGCGTTTAAATTGAACTGCTGATTCGGGCTCAACTTTTATACTGGCAACAAGTTGTTTGACTTCAGGCATTTGCAACCGGGAAATTTCCTCCCGCATTTGCGCCAACGTTGAACTGTCTTCTGCTACCAGATACAGGCTGTCCGGGTTCTCGTGGCTACTTATAATAGCTGCCGGGCAGCGACTCGCGAATGCACGCGGGAAGCCATCTGTGGTTGATGGGAAATTAACCACAGGCTCAATTTCTGATGCCAACTCATAGCCGAGGTAAATGAACCAGCCGCCAACAAAAGGTTCGACCGTGTTCTCTTCTGTGGAGTGTTTTTCCTGGGCGATCCAATGATCAAGTCGTTCTAAAAATTTTGTACCCTGACCGGGGCCAGTGATATGTCCATCGTTCTGCAGGCAAAGGTGCTCGCCATTGGTTCGAAACAGAAAGCTATGCTGCCCCAATGGCCCTTCAGTGGCACTGTCCAGCAAATATGGGTACTGGTCGGGCCGAGCTGCCGCTATGTCGGTCAGCTCGAGATTGCTATCCAGGTGACAGCTGTGAAGCATCAATCGGTGGGTTTGCGGAAAACCAGACTGCCGTTAGTTCCACCAAAACCAAAGGAGTTGGAGATCGCGACATCAATGTTTTGACGACGAGAGGTATGCGGTACGAAGTCGAGATCACAGCCCTCACTCGGATTATCCAGGTTAATAGTGGCTGGAATAATGCCATCGCGCAGAGCCAATAGTGAAAAGATGGCTTCAACGCCGCCGGCTGCACCCAATAAATGACCTGTCATGGATTTGGTAGAGCTAACCGGGATTTTGTAGGCTGAATCGCCGAATACGGTTTTAACCGCGGTGGTTTCTGCCAGATCACCCAACGGAGTAGAGGTGCCATGCGCATTGATGTAATCAACTTCTGACGGATTGATTTTCGCGTCGTTCAATGCCGCCTGCATACAACGTGCTGCACCATTGCCGTCTTCGGGTGGTGAGGTCATATGATAGGCATCGCCACTCATACCGAAGCCGATAAATTCGCCATATATTTTGGCGCCGCGTTTACGGGCGTGTTCAAGCTCTTCCAAAACGACAACACCTGCGCCATTGGAAAGCACGAAACCGTCACGATCGGTGTCCCAGGGACGACTGGCCTGTTCCGGCTCGTCATTTCTGGTGGTCATGGCGCGAGCTGAAATAAAACCGCTCATGGATGTCGGGGTAGTAGCAAACTCAGCACCACCCGCAACCATGATGTCCGCTTCACCATACTGAATCATACGGGCAGCAGTGCCAATGCTATGGGTAGCTGTACTACATGCAGTAACGATCGCCAGGTTCGGACCCTGCAAATTGTGCTTGATGGACAGGTAGCCACTAATCATGTTGATAATGGAGCCGGGGATGAAGAACGGCCCCACTTTACGTGGCCCGCCCTTCAAATAGGCTTCAGTGGTATCTTCAATGGTTTTAAGGCCGCCGATCCCTGAGCCTAATGCGCAGCCGATACGTTCAGGGTCGTGGCTTGAGTTCTCATCCAGCAAGCCTGCATCCTGCAATGCATCCTGACCTGCGGCGAAACCGTAGTGAACAAAATTGTCCATTCGCTTGGCTTCACGAGGCTCCAGATACTGGCTGACATCAAAATCTTTCACTTCACCGGCGATACGGGTTTTCAAATGCCCCGCATCAAATGAAGTGATGGCGTTAACTCCACTACGGCCATTGCAGATTGCATCCCATGCCGAATCAATGGTGCTTCCAACAGGAGACACGATACCCAAACCGGTGATGACGACACGACGTTGAGACATTCAGAGACCTCGGGCAGTTATTTCGTATTCTGGCTATTTCGTATTCTATAACGAATAACGGCCGACAAAAGCCGGCCGTCCGTATTGTTCAACGATCAGTGTTCAACGATCATAGATCTATGATCACTTTTCAATGATCAGTTTTCAGCTTTTTGTGGAATTGATGTAGTCAATTGCCTGCTGAACACTTGTGATCTTCTCGGCTTCTTCATCTGGAATTTCACACTCGAACTCTTCTTCAAGTGCCATGACCAGTTCAACGGTATCCAGAGAATCGGCGCCGAGGTCATCTACAAAAGAGGCATTGGCCGTAACTTCCTCATCCTTAACACCCAGCTGCTCTACAACGATTTTCTGTACGCGATCTTCAATACTGCTCATTTAAAATTCTTCCTTAATGTTTTTGACACAAGTGCGCTATTTTAAACTAACTTTCTGCGCTTGTGCCAGTTAATAACCATTCGCAGCCGTACGCTAAAGGCATGCAATCGTGTTAACTGATTGTTATTTCGATAGATCCGGAGAATAGCGCCGGAAATAAACCTGGAAACAACAATTAACTCACAAACATCCCGCCGTTGACGTGGATGGTTTGGCCGGTGATATAGGCGGCCTGTGGAGAAGCCAAAAACGCTACCGTGGAAGCGATATCCTGGGCTTCACCCAAACGATTAAGCGGTATGCCTTGCAACAAGGTGGTCCGCTGCTGTTCACTTAATTCACGGGTCATATCGGTATCAATAAAACCGGGCGCGACCACATTGACCGTAATTCCCCGGGAGCCGACTTCAAGTGCCAGCGAACGGGAAAAACCCATCATACCTGCTTTTGCAGCTCCATAGTTGGTCTGGCCTGCATTCCCCATCGATGCGACCACGGATGCAATACTAATGATGCGTCCGCTGCGGGCTTTCATCATGCCTCGCAAACAAGCTTTTGACAGCCGGAACACGGAACGTAAATTGGTATTGATTACGGTGTCCCAGTCGTCTTCGGACATGCGCATAAGTAACTGATCACGAGTTACCCCTGCGTTGTTGACCAGTATGGTGGGCGTGGCTGCTTGATTGGCAATGTCAGCGAGTACGGCGCTGACAGCATCGCTGTCGTTAACATCCAGTACGATACCGCTTAGTCCGTTAACAGCGCGGTCGTTGATGGCTTCAGCGCCGGCGGCCGAGGTTGCGGTGCCAAACACGCGTAAACCCTGCGCTGCCAAAGTGTCTGCGATCGCAGCACCGATGCCACGACTGGCGCCAGTGACCAGAGCTACTTGTGACGACCTGTCTTGTGATGACTTGTTTTCATCTTTACTCATTATTTGATCCTGCTTCGATTGCATTCTGTAGGCCTGTGTTATCCGATAATGCAAAAACAGTTGGCTCTCTCGAAATTCGGCGATTTAAACCTGCCAGCACTTTGCCCGGTCCACATTCGACAAATTGCTGCACGCCGGATGCGACAAGATACTCAATGGTCTCAGTCCAACGCACAGGTTGCCACAACTGACGGGCCAGCGCTTCCCGGACTTGTTCGGCGTCTGTGTAGGCAACAACGTCTGCATTCTGAATGACCGCTACACCCGCGTCTGACAAACGCACGGTGAGCAGCAGTTCTTGCAGTTTGGCTGCAGCAGGCTTCATTAATAAGCAATGAGAAGGTACGCTCACTGGCAGTGGAAGAACTCGCCTGGCGCCCGCTTCGGTGGCCAATTCGCCCGCTCTTTCAACGGCGGCTTTATCACCTGAAATAACTACCTGGCCCGGTGAATTGAAGTTGGCGCAAGCCACCACTTCGCCTTGCTGAGCTTGTTCGCAGATGTCCCGCAGCTGTTGATCTTCAAGGCCGATCACGGCGGCCATTGCGCCAGTGCCAGCTGGCGTTGCCTGCTGCATGAATCGACCTCTGGCAGCAACCACTGCCACGGCGTCTTCAAATGACATGACGCCGGCCGCAACCAGCGCTGAATATTCGCCGAGGCTGTGACCGGCAAAATAATCCGGCAGGCTGCCACCGGCTTCCTGCCATACACGCCAGGTGGCAATACCAGATACCAGCATGGCTGGTTGGGTGATTTCAGTCTTGTTGAGCTCTTCTGCGGGGCCATTGGAAATCAAAGACCAGAGGTCATAACCCAATACCTCAGATGCTTGTTCAAAAGTTGTTTTAATCTGGGCATGTTCATCCGCCAGCGCCGACATCATGCCGACTGACTGTGAGCCCTGCCCGGGAAATAAAAATGCAGTTTTTGTCATGTTGATTCCTGTAGATCCATCACCGGCTTTGCACCGGCGGTCAAAGTGTTCCAGCCTTAGTAACTATCCGCGTTAGTATCTACCCACCTAATATTTTATTAGCGCTGATGCCCAGGTGAAACCGCCACCAAAGGCTTCCAGCAGTAATAAATCGCCGCGTTTGATTTTACCCATCCGGACGGCTTCATCCAGTGCCAGGGGTACCGATGCTGCAGATGTGTTGCCATGCCTGTCAACGGTAATCACCACTTGATCCATGCTCATACCCAGTTTTTTGGCAGTTGCACTGATAATTCGGTGATTGGCCTGGTGAGGAATTAGCCAGTCAATATCTTCTTTTTTCAGCTTGTTCTTTTCAAGTGTTTCTTTAACGATGCGTCCGAGCGTTTTTACAGCGACTTTGAACACTTCATTACCTTTCATATGGACACGTATGCCGTGACCGGGCTCTTCTATGAAGCCCTTGCCAACGCCAACACTGGTGCCCAGCAATTGATTGTATCTGCCGGCCGCGTGTATGTGGGTTGATAAAATACCAGCCTCATCGGCCGCTTGCAGCACTACAGCACCTGCTCCATCGCCAAAAAGTACGGCGGTGCTGCGGTCGGACCAATCCAGCAGTGCCGAGAATTTGTCTACGCCGATCACCAGCACTTTGTCCGCCTCGCCGCAGCGCACGTATTTATCTGCCACTGACAAGGCGTACATAAATCCTGAACAGGCAGCGTTGACGTCCATGGCGCCACAATCCGGCAATTCCAAACGTTCCTGGATCAAACAGGCCGTACTGGGAAAAATAACATCAGGGGTGGTGGTGCCAACCACTATCAAACCGATTTCCGAGGCATCGACCCCCGCGGCTTGCATCGCCCTTTGTGCTGCAATCACGCCCATATCAGCACTGGTTTCATCCGCTGCTGCAATCCGGCGTTCGGAAATGCCGGTACGGTCACGAATCCACTTGTCGGTGGTATCCATGGTTTTTTCAAGATCGGCGTTGGTGACAATGTTTTCGGGCAAATAACTGCCGGTGCCGATGATTTTGGAATACTTCACGACTGACCCTCGATTGAATAATCCTGAATCATCGACTCGATGAGTTTTGGGACTTGCCGGCGAGCTTCCGAGATGGCTTCAAGCAATGCCAGCTGGAAGGATGGGCCATCAGCATGACCATGACTCTTAACGACCACATTTCGCAAGCCGAGTAAGGGCGCACCATTATGCTTGGATGGTTCAAACCGTGCCATGATCCGTTTCAAAGCGGGTTTGGCTAACGCACCGCCCAGCTTGGCGGCAAGCCCCGAATGGAATGCCATATCAAGATGACGGAAAAACATTCTGGACAAGCCTTCGCTTGATTTGAGAATCAAGTTACCGGTAAAACCATCACAAACGGCAATATCAGCTTTGCCTGCAAAGATATCGTGGCCTTCGATAAAGCCGATGTAATTAATGGGTAGTTCGTTCAGGATGGCATGCGCTTCCCTGACAACGCCGTCACCTTTGTTGTCTTCGTGACCGACATTCAATAAGGCGACGGTCGGCTCTCGTTTGTCTTTTACAGGACTGGCCATCGCACCCATGATGGCAAATTGAACCAGCTGCGTCGCGCTGACATTCAGATTGGCACCAAGGTCCAACATGCCGGTATTGCCGGTCGCTGATGGAATACGGGACATCAACGCGGGCCTTTCGATTCCGGGCAGAAGGCCTACTAACTTGACACCCAGCGCCAGCATGGCGGCTGTGCTGCCGGCGCTGACGCAAGCTTGCGCATGTCCGATAGCGACTTCTTCCATGGCGAGCCACAGACTGCTGCCCTTGCCACGCCTTAGGGCTTCAATCGCCCGCGCGTCCGTTGTCAGGGCATGGCTGGCTTCAATGATGCTCATCTGCGGCGGAAGGTCCGCAGGTAAATGAGGTTGAATCTCATCCGCCAGGCCGCACAGAATAATTTCAACGTCCGGGTTGGTCAGAATAATTGACAAAGCAGCGGGCACAGTGACAGGGGCGCCAAAGTCGCCTCCATGTACATCCAATGCCAGAATGACTTTGCCTGCTTTATTCATATCCAGATTCATTTACCCAGTATATTCATTTACCCAGTATATTCATTCTCGGCTCTGTTCAAAAGTTTGGCAACTCCAGACGCAAAACCGCCGGCGGCAGGTTGGCTATTCCCTGAACTCAGAGAACAAACAACCAACAGCCGGCGGTCAGTACTGCGTTTTAACACATACAAAGCTGTGTCTTATTCTTCGTCGCCGTCGAATTCTACAACTTTGGAATCAACCACTTTGCGGCCTTTGTAGTAGCCTTCCGGGCTGACGTGGTGACGCAGATGCGTCTCGCCAGTGGTTGGGTCTACAGACAAAGTTGGCGCGCTCAATGAATCGTGCGAGCGACGCATACCACGTCGTGAAGGTGTTTTTCGGCTTTTTTGAACAGCCATGATCATCTACTCCTGATAAAAAAAATGTCATCAATCCTGCTTTTTCCGCTCCAGCATGTCCTGCAGCGCGGCAAAAGGGCTTTTCTTCCCTTCTGATTCTTTTGCTTCGATTTCAGGGGGTGTTGTACCCGTCGAAAAAGCTACATGTTCTAAACCGGGTTTGCGCGGTATTTGCGGCAAGCCCAGCAATAATTCTTCCTCAACCAGCGCGGCTATCGCTACGCGGCCATGTTCTGACTTCACTACATCATAGTAGTCAGGAATATCGTGTTCACGCTCGGCGAAATTATCGTTATCATCTACGACCGCTAATTCGCTGTGGCGTTGCACCTGCTCGTCATAAACTTCCAGGCTGCCCTGGCAGATCAGCGGCAAAGCGGCTTCTACCTGTAAATCAATTATCACGCGATTTTCAATATCACGCTTGAATCCAGCTGTGAACGTCGCGTCCCCTTCTGCTGCAACCAGCAAAGGAGCCAGGCGTTTCATTCTTGCCAGCGGAATTGTACCGCTGAAAATCCGCTTGCCTTCGGCAGCACGAGCCGGTGAAATCCAATCTGGAAAATCCCGTGACATAGCCTCACCATTTCTTGTAGGGGCTGTATTGTGCAGCCATCAACTATTACAATTCACCCTCAATTGTTAACGAGTCAACGTAAACGGGTAATTTTACTACATATATGATGAGCGAGTCACCACTTCAAAGACTAATTCTTGCTTCTTCCAGCCAATATCGTCAAATGCTGTTGCGAAGACTGTCGCTCGCATTTGAATGTGAGTCTCCAGAAGTAGACGAAACCCCACAGCCTGGCGAGTCACCGGCTGATTATGTAGCGCGTCTAGCCTATGAAAAAGCTGCTAAAGTTGCGGCTAACGCAGCCAATGCAATTGTCATCGGCTCTGACCAAACCGCCATATTCGAAGGCCGTGTGGTTGGAAAACCCGGCGATTTTAAACATGCTGCCGGGCAATTGACAGCATTTAGTGGGCGCGATGTCATATTTCTGACAGCAGTCAGTGTGCTCAACTTGAATAGTGGCTTTGCTGAATCTTATACGGACGAAACTGTGGTTAGCTTTCGTGACCTGCAAACGGCCGAGATTGAACGTTATCTTGTTAAAGAAGAGCCATATGATTGTGCAGGGTCATTCAAGGCAGAAGCCATGGGTGTGGTGTTGTTTACTAAAATCAGTAGTATCGACCCGACCGCCATTATCGGACTGCCATTGATAGAAACTGCGGCCATGCTGCGTAGTGCCGGGCTATTATTGCCGTAAATTGCGTTTGCTGCTTGCAAGCCGATAAACTGCCCATATCTATTATTCGTTGCCCAAATCTTTATTAAATCGTCCAAATCTTTATTAAATTTAACTACTAAACTTACCGGAAAGCTTGATGAACGCAACAGCGAACGTAGAAAAAGCCTATAAAAACTGGAAACTGGATACAGACATGGACAATGTCCTGTGGCTGACCATCGACCGGCATGGCGAACGAGTCAATAGCCTGTCAATGGAGGTCCTATCCGAACTTGAGGCCATTGTAAATGAGCTGGAAGCCAATCCGCCGGCCGGGCTGGTGCTGCAATCCGGTAAACCCGGCTCTTTTATTGTCGGCGCAGATGTACGCGAATTTGATGATTATGACGATCAGGAAGAGGCTCGAGATGGCATAAGTCGGGTACATCGCCTGTTTAATCAAATTGTTGCCCTGCCTTTTCACAAAGTCGTGGCCATTGACGGGTTTTGCCTCGGTGGTGGGCTCGAACTGGCATTGTGCTTTGATTATCGAATTGCCAGCAATGTTGATCACACGCGGCTGGGTTTTCCTGAAGTACAACTTGGCATCTATCCCGGGTTTGGAGGTAGTGCAAGATCTGTGCAGCAAATTGGTGCGACCAAAGCTATGGATATGATGCTCAGCAGTCGCAACCTGCGTGCAGGAGCTGCTCGCGCGGTTGGCCTTGTGGATGAACTGGTTGGGCCACACGGTTCATTGCGCTGGGCTGCTCGCAAGGCGATCAAACAAAAACGCAAAAGTCGTCAGCCGGGTCAACTGGCCCGCTTGCAGAATCTGGCGCCGGTACGCCAACAACTGGCGCGTGTCATGCGTAAAAAAGTAGCTGCCAGAGCCAACCCAAAACACTACCCTGCCCCATTTGAGCTGATTGATGCCTGGGAGCATTATGGGGATGATCCGCAACGGATGATGGCGGAAGAAACGGTAAGAGTATCCAAGTTGATCACTGGCAAGACGTCCAAGAATTTACGGCGTGTATTTTTCCTGATGGAGCGCTTAAAAGGCTTCGGTAAGCAGGCTGACATCAGTTTCCGCCGGGTTCACGTGATTGGTGCTGGCGTTATGGGTGGTGATATTGCTGCCTGGTGCGTTTTGCAGGGCATGGAAGTCACCTTGCAAGATCGTGAAATGAAATACATTGAGCCTGCTCTGGTGCGGGCCAAATCGTTGTTTTCCAAAAAGCTGAGAGATCGCCATAAAGTGGCAGGTGCAGTCAGTCGTTTGATCGCAGATGTCGAAGGCAAAGGCGTTGCCCATGCTGATGTGATTATCGAGGCGATTTTCGAAGACGTTGATGCCAAGCGTGAATTGTTTGCCGGTATTGAGTCGCGTGCCAAACCGGATGCGATTCTGGCCACCAACACATCCGCTATTCCGCTGGCTGATATTGCTTCTGTGATGAAAAAGCCAAAGCGTCTGATTGGTATTCACTTTTTCAATCCAGTTGCGAAAATGCCCCTGGTGGAAGTGGTTTACGACACCAAAACGGATAAGAAGCAAATTGCCGCAGCGTCAGCCTTTTGTGGTGCCATCAGCCGCTTTCCTATCCCGGTTAAAAGCTCTCCGGGCTTCCTGGTCAACCGTGTGCTATCCGGCTACATGGCAGAAGCCATGTCCTTACATATGGCACGCAATATTCCGTTCGAGATTCTGGACCGTGCGGCGACCGATTTTGGCATGCCAATGGGCCCCGTCGAGCTGGCTGATACTGTCGGCCTGGATGTGTGCATGAAAGTAGTTGGTATGCTGGGCGGAGAATCGACTGCCAAACAAGCAGCCCTGCTTAAAGATAAAGTGGACGCCGGCAACCTGGGCAAAAAGTCTGGTAAGGGTTTTTACGTCTGGGAAAAAGGCAAGCCGATAAAGGCGGACGTTGAAACTGGACAGTACGCGCTGGATGATATTGCAGAAGAGTTGCTCAAACCCTATTTCGATGCCTGTGAGGCCGCGCTGGCTGACGGCATCGTGGAAGATGCGGATGTATTGGATGCAGGCATGATATTTGGTACCGGTTTTGCACCTTTCAGAGGTGGGCCACTGCATTATCTGAAGCAAAAAGCTCAATCTGAGAAGGGAGAAATACAATGACGGATACATTGCGCAGGGTTGCCATTGTCGGTGGAAGCCGAATCCCCTTTTGTCGTTCAAACACCATTTATTCTGACAAATCCAACCTGGATATGTTGACTGCTTCCATTGATGGTCTGGTTGATCGCTTTGATCTTGCTGGCCAGCAGATTGATGAAGTGATGGCGGGTGCGGTAATAACGCACTCAAAGGATTTCAATCTGGCGCGTGAGGCAGTGTTGTCCAGCAAGTTGTCACCTTTAACAACGGGTATCACCTTGCAACAAGCCTGCGGCACCAGCCTGCAGGCCGCATTAACCCTTGGTGCCAAAATTGCCAGTGGGCAAATTGAATGTGGGATCGCTGCCGGCTCGGATACCACATCAGATGCGCCGATTGTATTTAGTAAAAAATTATCCAAGCGACTGATCAATCTCGGTCAGGCCAAAACCATGAAGCAGCGAATGGCTGCGCTAAAAGGATTTGGTCCGTCGGAACTCAAGCCGGTGACACCAACCAATGGCGAGCCAAGAACCGGGCTTTCCATGGGCCAGCATTGCGAACGCATGGCCCAGGAATGGCATATTCCTCGAGAAGAACAGGACGAATTGGCTTGCAACAGCCACCTGAAAGCGGCTGCTGCTTACGAAGACGGCTTTTTCGACGCTCTGGTACAACCCTGGGGCGGTGTCTCTCGTGATAACAATATGCGGCCCGACAGCAGCGTTGAGAAGCTCTCAACCCTGCGCACGGTATTTGACAAAGGCCCGGATGCAACCTTGACTGCCGGTAACAGCACGCCATTGACCGATGGCGCAGCGGCGGTATTGCTGTGTTCAGAGGAATGGGCCAAAGCCCATAACCTGCCGATACAGGCTTATCTGATAACAGGCCGTTCGGCATCCGTTGATTTTGTGCAGGACGAAGGCTTGTTGATGGCACCCACTGTGGCTGTCTCTGAAATGTTGCAGCGCACAGGCTTGAGTCTGCAGGATTTCGATTTCTATGAAATCCACGAAGCATTTGCTGCACAAGTACTTTGCACACTCAAAGCCTGGGAGTCACAAGATTATTGCCGTGAGCGTCTGGGTAGAGATAAAGCACTGGGATCAATAGACCGCAGTAAGCTCAATGTCCGCGGCAGCAGTTTGGCCGTGGGCCACCCGTTTGCAGCCACAGGTGCACGAATCGTTGCAACGTTGTCACAGTTGCTTGAGAACAAGGGCGCCGGACGCGGTTTGATTTCTGTTTGTACCGCTGGCGGTATGGGCGTTTGCGCTATTGTTGAACGCCCGCCCGGGGCTGAGGCACCGTAATACCACAGGCTTCGGCCGTGTTGACCATTAAGGTGGAGCGGGTCATCGGCCCGACTCCGCCAGGTACAGGTGAAATCCAGGCTGCCTTCTTGGCGGCCTCGACAAAATCGATGTCACCGACCAGCTTTCCACTTTCCAAACGGTTGATGCCAACATCCACCACGATTGCACCATCTGCGACCCATTCAGCATTTACGATGCCCGGCTTGCCAACAGCTATCACCAAAACTTCGGCATGACGGACAAAATATTCAAGGTCCCGGGTGAATCGATGGCAGGTAGTCACGGTGGCGCCTTGAAGCAGTAATTCGAGTCCCATTGGTCTGCCAACAATATTGGAAGCCCCGACCACCACACAGTGCTTGCCTTTCACCTCCAAGCCGTAGAAATTTAAAAGCGTCATAATGCCTCGAGGCGTACACGGCCTTAAGCCGGGTTGCCGTAATGCCAGTCGTCCGACGTTGAAAGCGTGAAATCCATCTACGTCTTTTTTGACATTAATCGAATTGGTGATAGCCACTTCGTCTATATGTTCAGGCAAGGGCAACTGCACCAGAATGCCGTCAACGGTGTCGTCAGAATTGAGTTTATCGATTAATGCCAAAAGATCCTGCTCGCTGGTTTCAGCGGGCAAATCAAAATCTCTGGCAATGATGCCGGCTTTTTCACAATCCTTGCGTTTCGCATTTACATAAATTGATGATGCCGGGTCGCTTCCAACCAAGACGACGGCCAGACCGGGCCTGCGGCCACCATGTTGCAAGTGGGATTCTATTGCGTCATGAACGGATGCCAGCGTCGTTTTGCTGACCAGATTGCCATCCATGATTTGCGCAGTTTTCTTTGAGCTGTTCTTATTCATTTGCGCATTGTACCGGAACATGGGCAAAACAAGTTACTTTGGACTATCCTGAATAGGAGTTTACTTTCCGGAGCAATATATGAACATATTTGAGTTCGTTTTTACTTCAATACATGAATCAACCATGCCGTTGCGGAACTATCAGGGACAGCCTATTCTGCTCGTCAACACAGCGTCTGAATGTGATTTCACGCCTCAATACACGGCGCTGGAAAAAATTTGGGCAGACTACAAGGAAAGTGGTTTGGTGGTGGTTGGCATGCCTTGCAATGATTTCGGTCAGCAGGAACCCGGCACTGAATCGGAAATTGCCGAATTCTGCGACACGCAATACAAAGTGTCATTTCCGATGACTTGTAAATACAGCGTGATGGGTATTTCTGCGCACCCGCTATTTCATGCCATTCGTGAAGAGTTTGGTGATGACGTCTCTCCGCGTTGGAATTTTTACAAATATCTGTTTGATGGTTATGGCCAGATGGTGGGTTTCTGGCCTTCCAAAGTAGAGCCCGACGACACCGCTTTGACACATAAAATTGAATGTAACTTACATTCCTGGGTGCTTTGATTTAAGCACCTAAGCTGCTCGATATTGAAGCTGTGTTATTTGCGTTTAGTGAATTTTTTCAGACGATGACGTTTGGCAATCTGGCGTGAAGTCAGCTTGTTTTTGTTATCCTTGAACGGGTTTGAACCACTTCTGAACTCAATCATCAGCGGCGTACCACGTAGCTTGTAATGTTTGATAAACACATTTTCAAGATAGCGTTTGTAGGAAGCCGGGATCTTGTCAGTGCGATTGCCATGAATGATGATGCGCGGTGGCAAATTGCCACCGGAATGAGCGAAGCGCAACCGCGAGGACCTGCCCTGACTCATGGGCGGTTGATGGGCTTCCCAGGCTTTGATCAGAATTCTGGTTAGTTCCGGTGTCGACATATCAATTGTGGCACTGCGCCACGCCTCTTGCACCGATGTCATTAGTTCTTTCAAGCCGGAGCCATGCAAGGCCGATATGGTTATCTGTCGTGCCCAGGTTACGAATTGCAGACGGCGATCCATTTCAGACAGCACCTGCTTGCGGTCGTAAGATTCCAAACCGTCCCATTTATTCAGCGCAATAACCAAAGCTCTGCCGCGCCGCAGAATGTGCCCCAACAATGTTGCATCCTGATCGGTGATGCCTTCGCTGGCATCGAGCATCAGAACGACTACATGCGCCTTATCAATGGCTTGTAATGCTTTGATAATACTGAATTTCTCGACCATATCAGAGACACGCGAGCGGCGCCTGACACCTGCGGTATCTATCAATTCATATGAGATACCATTGATTTCGGTTTTGGTGCTGATACTGTCGCGGGTTGTGCCTGGCGAATCAAAAGCCATGACACGTTCTTCCCCCAGCAAACGATTGACCAGAGTTGATTTACCGACATTCGGCCGGCCAACGATGGCCAGCCTTATGCGATCAGGGTCGTCATCTTCTTCTTCAGTCTCATCCGGCGGCGGCAACATTTCGGCTGCCTCATCCATCAGTGCAGAGACTCCGCGCCTGTGAGAGGCGGCAACGGCAAGCGCTTGCCCCATTCCCAACGCGGCAAATTCAGCTAATGAAATATCCGGATCAGTACCGTCAGTCTTGTTACCCACCACTAAAACCGGGCGGTTGTGCTGGCGTAGCAATTGGCCGATTTCTTCGTCTTCAGTGGTCAAACCATCACGAGCGCTAACCACAAAAAACACCAACTGGCTTTC
>Ga0105054_10003792_pt1 | contig 23091 bp, 7 predicted proteins | sample BON02_FD_78091 | JGI IMG/M metagenome (GOLD analysis project Ga0105054, IMG submission 78091) | Freshwater microbial communities from Lake Bonney liftoff mats and glacier meltwater in Antarctica - BON-02 (megahit assembly) | ecosystem: Environmental > Aquatic > Freshwater > Ice > Glacier...
CCCCCCCCCCCCCCCGTGCCCTGCCCCCCCCAATTTCCCGCTGCCCCGCCCGACTCGCGAACGCACGGCCGTCGCCCCCTTCTCTTTGTTTTTGGTCTTTTCTTTCCTGCCTCGCTTCGAATCGGTCGCGCCCCCCCTTGATTTTCACGTTCTTGACCACCTGAGCTGCCAGATCGCCATCATTTTTGATTCGCCCGTAACATCGCAGTAGTAGGACTAGCCGAGTCGAAAAAAACTCTGAAAGAAGCAAGGCTCGGCCGTTGTCGCCGCTGCCGCCGCCCGCATCCTTTTTTTTGTCTGGGCCTCTCCCGGCGCCGCCGCCGCCGCCGCCGCCGCCGCCGGCGCGCGCTCAATGAGCGGCGCCGTGACCTGTGAAACGCGGGCGACACACACACAGACGCGCAACCACCGATTTGCACACACTCAGCGCGACGCCGGCAGCTTCCTAATCTCCTGCCTCGCACGTAAAAAGCGCGCGACCATGCCCGGCCGCGAGAGGCCACCACGCGAGAGGGCGGCAGCAGCAGCACCGGGGGGCCTGCGGCGAGAGGGCAGGAGGCGAGCACGGCCCTCCCGTGGCCTCGCGCTCTGCGCCGCGCTGGCGGTCGCGCTCGCGCGCGCGCCAGCCCTGGCGCGCGCCGAGTGGAACTCGACGCTTCCCGAGCCCCTGCTGCTGCCGGGCGAGATCGACACATGCGCCGGCACGAGTTGAGTGGTGTTGCTTGGTTTTCCCTCTTGAAAGGAGAGAGGGCAAGGAAGGGAAGGGAGGGGGTCGAACGCGCGCCTTCCCACGCCGAGAGGAGGGACACGCAGGCGTGAGACGCACGGCTCAGGGGCATGGCGCGCGCCTGTGTCCGTCGGTCCGCGCGCGCCGCCCCTGGAAGCGCCCCCATTGTGTCCTCGGTCGGCGCAGGAACAAAGACAGGAGAGGAGAGGAGAGCGAGCAGCTGCCGCCGCCGCCGCCGCCGTCTCTCGCTCGCGCCGCGGCCTCTGTTTCTTCCCCTTGCGCGCGCCTCTCCCCACGGTCTCTTTTTTCTCACCACACACACAAACCAAACAACGAAACCACCATGCGACAAACAAACACAAACACCGACGAAACAACAGACTCCACCACGGCCCCCCAGATCGCCCGCACGCAGACCTGCGCCCGCGCCTCGGTCGTCGGCCGCGGCACGGGCGTCGGCGAGGCCTTTGCGAGCGTCGCCGCCGGCGCCGTGAAAGTCTCGGCGGCGGCTTGCGGCGACGCCGTCAGCAACGCGGTGAGCGGCCTGTGCGCGGGCGCCGACCCCATGGCCACCATCTTCGGGGTGACGCAGGCGTGCGCGAGCGCGCTGGCGGACGTGTACACGCGGGCGGTGACCAACGCGACGGCACTGCCGGTCGAGGACCCGACAGGGCTGCGCCCGCAGGAGGAGGAGGACGAGGCGCGGGCGCGGTGGGCGGCGGGCGGCGGCGGCGAAAGCGGCGACGGCGCCCCGTGGTCCCCGTCGCCGTCGTCGGCCCTGTGGTGGCCCGCGCTCAAGGGCCCGGGCGGCGCTGCCGGCGGCGCGTCGTCCGCCGACGACGGCGCGACGACGTCCCCGGCGGACCCCCTCCTCGCCGGCGAACAAGAGCAGCAGCAGCAGCAGCAGCGCCGCGGCTTCCTGACGGCCTGCGCCTCTGGCTGCGCCAACGCCCAGGCCTCGGCCGAGGCCTTTGCCCAGGCCGCGGCCTGCGGCGTCGCGAAGGGGACCGACCAGTGCGCCGCGGCCATGGCCCAGGTCAAGACGCGCGCCTTCTCGAGCGCGTTTGTCAAGACCGCCGCCGCCGCCTGGTCGTCCGCCTGCGCGCGCGGGTACGGCCGCGCGCAGGGGGGCGGCGAGCAGGTCGCGCGGGCGGCGGCGGCCTCGATCGCCAAGGTGACCGCGCAGCTGGCCGCGACCGCGTGCAGCACGTGTGCGGGGTGCAAGTGCAAGCCCTTGCCGCGCGGGTTCGACTGGTCCGACCCCTCGGATTATGCCTCCGCCAGCGCGTCGCTGGCCGACGGCCGCACGGCCGTCGCAAAGGCGGCGGCGTCGGCGACGGTAGCCTACTGCGAGACGCCCGCCGACCTGCGCCCGCAGGCCCTGAACGCGTCCGTGGACGGGGTGCTGGACGCGCTGGCCGAGGTCCTGACCACGGCGAGCGGCAACCTGTCGGCCACGAGCGGGGCGCAGGGCGGCGTCGGGAACGCGTGGGCGTGCGGCGGCACCTCGCTCGAGGCTCGGCTCGGCGCCGCCAAAGACGCCTACGCGGCCGCGGTGCAGGATGCCGCCGCCATCGTGTTCGGCTCGTGGTGCCCGAGGGCGGCGGCGCGCATGACCAAGCTGGCGGCCGTCAACCAGGACCTGACCGAGACGCTGATCTCGGAGCAGATCGAGAGCTGCTCGGTCGGGTCGGACGACGGGGGGGCGGGCGGAGGCATCGGCGGCGGCGGCATCGGCGGCGGCATCGGCGGCGGCGGCATCGGCGGCGGCATTGGCGGCGGCGGCGGCCCGCGCAACAAGACCGTGCGCTCGGTCGTGGCCGGGCACAAGCCCTGGGTGGACGCGGTGCACGACGCGCTGACGGACGCCGAGGCGTGCGGGTGCCGCCCGCGGCCGCTGTGCACGACGTGCACGGGCGCGGCGGACAGGATGGCCAAGCTGGCGGAGAGGGCCGGCAAGGAAGGGGCGGCCGACGCGCTCTTGGGGATTGTCGCGCCGGCGGCGGCGGGCGAGGAGGGGGCGGCTGACGACGACGGCGGCGGCGTCGTGGGGGACGGCGGCGGCGGCGGCGTCGAGGGGAAGGAGGCCGGTGGCGGCGGCGAGGGAGGAGGGGGTGTCCCGCCCGGGGAGGGCGGGGCGGCGGGCGGCGGGAAGGGGGGCAAAGAGGGGGAGCAGCAGAGGAAGCGGGACGCGGCGGGAGGAGGGGGAGCGGCGGGCGCGGCCAAGGCTGCGGCGAGCGCGGCGGGCGCCGACGCGGCGCGGCAGGCGGGGCTGGACCTGACGGCGCTGGCGGCCAGGGCGGCGCGGGCGGCCAAGGCCGACGGCGGTGGCGGCGGCGGCGTGTGAATGATGCAACCTGTCACTCGTTGCATGTGTTACAGGGGATTCGGGTTCTTGTGTTGTGCGACTTGGTGGCGCGAGGAGAAAGGGAGGCCAGGGCGGGGGGGGGAAAAGGAGCGGCGGCGGAAAGAAGCGCGAGCGGCGGCGGCGGCTTGCGCTTAGCTTCCCCGGCCCCTCGTCCTCACACAGAAAACGAAAAGCAGCTCTCCGCGTCCTCTCGCCCCGCTCACAAACTCACATCCTTAAACCGTGATGTCGACAGTAGCATAGCAGTCCTTTCTCACCGTGTGACCGCACGCGCGCGCAGAGAGAGGGGGCGACGCAGCAGCAGAACACCCCCCATATTCCTGGCCCGAACGACAGGACAGGCAAGGGGGCGTGAGAGACAGAGACGCACACTATGGCGCGGCGGGTGCGCCTGCTGCTCGCGGCGGCGCTGCTCGCGGTCGCGTGTGGAAGGGTTCAGGGTGCCTTGCTGCAGCGCAACAGCTCGCAGTCCAGCTCGGACGACCAGGACGCGTGCACAAGCTCGAGTGCGTTTGCTGCTATTTCCGTCAAGGGGGGGGGGGAGAGAGGCCTTCCTTCCTCCGCGGCTGTCTCTTGAAAGCGTGCGCGGGCGCGCGCCCCCCTCTCCCGTCGCGTCCGCCTATCAACCACCCCGCAACACCAACCAAACGAAACAAACCAAACCAAAACGAACACAGGCGGCTTCACCGTGCCGCAGCTCGCCAAGGTGCAGGTGTGCTCGCGCTCGGTCGCCGTGAGCGTCGGCGGCGCCGGCCTCGCACAGTCATTCAGCAACAGCAGCGCCTCGTCCGTCCGGCTGGCCTCGGCCGCGTGCGCCGAGTCGGTGTCGGACGCGGTGCAGGGCCTGTGCGCGGGCGGCGACCCGATGGCGACCATCTACGCCATGGCGAGCACGTGCGCGAGCGCCATGGCGGGCGTGTACGCGAGCAGCGTAAGCGGCGGCAGCGCGCTGCCGTCGTCGGCGGCGGCGGCGGCGCTCGGCGGCGGCGGCGGCGGCGGCGGGTCGGCCTACCCCTCAGCCCTCCTGGCCGGCGGGGACGGGGCGTGGGACGGAGCGTCGCCGAGCACGGCCGGGCAGCGCCTGTCGCAGCACCTGTCCGGCGCGGGGGTCGGCGCGCGCGGCTCGCTGCTCGCGAGCGGCGCCCTGCTCGGCCGCGGGAGCGCCGGCGGCGGCAAGGGCGGCGCCGCCGCCGCCGCCGTGCCCACCGCGGGCGACTACCTGGTCGGCTGCGGCAGCGGCTGCTCCAATGCCCAGGCCGCCGCCGAGGCCGTCGCTCAGGCCGGGGCGTGCGCCTTCACCTCGGCCACCCAGGGGTGCCAGGCCGTCACGGCCAGCCTGTCGGGCCGCGCCTACTCGAGGGCCTTTGTGCGCTCAAGCGCCAAGGCCTGGTCGCAGGCCTGCTCGGTCGGCGCCGGCGCCGCCTTTTCCCAAGGGCTCGTGGTGGCCAACACCACAGTCGAGTCCCTCGCCCGCGCCATGGGCAGCCTCGTGGCCACCGCGTGCAGCGGGTGCCCCACGTGCCGGTGCGCGCCGCTGCCGGCAAACTTCACGTACAACGACCTTGACGACGTAAGCAACGGCGCCGCCTCGGCGTCCTTCGGCCGCTACGCCATCGCCCGCGCCCTGGGCGAGTCGACGGCGGCCTTCTGCGGCAGCGACGGCTCGCCCCGGGCCCTGGGCACGGCGGTCAACAGCACCATCAGCGCCCTGGCCACCATCACGGCGGACGTCATGTCGCGCGTGGACGGGGGGGCGTCGGCGCGGGGGGTCGGGTACGCGTGCGGCGGGGGGAGAGTGGAGACGCAGGTGCAGGCGTCGAAGATGGCTGTCATGAGCGCGCTGTCGGACGCCGGGGCGACCATCTTCGGCGAGTGGTGCCCGACGGCGTCGACCAAAATCAAGTCGATGGTGACCGCGGTCGAGGACATGGTCGACACGATCCTAAAGGCGGACGCCGAGGCGTGCGCGAGCGGAGACGGCGGCGGCGGAATCGGCGGCGACGACGGGCTGGGCGTCGCCACTGTGGCCAACAAGACCGCTCTGATAGAGAGGACGCTGACAACGTTTGACCCGCTGGTGACGGCGATCGGGGAGGCGCTCAACGACGCGCAGAACTGCGGGTGCAAGCCGTCGTCGTGCTACTGGTGCAACGCGCAGCTGGACGGGGCGACGGACCAGCCGACGTCGTCGCTCGACCCGCCGTCGCCGTCGCCATCGCCGTCGCCCGCGGCCGCGGCCGCGGCCGCACCTGCGCCTGCGGCCGCGGCCGCGCCTGCGGCCGCTCCGCCGGCGGCGGCCGCGCCTTTGGGCCCGCCCGCGCCCGTGCCGCTGCCGCCCAAGCCTGCACCGGCAGCAGCAGCATCGGGCGGCGCCAAGGACGACGGCCCCACGGCCGAGGAGATCGAGGCGGAGCCGGTGAACAGGCGCCGGTGATAGACGTTGCGAAAACTGATGTTATTTTTGGAACGTGTGCGCGGTCGGTCGCGTGCGCGGACATCGACGCGATAAGAGCCTCTGAATTCTCCTTTGCCGCGGTTCCGGCAACCAGCAAAACGCCACAATCAAGATCCCGTCGTAACCGCGCCAAAACCCCACACGTTGATTGGAGAGAGAGAAGGAGACAGAGAGCGCGGAAGACAGAAGGAAGGCCTGCGCAACCGACAGGGACACCGACATCTCTTTCGTTTTCTGTTGTACGGGCGCGCGCGCGCGAGAGGAAACCCACGACCGCCTACCGTCCCAAACAAAGGCGCGCTCTTGATTCTTCGGAAGCTGCAGGTCTCGCCGAGCACGCGCGCCACAGAGAGAGAGAGAGAGAGACCAAAAGGATGGACGACCGCGCAAACGGCGGCAACGGCGGCGCAGCTTCTGGCCGCCGCCGCCGCCGCCCGCCCGCGGCCATGCCGCCCTCGTCGCTCGCCCTCGTCGTCCTCCTGTCCGTCTGCTCGGCCGCCGCCGCCGCCTCAGAGCCCGGCGGCGGCGAGCTGCGCCTCGCCGACGGCACCGTCCTGACGCTCGAGCGCCGCGAGGCGCCGCCCCTGCCCTCGGCGCTGCTGTCTGCATCGGCCGCCGCCGACGCCACCGCCGCCGCCGCCGCCGCCGCCGCCGCCGCGGCATCCGCGGCCATCCTCAAGGCTTGCTGCGTGGCTCTCCCGGCGAGCGCCAGCGGCGGCGTCTCCTCGACCGACCCGGCCCTCTCCCTCCACTCGGACGCGGCCTGCTCCCCCTCCGCGCGCCTGTGCTCCCCGCTCCCTGCCGCCGGCGCGCGCTCTGCCTGGGTGTGCGGGTGCGGCGGCGCCGGCGCCGGCAGCGGCGCTCCCTCCGGCGCGCTCTGCCGCGGCGCCCGTGCGTCGTCCCCGGGCGCGGCGGGCGGGACGGTCGGCGACGCGCGGCGGGCCAGAGGCAAAGGCGACGAGGTGCTGGGCGGGGCGGAGGCGTTCGAGCGCGAGGGGGAGGGCGCGGTGGTGGCGGTCAGGGTGGCCGTGTTTTCGGCGGCGGCGGCGGCGGCGGCGGCGGCGGCGGCAACGCCCGTCGCCCCGGCCACGGGCGAGGGCGGCGGCGACAAGGGCGGCGGCGCGCCGCCGCGCTGCCCCGTGCTCGGCGTGCAGTTCGAGTACAGCAGCGGGGCCACGTCGACGGTCGGCGCCGAGGGCATCTTTTCTGCCGCGTCGCCCGCCGCCGCCGCCGTCGCGGCTGCTGCTCCTGCTGCTCCCGAGGATGACGGAGCGGCGGCGGCCAAGGGACAAAAAGGCGCCGCCCCCACCACCCCGGCCCCCGCCCCCAAGAACGCCACCGCGGGCGCCGTCGTCGTCGTCAGGACGCTCAGGTTGCTGCCGGGCGAGGCCATCGTCTCGGTCGCCGGCAGGGCGTCCTCGTCGGCGGCGCGGCCGCTGCGCCGCCGCGCGGCCAACGCGCGCGGCCGCAACAACGGCGGCGGCCGGGGTCGCCGCTCCTCGGGCGGCGGCCGGGCGAGCGGCGGCGCCGAGGCCGACGGGGGCTGCCTCGTGTACCTGTCGTTCGGGACGTCGGCCGGGCGCGAGCTGGCCGCGGGGCGCGCGCCCCGGCGGCGGGCGGCGAGCAACGCCAACGGCGGCGGCAGCGGCGGCAGCGGCAACGGCGGCCGCAACGGCGGCGCGGCCGCCGCCGTCGTCGCGCGCGCGCCGGCCGCCGGGCCGCAGCAGCTGGTGGCGGCGTCGGGGCTCGTGCTGAAGGACGGGTCGATCGCGTGGCTGCGCCCCGTGTGGGGCGCCGACCGCTGCCCCGCCGCCGCCGACCCCCGCGTGCCACCGGGCATCGGCAAGGCCAAGGCCAAGGGCGCCGGCGACGCTGACAAGGCATCCGCCGCTGACGGCGCTTCCCGCGGCGCAAACGCAAAAGCGCAGCAGGGGGCCGAAAAAGGGTCCGCCAAGGACGCCCCTGCCGCGTCCGCGTCCGCGTCCGCCGCCGTCAAGGCCGCCGCCGACACCAACACGATCAACAAGGCCTCCGTAAAGGCCGCCGCCGCCGACGCCGACCCCCCGTTGCCCCCGCCCCCGCCGCTCCCGCCCCGCGCCCCCTCCAACGCCCACCCCTTGTGCGGCCCGCCTTCCGACCCCGTGTGCGACCGCAGCACCGACCCCCCGCGCTGCTTCTGCATGACCGAGCCCCCGCTTAACCTCCTGGGGCAGACGTGCCCCGAGGACGGCGCCTGCATGGGGGGCTGCTGCGCCACCACAGGGCAGTGCCCTCGTGTCATGGGGCGCGAGGCGCCGCGCGGATCGCCGACCGGCCCCGTGCAGTTTTTCCTCGCGCGCGGGTGCGCCGACTGGGGCCTGCAGCCCGGGGTGGAGCGGACGATCGCCGAGGGCCGGGCGGCCAACGCCACGGGGGTGCGGGACGCGGTGACGCCGGCGTGCGGCAGGGGGGTGGCGCTGGCGGGGGAGGAGGAGGCGCCTGCGGGCTCGGGCGACGCGGCGGCGGGGGAGGCTGCGGGCGTTTCCCCCGTCGCCGCCGCCGCGCCGCCGCCGCCGCCGCTGCCCGAGTGCGCCGATCTGTACGAGTGCGTCCCCCCGCGTGGCAGGCCCTGCGCCCCGGGCCTCCCAGGAGCCCTGTGCATGGGCTACACCCGCTGCAAGGCCGGCCAGGAGGCGCGGTGCCCGGCGAGGAGCAACGAGGCCGCCTGCGTCTACCGCGCCGACGGCAGCCGGCAGTTTGACGCGTGCGGGTGCCGGCCGATCTACCCGCCCGCGGCCTTTGTGTCGGCGGGCGACGGGCGGCGGAGGGCGCTGTTCTGACGAAGAGGGAAGGGGCTCTCACGGCTAGTGCGATCTGTCACAAAAGTAGAAAATATGGTTTTTGGTTTTCTCTCTCTCCGGTCGAAGTGTGTTTTCGAGCGCCGCTGCGGGGGGGTCCGATCAAAATAAACCAAAAAAAATGGAAACTCGCGACACAACTGGGTGGGGGGGGGGGGCGGAGGACGGGGGGGCGGGCGCGGCCGGTGTGGCTCGCTGGAGCTGTCGCGTTGTCCCACCCCCTCTGCGAGCAGGATTTTTCGGGCGTGAAAAAAGAGGGGGGCCCCGGTGACCCAAAGACGGCGGCCCGCCCGCACGCGCGGCCCGCCCTTTGCCTTTCTGCGCGCTCACACAACGCCGGCGCCGACGAGCGACGACGCCGCCGCCCCGCTGCCCTCTCCCTGGACCATCAGCAGCAGAAGCTCGGGGCCGGCCTCCAGCGCCGGCTCGTCGCCGCAGCCCGCCCCCGCTCCCAGCCCCGGGCGGCAGCCGGCGAGAAAGGCGGCGGCGGCCGCGTCCGCGTCCGCGTCCGCGCCGCCGCCGCCGCCGCCGCCGCCGCCGCCGCCGCCGCCGCCGCCGCCGCCGCCGCCGCCGCCGCCGCCGCCGGCCCCACCAAACGGCGGCGGCAGCATCAGCATCAGCGGGTGCGAGGGCGCCGCGGCCGCCGCGGCCGCCGCGTGCTGCCAGTGCTGGCGCTGGCGCTCCTGCTCCTGCTGCCGCTGCTGCTGCTGCCGGTGGTGGTGCGAGTTGCGGAGGGCGGCGGCCAGCAGCGGTGGGCGCCGCGAGGCGTGCTGGGGCTGGTGCTGCGAATGCTGCTGCTGCTGCTGCTGCTGCTGCCAAAAATGCTGCTGCTGCTGCTGCTGCTGGTGGTGGGGGTGGGGGTAGTTGTGCGGGACGCTGCACGGGCTCGGGGACCCGCCGGACGACGCGCCATCCGCGTAGCCCTGCTGCTGCTGCTGCTGCTGCTGCTGCTGCTGCTGCTGCTGCTGCATGGGCGCGGGCGGCGGCGGCGGCGGGCCCGCGCAAGCGCCGCCCGCGCAAGCGCCGCCCGCGCAAGCGCCGCCCGCGACCGACGCGCCCTCCTCCCCCTCGTCGCTGTCGGTCCCGAACCAGCAGCCGCCGGCGTCGTGATCGTAAGCCCCAGCGAGGGCGGTGGGCGCCGAAGCGCAGCCGCCAAGAATGCACGGATGGGGTGCTGCGGGCGCTGCCGCTGCCGCCGCCGCAGCCGCTGCCGAGACGGGCGGGAGCGCCTGCGGCGGCTGCTGCTGGTGCTGGTGCTGGTGCTGCTGGTGCTGGTGCTGCTGCTGCTGCTGGGGGCCGCCGTACGCGTACAGCTGCTGCTGGTGGTGGGGGTACGGCGGGTACGCCGGGTAGCCGCCGGCGGCCGGCGGGTGCTGCGGGAGCGACGGCAGCAGCGCGTGGTGGGGGTAGCCGCCGGGCAGCGGCGCCGACGAGGCGGGCGCCAGCGGGCCGCCGCCGCCGCTGCCGCCAAAGGGCGCGCTGCCGCCGCCGAAGAGCGCGCCGCCGCCGCCGCCGCCGCCCCACGGGCCCGAAGCCGCGCACGCGGGGACCATCCCCGGCGGCGGCGCGTGCGGGTGCGGGGGCGCGTGGTGCGAGTGGTACTGCGGGGGCGCCGGCGGCCCCGCGTAGTGCGGGGGTGGGGGGTGGGGGTGATAGGGGTGGTGGTGCTGCTGCTGCGCCGAGAACTGCGGCGGCGGCGCCGGCGCCAGCGGCGGCGGCGGCGGCGCCGGCGCCGGCGCGGACGAGGCGGCAGGGCCGGGCGAGCCGGCGCCGCTGCACGCGGGCGCGGCGGCGTGGAAGAAGGGTCCGTCGGCCTCCATCATCCGGGCGAGCACGCCGGGCGGGGGAGCCGCGGGCAGCGGCGGCGGCGGCGCGCCGGGCGGCGAGGCGCGCTCGAGCTCGAGCGACGCGGCCGCCGGGGCGGCGGCGGCGGCCGCCAGCGTCGGCCGCCGCCTCTTTTGCGGGATGCCGGCGGCGTTGCGCTTGGCGCCGCCGCCGGCGCCGGCCTTTTTCTTCATCGGCAGCTGCTTCGGCCTGAGCGGCGGCTGCGGCTGCTGCTGCTGCTGCGAATGCTGCCGCTGCTGCTGCTGCGCGGGCCGCTTCTTCTCCGGCGCCTTGCCCTGGACGCTGCTGGCTGCTGCCGCTGCCGCTGCTGCTGCTGCTTGCCGCGCCGCCGCCGCCGCCGCCACCGCCGGTCCCCCGCCCGCCGCGCCCGCGTCGGCCGCCCGCCTCCCGCCGCCGCCGCCCTCGTCCCCCCTGCCGTCCGCGTCCCCGTCCCCGCCCTGCTGCCGCACCTGCGCCGGCACGGCCGGCAGCGCGATCATGCCCCCGCCGCCCGGCGCCGCCCCGTGGTGCATCAGCTCGCGGAGCGACAGCCCCTGCGCAAGCAGCGTGTTCCCCTCCCAGGGCGGCGGGTGCCCCGCGGCGGCGCGCTTGGCGGCCGTGTGCACGAGGTTTTTTATGGCGGCGTTGCTGCGCCCCGGGAGGAGGCGGGCGATGGTCTGCCACTGGTTGCCGTAGACGCGCTTGGCCTGGGTTGTCGTGGGGGGGTGTTGGGGGGCGGGGGGTCGATGTTGGTTGTTTTTCATTTTGGGGGTTGCGCCCGTTTTCTCGCGCGGCGACGGCGACGGGCGCGAGCGAGGGGGGGGGGCGAGCGGCCGAGGCGCGCCGTCAAGCAGGACAAAGAACAATGAAAAGCGACCGCGGGGGCCGCAGCAGAGAGAGAGCGCGCCACGACACAAAGAAGGAACGAAAGGAAAAAAGAAACAGGAGAAAGGTGGGGGAAAAAAGGATAGGAGAAACAAGAAAGAAACAAAAAGATGACGCACCCGCACGATCACCGCCGCCTCCCACTCAGAAAACGGCTCGACCGAGGGGTGCCGGACGCCCGGCCGCAGGAAGCTGAGGTAGCGGTGCGCGCACGCCTTGGCGGTCCGGCCCGGCATCAGGACCGCGACGGCGGCCCAGCGCTTGGTGCCGATGGAGGCGACGCGGGCGTCGAGCAGGGCGTCCTCCTGTTGTTTGTTGTTTGGGGGGTTTGTTTCGGCGGCGACGGGCGCGTGAGCGAGGGGGGTGTCATCGCGCGGCAGACGGCGGCCGTCGGCGAGCGGCCAAAACACGGCGCGCGGCCAAAATAAAAACGCGAGCGCGGCGGGAGCTCTGCGCCCGTTTGCGCTGTTCAGCTCGCGGCTCTCTGCGCGGGCTTCGGGCGAGCCCGCGCCGTAGTGTCCGTGTCGACCATTCAGGGCTTTTCGGTGACCAAGCCGCGGCGTCCCGGGGGGTGGCGGGCCACTCGCGAGGCGTGGGCCTAAACCCCGCGCTCCTCTCTCGCGCTTGCCGCCGCCGCCGCCGCCGCTCCTGGCGCCGCCCGCGCGGCCGCCGCCGCCGCCGTCGCCGCCGCCGCGCCGAGGCCAAAAAGAGGCCTCGTGCGCCCCCCTCCCCCCCTCCTGTTGCCGCCTCCAGCCGACTCACCTCGCTGCCCCAGGGCTGACGCGTCACGCCCCCGGCCTTGGTCTCCGCCGCCACGTCCAGCGACGGCTGGGAGGCGAACGCCATTGGGGGGGCTGCCAGAAGAACTTTTTTTCGTTTTTGCCCCTCTCGGCCTAAAAAAGGAAAGAGGAGGGGGGGTGCCGAGTGGGCGGGGGGTAGACCTCTCCGGTAGACAATCTATCTCTCACACGCGCGCGCGCTGCGCGGTACTTGGCGCGGTACTGCGTGTTGCATTCGTTGGGCTGCTGCGTCTATTGTCGCCTCTATTGTTTGCTTGCTTACGGGGGGGTCCGTTGTTCGTAAAAAAGTTTCCCGTCCGAACCAAAAAAGGAAAAATTCGCTCCTCCTGCTGCTTCCTAGTGGATGAGCGCCCCTCCACCTCTTTCTCCTCGTTCAAAACCAACAAGGCGCGCGCGGCCGAAGGCCAAGAACGCATCAGCACTGACCCTCACGAACGACCGACTAGGACGCGGACCTTTCTTTCCTTCACGAACGCGAAAAACCAAACCACGGTCTCTCTTGCTCTCGCAGGCCCTTCGAGTACTGCCCCCCCTCTCCCTCCCGTCCGTCCGTGGGGCGGGGAAGAAAAAGAGACGGGAACACACACACACGCTCGCCCTCACCATTGAGGGTGCGCTGCCGCGCACCATGGCCGGGGACAGGCGGCGCGCGCCCGGGCGGCGAGCGGCAGGAGCAGGAGGGAGGCCGGTGGCCGACGCGCACGGAAACGCAACGAGGAGGAGGAGGGGGGGCGCGAGGGACGGCAGGGTCGCGGGTCTGCTCGCGTGCCTGCTGATGCTCGGCGGGGTGCAGGGGCCGCGGCTGGTGCTGGCGCAGCAGCTGGGCGGTGCGGTCCCGGCGGGCGGGGCGCCGCTGGCCGCGAAAACGACGGGGGGCCAGCAGCGGCCAGCGCCGGCGGCGGAAGCTGCGGCGACAGCGACGCTGGCGGCGCCGACGGCCGCGCCGCCGCCGCGCCGCGCCGCCAAGGCGCCGGCCCCTCCTCTGGCGGCCGTGGTGGCGGGCCCGCCGGGCGTGCCGTGGGTCGAGCTCCCGGCCGCGGGCCCTGCGTTCGCGTCGGAGCCAAAGGCGGCGCAGTCGGCGGGGTCTGTCGTCCTTCCCCTCCCCGTTGCTGCTCTGGCCGCCGCGCCGGCGACGCCCGCCGCCGCCGCGCCAGAGGCGGCGCCAGAGGCGGCGGCGCCGGCCCCGTCGCCGCCGCCGGCCGCCTCTCCCGCGCAGTCGCCGCCGCAGCAGGAAGGACAGGTGACAAGGGCCGCGCCATCACCACAGGCCGAGGCGGTCGAGGCCGCCCAAGCGCCCGGGCCCGCGCCTGAGGAGCAGCCGCCCGCCGTCGCCAAAGAGGCGGCGCCGGCCAGCGACGAGGCGGCGGCGGCGGCGGCAGCGGCGCCCGCGGAGCAAGGCGGGGGCGTGATCGCCCTCCTCAAGCGCCTGGGCGAGGCCGCCAAGGAGCAAGAAGGACAGCGGGGCGCAGACGGATCATCGACCGGCGCGCAGGACGCGCCGGCTGCTGCTGCCGCTGCCGCCGCTGCGGACAAGGCCGACTCGCCGGCGCCGAGCGTCGCGCAGCGACAGCGGCAGCAGCAGGCGACGGGCGAGGCCGAGGCCGCGGACCCGGCTGCTCCCGCCGCCGCCGCCGCCCCCGCCGCCGCCGCTCCCCAAGAGCAGCAGCAAGCCGGCGGCGCGCCCCCCGAGGTCAGCGCGGAGGAGGCCGAGGCGCGCCGCGCCAAGTCGGCCGCCGTGGCCTCGCAGATCACCGCGCTGCTCAGTCGGTTTGGGCGCGCCCGCCCAGACGCCGGCGGCGGCGGCGAGGCGGCGGCGGCCCAGGCAGCGCCGGCGACGGCGGCGGCAACGACGACGGAGGAGGCTGCCCCGCTCCCCGGCAAGGAGGGCGATGGGGCGGTCGCCGAGGGCGCGGCGGCCGGCCCTGAGGCGGGTGCGTTGGAACAGAGCGCGGTCGATGTCAGCGGAGCAGGGGCCCAGCCGGAACAGCCGCAGCGGCAGCAGCAGCAAGAGGAGACGGCGCCCGCTGCAGGCGGGGGTGGGGAGGACGACGCCTCTGCCGTCCCCGCCGCCGCCGCCGACGGCGCGCCCGCCGGCGGCATCGGCCCGCAGCAGCTCGCGGGCGCGGCCAAGCTCTTCGGCGGGATCCTGAAGGCGCGCGCCGCGCAGTCGCAGCAGGAGACACACGCTCTCCCGGGCGAGGAGGCGGCGGCGCCGGCCGCGGACGGCGCCTCGGCTCGGCCCGCCCCTTCCGGCGACGACGCTGCGGCGGCTCCGGCGAGCGGCGACAGCGGCGACAACGACGGCGGCGGCGGCGGCCTCGACTTTCTCAAGCTGGCCGGCATGGCGTCCAAGCTCGCGGGCGCAGGCGGAGGTGAAGCGGGAGAGGGCGCCGGCGGCCTCGACCTGCTCAGGCTGGCGGGCATGGCATCCAAGCTCGCGGGCGGCGGCGGCGGCGGCGAGGGCGGCGGCAGCAGCAGCAGCGGAGGCGACGCGGGCGAAGGCGCCGGCGCCGGCGGCGGCGCCGGCGGCCTCGACTTTCTCAAGCTCGCCGGCGCGGCCGCGAAGCTCGCGGGCGGAGGGAGCGACGGCGGCGAGGGCGGCGCCGGCGGGCTCGACCTGCTCAAGCTGGCGGGCGCCGCCTCCAAGCTCGGCGCCCTGGCCGGCGGCGGCAAGGGCGGTCCCGGCGGCGGCGGCGAGGGCGGCGGCGGCGGCGGCGGCGTCAGCCCACAGCAGCTCGCGGGCGCGGCGGCGATGCTGGGCGGCCTCCTCAAGGCCTCCTCCGCCGGCAAGGGCGGCGGCGGCGGCGCGTCTGGCGGCGTGGACGTCCTCAAGCTCGCCGGCGCCGCGGCCAAGCTGGGCGGCATGCTCCAGGGAGGAGGGGCCGGCGGCGGCGGCGGCGACTTGGCGGGCGCGGCAACAAAACTCGGCGCGCTCATGGGCGGCGGCGGCGAGGGCGGCGCCGCCGCGGCCGGCGGCGGCCTCTCGCCGCAAAAGCTCGCCGGGGCGGCGGCCATGCTGGGCGGCCTCATGAAGGGCGGCGGCGAGGGGGGCGGCGGCGGCTCGGACCTGGGCAAGCTGGTCGGCGCGGCCGGCAAGCTCGGCGCGCTGCTCGGAGGGGGAGGGGGAAGAGGAGCCGGCGAGGCGGCGGGCGATGGCGGCGGCGCGGCCGGCGACGACGGCGGTGGGGGGGGCAAGCGGCGCCTCACCCCCGCGCAGATGGCGGGCGCGGCGGCGGTGCTGGGCGGCCTGCTCAAGGCCTCCTCCGCCGCCAAGAGCGGCGACGGCGAGCCCGGCCTGGACGTGGGCAAGCTCGTCGGCCTCGCGGGCAAGCTGGGCGGGGTGCTCGGCGGCGGCGGCGGCGGCGGGACGGGCGGCGCCGGCGCCAACGAAGGCGCCGACGGCCCCCTGTCGGGCCTCTCGCCGCAAAAGCTCGCCGGGGCGGCCGCCATGCTCGGCGGTCTGCTCGAGGGTGGCAACGGCGGCGGCGACGGCGCGGGCGCGGGCATGCCGGGCGGCCTCGACCCCGCCCAGCTCGCGGCCGGCGCGGCGCAGCTCGCCGCGCTCGCCCGGCGCGCGCAGACAGGCGGCGCCGCCGCCGCGCTCGGCGGCCTGGCGCCGGGCGAGGTGGCCGGCGCGGCGGCCGTGCTCGGGGGCCTGCTCAAGGCCACCGGCAAGGTGCCCGCCGGGCCCGTGGACGAGATGACGCGCCTGGCGGCCTCGGCGGCGCGCGTGGCGTCGTACGTGCGCAAGCCGGGGACCAACGGGCCCGACACGGAGAGGCTGGCGCGCCTGGCCTCGGCGCTCGGCGCGCGCGCGGCGTCGACTGGCGGCGGCGGCGGCGGCGGCGTGCGAGCGGGCGGCGGCGGCGGCGGCGCTGCCGATTACGACCCCCTGCCCCTGCCGCCCGCCCTGGTCTCGCAGCAGCAGGAGGAGCAGCAGCAGCAGCAGCAGCCCGGGGGCGAGCAGGCGGCCGGCCCGTCGGCCGCAGTGCCGTTCGGCCTGCTCGAGCGCGCCGCCCTCGGCCTCCTCGCCGGCAATCAGACCGCCGCCGCGCGCCTGTCGGCCGCGCTGGCGTCCTCGCTCGAGGCCGCCGGCGCGGATGGCGCGGCGCCCGGGAGCGTCGACCTCGCGCAGTTCGGGCGGCTGATCTCGGCGCTCAGCGCGGGCCCGTCCTCCTCGTCCAACTCCTCCTCCTCCTCCTCCTCGTTCTCGGGCGGCGGCGGCGGCGGCGGCGGCGGCGGCAACGGGACGGCGTCTTCTCTCCCTTCTCCTCCTTCCTCGGCCACGAACGGCACGGACGCGGCCGCCGGCGGCGGCGAGGCCGGCGGCCTGGACCCCTCGAGCGACGCCGCGATGCTCCGCATGGTGGTCGGCGCGCTCGCGGCGGCGCGCCGGCAGGGGCAGCAGCAGTACCGGCGGGCGCCCGCCGCGGCCAGCGGCGGCGGCGGCAACTCGACCGCGGGCGGCGGCGGCGGCGGCAACTCGACGGCGGGCAGCGCGGGGGAGCAGGCGCTGGACGTGCGCCAGCTGGCGGCCCTGGGGACCATCCTGGCGACGGCGGCGCGCGGGGGTGTCGCGGGGCAGGCGGACGACCCGGGCGCGGCGTCCGGCCTGCTCACAGGCGCGCAGGCGCGGGCGCTGGGGGCGGTGGCGGACTCGGCGCTCGCGGGGGCCACGAAGGGGGCGGCGGGGTCGGGGGCAGAGGGAGCAGCAGGAGGCGACGGCGGCTCCGGTCCCGTGTCTCTGGCGGGCGTCGGCGCCGCTGGCGCGGGCGCGCTGGCGAGCCTGCTGGGCGTCGGCCGGAGCGCCGGGCAGCGCGCCGACGACAACGGCCGCGCGGCGTCGCTCGAGGACCCCTTTGCTCCCGCGTCGGCGGGGGCAGCCGAGAGCCTGCTCGCGGGACTCGAGCTGCCGTCGGTGCCCGAGTTTGCCCTCGAGACGCTGGCGGGCGGGGGGCGGCTGTTTGGCGGGGGAGGAGGAGGAGGCGGAGCAGGCGCCGACGACAGCGGCAGCGGTGGCAGCGGCGGCGGCAGCGGCGGCGGCGGCGGCAGGCCCAAGGACGGCCGCACGGGCATGGGCACGGTCGAGGACAGCCGCGGCGAGCGCACCACCTTTTCGTGCGCCTCGGTCGACCTGCGCGCGGCCGGCGCCTACGGCGCGACCGCCACCGCCTCGGCCTCGGGCTCGGCCGCCGCCGCGCGCGACGCCGCGCGCACGTGCGCGGGCGCCGTCGGCGAGGCGTTTGGCGACACGTGCCGCGGCGGGCCCGCGGGAGGAGGAGGGGCCTTCGGGGAGCACAGCGGCGGCTCCTCGCCCGCCTCGACGGCCCCGGGCAACGCCCTCGCGCGCATCACGGTCGCCGCCGAGGTGTGCGCCGAGGCCACCGCGCGCATGGTCCTCGGCGCCACGGCCCGCGCCAACGCCACGAGCGGCGCGCGCGCCTGCGCCAACGCCTGCGGCGCCAGCACGGCGGCGGCGGCGGCCGTGGCCGGCGCGGTCGCGTCCGCGGCGACGCGCGCGGCGGGCCCGACCTGCTCTGCCGTCGGCAAGTACGTGAGCTCCAAGCAGTTCTCGCAGGCGGTGCTCGACTTGACCGCCGGCGCGCTCGCGAGCGCGTGCACGGGCGGCGAGCCGGGGAGCGGGGCGGCCGACGGGGGGCTCGACCTCTCCGGCGTCGCCTCGTCCTACGCGCGTGTGCTGGCGCAGGCCATGTCGCGCGCCTGCTCTTGCGCCTCGTGCGGCTGCCCGGCGTACGACGCGGCCGCGGACGCCTCCTTCACCGACACGGCCAGCAACCTGACGAGCGGCAAGTACGCGCTCGTGAGCGCCGTCGCCAGCGCGGCGTCGGCCGTGTGCCACCCGCCGCCCGCCCCGCTTCTCGCGGGAGCGGCACCGCGCTTTCCACTGCTGCCGTCGAGCGGCGGGACGAGCGCAGCAGCGGCAGCAGCAGCGGCAGCGGCGGCGGGCGGCAGGAGCCCGACCGACAACAGCGGTGACGCCAGCGGCATGCATGGCCCCGCCGAGCAGAAGAGCCTGCAGGCCGCCTCGCGCGCCGTGCTCGAGCAGTGGATGGCCGCCGTCGTCGACGCCAACGCCGATTTAGCACACAACGCCGACGCCAGCGGCCGCACGGCCTTTGCCTGCGGCGCCGCGCTTTCCTCGTCCAAGCTGCGGGCCGTGGCCGACGCGGCGGGCGACGCCTTGGCCGGGGCCTTTGCCACGGGATTGGGGGGCGCGTGCGGGAGCGCGGCGGCGGGCCTGAGGGCGCGCCTGACGGACACGAGCGTGGCGTCGATGGTGAGCCTGGCGCTGGGCGCGAGCTGCGCGGTGCCCGCGGCGCGCGGCGGGGTGGGCGGCGACTCCTACTGGGGGGGAAATGCTGCTTCTGGGGGCGGGAGCGGGAAGAATGGCGGCGGCGGGGGCAGCGGCAAGACGGCGACACAGCTGGGGGACGACCGGCTCGAGCGGCTGCGGCGGCAGGCGATGCTGGCAGCAGGCGGCGAGGTCGGCGAGGCGGCGCGCGCGCTCGGCGGCGCGGGAGACCCTTCGATCGCGCGCGCGCCGGCGCCGCCGCGCACGGCGACCGTGTCGCTGTCGCAGGTGCTGCAGAACGTGCTGGACACGCCGCTGGCGGACGCGGTGCACGACGCGTTCTCGGACGTGAGGAACAAGTGCAAGTGCGAGGGGGTGGCCAAGGTGGAGGAGGACGAGGACAAGAAGAAGAAGGGCGGCAAGGCGGCGGGCGGCGGCAAGAAGGCGGCGGCCGCGTAGGAACGACTTTGCGCGCGGCTTTCATATTCTTCCCCTTTGTCGGGGCGGGGCGGCGTTTTTGTTGTCCTTGGTCTCGCAGAAAAACCAACATGTGTTCGTGACAGACTCCTGATGTCTATGCATCTCCATGTCTCTATGCCTTGGTCGCGTTTTTCGGGACGGGCGCCGCCGCTGCCGCCGCCGCCGCCCCGCCCTGTGCCGCCGTGCCGTTCCGAGCGCCGGCCGCCGCCGTTGGAAACATCGTCTCGTTGCCCTGCGCGGCCTTGTCCGCCACCGCGTCCGCCAGGCTCTGGGCCAGCTTGCCCCTCGAAGCCGCCGGCGCGCTCAGCGCCGCCGCCGCCCGCGCGCCCGCCGCCACCCCCGCGGCCGTCCCCGCCGCGCACGAGCCCGCCGCCCCCTTGCCGCCGCCGCCGTCCTTGCCGCCGCCGCCGCCGGCGCCCTCGCCGCACCAGGGCCGCGCGCCGCACGCCGCGCACTCGTTCTTGACCGTGCTCAGCGCGTCGCCCAGCGCCTTGCTCAGCGGCGTCTCGTCGCGGCTCTTGTCCGAGAAGCGCGTGCGGATGGCCCCCTTTAGATTAAAGTCCCCCGCGCCCGCGCAGGTCTCCCCGTAGGCCAAGACCACCTCTCCCACCGCGTTGCCAGAGGCCAGGGCCTGCGTCAGCGCATTGACGGCCTGCCCGCAGGTCGACTGAAAGTTGGACGCGAACGCGGCGCCCAGCGACTGCACCGTGGCCTCGGCCGACGCGCGGGCGGACGAGTTGCCCGCGGCCGTGGCGCACGCGTCCAGGACGCCCGGGCCCTCGGCGAACGCCGTCGCCGTGAAATTTGTAGAGGTGTCCACAAAGGCCTCGACGGCCGCGTCGAGCACGACGCGCGCCGACGCGCGCGCCGTCCCGCCGTCGCACAGCAGGCCCGCGGCGTCGGCCCACGCCTTGGTGAGGGCGGACTTGCCCGCGGCCGCGGCGGAGACGCTGTCCGAGAAGGCCTGGTCCCCGTACGCCATGCCCTCGGGCAGCGGCGGGCAGTCGCACCCTCCCGCGGGGCCGCAGGCGCACGCCTTCGCGGCCGCCGTCGTCAGCGCGCGGCCGTAGGCGCGCGACAGCAGCGCCGTGACCATCGTCGCCTGCGTGGCCACGCGCCCGCGCCCGACCACGCACGCCCGCGTGACCGCGCTGTTGGTCGCCTGCGTCAGGGCCGTGGTCAGCGCGGCGGAGCGGGCGTAGGCGTTGACCTCGCCGCAGCGGCCGAGCGTCCGGCCGACGGCCGAGGCCATGGCGCTGGCGACCGAGCGCGAGGTGGCGTCGGCCAGCGCGCAGCCGCTCGCGCACGCGCGGGCGTTGTCCGAGGCGCTGGCGCCGCTGAGGGAGGCGACGTAGACGCGCGCGACCGACTGGGCGCACGCCTCGGCGGCGGCGCTCAGGGACGCGAGGGCGTTGTTGCCGCCGCCGCCACTGTCAGCGCCCCCGGCAGAGGCGGCGGGGGCGCCGCCGCTCCCGCCGCCGCTCCCTCCGCCGCCGCCGCCGCAAGTGCTGTTGAGCGCTCGGCGCACGGCCCACGCGCACTGGGAGGCGGCCGAGCGCGAGAGGGTGCCGTTGAGGGAGGCGTGGGCGTAGGAGCTGCCGCCGCGCGTGGCGTAGCTGTGGGCCTCGCTGCAGCCCGTGAGCGTGAAGACGCTCTCTGTTTGTTCATTTATTTTGGGGGGGGGGCAAGTGGAGGGTTTGTTCGCGCCGTTTCGCTCGTTTGCTCGTTTGCGCTCGCTCGCTCGGCGCCGACGCCCGCCCGTCCCCCCGGGCCCCCAGCGCCCCTTGTCTTTCTTCACTCACCGCTGCTCGACTTGTTGAACTCGTCCGCGAGCTCGACCTTGACGCTCCCGAGCTTGATCTCGGCCGCGCCCACCGGCCGCGGCGCCGGGAAGCACAGCGCGGCGGCCACGGCCACCGCGAGCGCCACGCCCGCCGCCGCCTCGCGCAGCTTCCGCGGCGGCGGCGGCCGTCCTTTGCGGTCGCCGGCGGCCTGCGGCTGCCGCCGCCCCGGCGGCCTCTGGCGCGTCGTCGCCGCCGCCGCCGCCGCGGCTCCTTCGTTCGCCGCCATGGGCGCTGGTTCTGCTTGACGCCTTAACGCTCGGGCGCCGACGCAACGTCCCACGATTCGACTCGAATTGTGCGGCGCGCGCCGGCCCCTGTGGTCGCCGTCGCGGAAACCAGACAGAGAGAGACAGACGGAGGAAGACAGTGGCCCCCGCTCTTTCCGTTGCCTCCCTCTTCGTTTAAGTTGCGCGCGCGGGCGTGGGTAAATTGACGGTTTGTGGTCGGGTGATAGAGAGGGCGGTGTGTCGCCGTTCGGGCTTGCGAAACAGGGCTTTGTGGCGTGGTCGCGTGGCCTGGCATTTTCGTCGACGAAAGTTCCAAAATAGCCTTGGCGGCGGCGACGACGCGCGGCCGCCGCGGCGTTTCGTCGCCGGCGCCCCCCGCTCGCTCTCCCCTCCTGCCTTGCGAAACCACGCCTGGTTCTCCTCATGTCCAAGCCCATGTCAGGGAACCTCTTCCACCTCGATCGCCTAGCCCTCGTCCTGCGCGCCTCGTATGTTGAGGGCGTGCGGCGGCCTCCTTTTTCAGAAGGCGCGGCGTCGGCGTCGACGTTTTATAGCGGCGCGGGGGGGCGCGGCGGCGGGCGGCGGCGATCGGAGGACAGACCTACTACGCACAAGCTCCCCGCCGCAACGCGTCAACACCCACCTCAGCGCGCTGCCCAATCGTCGTGGCACCGCCTCGACGTCCACCTCGAATCACACACGTTTCGAAAACCGACTGCTAAAAATATATACGACGACGACGGCGAGAGTCTCGCGGCGAGAAATACGCTCGGCCCCGGCGCCACCGACGCAATTTTAAAAAAGGGATATTCGTGCGTAATCCCAGCGCCTCATTCATCGCTCCACTGCATCTTGCTCTCGCCATAGTCACCCCTCCTCTTAACGCGCCTGACCGACAAGCCCGACCCTTCCCTGCTCGCCCCGGTTCCCTTGGCCGCGGTGGGGGAAACAAACAACCAATAAAACACCTCCTGAATAGACACCCACAACCGCTTACCGGTAGGCGCAGGCCAGAGGGTGTTCACCAAGCGCGCGCGATCGGCGGCCGCCCCGGCGGGACCGGGAAGTGATTGGGCGGGGCGCTCGGTCGGCCGCCCGCTCGGAACAGCCGTTTGGCGTGCCTCTTTGAGAGGAAGACCAAGCCAAGGGGCCCCTTTCGAGGATTTCCTCTTCTTCTCTAGAGCTTGAGCGCGGCGGCCGCGTTCCTTCCCTCCCCGCCATCACCCGAGCACGGCAAGACATCTATTTTCTGTACAGTACATCAATGGCCGCCGGATCATAGACAACCGAAAGCAACATAAGATGGACGAGTTTTTCCTCGACAACGACGAGGAGGTCGGCGGCGGCGGCGGCGGCGGCGGCCCGCGCGTCTCCCCCTCGGCCACCGCGGCGGCCGCGCCCCCTGCAGCAGCTGCGCGCGTCGTGCGCTCGGACGACGATGACGAGGGCGCGACCGCGCGCCGGCCGTGGACGCACGAGGTGAGAGAGAGCGAGAGAGGGGCAGAGCGGGCGGGGGGGGGGAGCTGGCGTTTGTCAGCGGGGCGTTTGTTGTTGTTTGGTTTCCTGGGCGCGGCGCCCTCCCTCGCCCGCGCCCGCCCTCCAACGTTCGACGGCGCCATCGAAGACGAGTCGCCGCCGCCCCCTCTTCGCCCTGCTCGCCAACCTTGCGCCGGAAGCCAGGCGCGCGCGCGGTCGGTCGGGCGCGCCGATCGGTCGAGGCGTGCTCGCTTCCGCTCGGGGGCAAGGTCCCCGCAACTTTTTGGAAAGTTTCTCGAAACACCGAAAACCCACCGAAAACCCCCACCTACGCCTCCCTCTCATGACTCTCCTCTCTCTCTCTCGCCCCCCACACAAAAACAAACAAACAAACGAACGAACGAGCAAACAGGAGGACCTCCTGCTGATCCAGCTCGTCACGCGCCACGGCGAGCGCCGCTGGCGCCTGGTGGCCGACGGCCTGCCGGGCCGCACCAGCAAGGCGTGCAGCCACCGATGGCGGGCCTACCTGCGGCCGGACGTCAAGCACGCGGCGTCGAGCCCGTTCACGGCTTGGGAGGCGGCGGTGATCGTGCGGGCGCAGGAGCGGTTCGGGAACGACTGGCAGGCGATCGCGCGGCTGTGCACGCCGGGCAGGAGTAACGCGGCGTGCAAGGTGAGGAGAGGAGAGGGAGCGGCGGCGGCCGGTGGCGGCGGCGGCGACGGGCGCGGAAAGAGAGAGGGGGGGGGGGGGGGGGGGGGGCGCAGGGGGCCGGCCCCAAAAAACGGGGGGGGTGGGCGCCGGGGCGCGCCCCTCCCCCCTGGACGGCGGTTTCCCCGCGCGTGGGCGGCCCC
>Ga0105054_10003799_pt1 | contig 23066 bp, 25 predicted proteins | sample BON02_FD_78091 | JGI IMG/M metagenome (GOLD analysis project Ga0105054, IMG submission 78091) | Freshwater microbial communities from Lake Bonney liftoff mats and glacier meltwater in Antarctica - BON-02 (megahit assembly) | ecosystem: Environmental > Aquatic > Freshwater > Ice > Glacier...
AACATTACCCCGGCATGACCGAAAAGGCGATTGCCGCGATCATGGCCCAAGCCGCCGAGCGTTGGTCGCTGGCCGATCTGCGGGTGATCCACCGCTGTGGCACGCTCACTGTCGGCACCCCCATCATGATGGTGCTGACCGCCGCACCGCACCGCGCCGCCGCCTTTGCCGCTGCCGATTTCCTGATGGATTATCTCAAATCCCGCGCACCTTTCTGGAAGCGCGAGATTACCGCCGAAGGTGCCGATTGGGTCGCGGCGACAGATGCGGATGAGGCAGCCCTTACGCGCTGGTAAGCGCCGCGTGCCGGTGGCATGTGACGACATGATCGTTCACCATGCCCACCGCCTGCATGAACGCATAGACGATGGTCGGTCCGCAAAATTTGAACCCGGCGCGTTTCAGATCCTTTGATATCCGTTCCGACAGCGGTGTTGACGCGGGCACATGCACCATCCCGGGCCAGTTGTTCTGCAGCGGTTGCCCATCGACATAGTCCCAGAAAAACCTGTCAAACCCTTGCGCTGCCTCGATCTTTTGCCAGGCGCGGGCATTGCTGATCGTCGCCTCGATCTTGCCACGATGGCGGATGATGCCCGGATTGGCCAAAAGCCGGGTCACCTCGATCTCACCCCATCCCGCAATGATATCCGGATCAAACCCGGCAAAGGCCGCCCGAAAACTCTCGCGCTTTTTCAGGATGGTGATCCAGCTTAGCCCCGCCTGAAACCCGTCCAGCACCAACTTTTCCCACAGCGCCCGGCTGTCACGTTCCGGAACACCCCATTCGATGTCGTGATAATCGAGGTAAATCCGGTCCGGTCCGGCCCAGCCACAGCGCGATATCATGGCTTCCCCTTTAGCATAACCCTCGCCAATTCGACGCGAATTGCGATCCTTTACCTGACATTAGGCAGGGTGACGTCATCTGAAGCCCGGAGCAACCGGGAACATACCATGCGGCAACCCAAGCGGATGATTGATCTGGGAAGCGAGGCCTTTCCGGCTGACCCGTTGCAGCAGGCGCTGGCCAGCCGTGACAAGGATGTGATGAAACTGGTGCGCGCGGCGTTGGCCACCGGCTCTGCCCGGCTGGCGTTTCAACCGATCGTCTTGTCCGGGAACGCCCGGCAAACCGCGTTCTACGAAGGGTTGATCCGGGTGATGGACGATGGCGGGCGCATCCTGCCTGCCGCTCTCTTCATGCCGCTGATCGAGGAAATGGATCTGGGGCGCGAGATTGACTGCACCACCCTGCGGCTCGGTTTTGACATGCTGCGTGGCAACCCGGCGCTCCGGCTGTCGATGAACGTCTCGGCCCGGTCAATTGGTGACGGAGCATGGCGACGGGTGCTGAACGAGGGGCTGAACCGGGCACCCAACATCGGTGAAAGGATGATCCTCGAAATCGGCGAAAGCTCGGCGATGCTGCTGCCCGAACTCGTGGTGCGTTTCATGGCCGAAATGCAGCCGCGCGGCATATCGTTTGCGCTCGACGGTTTTGGGGCCGGTTTGGTCTCGTTCCGGCATCTCAAGGACTTCTTTTTCGATATCGCCAAGATTGACCGCTGTTTCGTGCGCGATATCGACTCCTCGCCTGACAATCAGGTTCTGGCGCAGGCGCTGATCACCGTGGCGCATCAATTCGACATGTTCACGGTCGCCGAAGGTGTCGAAACCGCGCAAGAGGCGGCGGTGCTGCGGCAACTCGGGATCAGTTGTCTGCAAGGCTATCTTTTTGGCGTACCCAAGTTCAGCCTTTGACGCCGCGTCAAAGTGGCCATGCAGCCGACGCGGGACTGCGGCCGACGCGGGACTGCGGCCCGGATAAACATTGCCCAAACCCCGCCAAGCCCCTAAAGAGGCGCTGACTGGCGGGGAGGGGCCCATGCGCCTGCATAACAGGGCGCTTCTCCGTGACGATCTTCACACACGAGAGGAATCCCCATGACCAATATCGTGATCGCTTCGGCCGCAAGAACTGCCGTCGGCAGCTTTGGCGGCGCCTTTGCCGCCACGCCCGCCCATGACCTTGGCGCTGCCGTCCTGTCCGAGGTCGTAGCACGCGCCGGAATCGACAAATCCGAGGTCGGCGAAACGATCCTGGGCCAGGTTCTGACCGCCGCCCAAGGGCAGAACCCGGCGCGTCAGGCACATGTCAACGCCGGTCTGCCGATCGAAAGCGCGGCCTGGGGCATCAATCAGGTTTGCGGTTCGGGCCTGCGCGCTGTGGCGCTGGGCGCGCAACACATCATGCTGGGCGATGCGGCCATCGTGATCGCGGGCGGTCAGGAAAACATGTCGATGTCCACCCATGCCGCCAACCTGCGCAACGGCCACAAGATGGGCGATTTCACCTATATCGACACGATGATCCGTGACGGCCTTTGGGATGCGTTCAACGGCTATCACATGGGCCAGACCGCCGAAAACGTCGCAAACCAATGGCAGATTACCCGCGACATGCAGGACGCCTTTGCCGTGGCGAGCCAGAACAAGGCCGAAGCCGCGCAAAAGGCGGGCAAGTTCGCGGATGAGATCGTGGCCTTCACAGTCAAGACCCGTAAGGGCGATATCGTTGTTTCTGCTGACGAATACATCCGCCATGGTGCCACAATCGACGCGATGACCAAACTGCGCCCGGCATTTGCCAAGGATGGCTCGGTCACCGCTGGCAATGCCTCCGGCCTGAACGACGGCGCCGCAGCGACGCTGTTGATGTCGGCTGAGGAAGCAGAGCGGCGCGGGATCGAACCGCTGGCGCGGATCGCCTCCTATGCCACCGCCGGGGTCGATCCGTCGATCATGGGCGTCGGCCCGATTGCCGCGAGCCGCAAGGCGCTGGAAAAGGCCGGTTGGACCGCTGCAGACCTTGATCTGGTCGAGGCGAATGAAGCGTTTGCCGCGCAGGCCTGTGCCGTGAACAAGGACATGGGCTGGGATCCGGCCATTGTGAACGTCAACGGCGGCGCGATTGCCATCGGCCATCCGATCGGTGCCTCGGGCGCGCGGATCCTCAACACGCTGCTGTTCGAGATGAAGCGGCGCGGCGCGAAAAAAGGCCTCGCCACGCTGTGCATCGGCGGCGGCATGGGCGTGGCGATGTGTATCGAACGCCCCTGATCTATTGCGCAGAGAGGGTGGGTTGAAACCCACCTTACTCTGCGTTGCGCAAGATTATTGCCGGGGGAGGTTCCGGCATGTAACAAGATTGCAAGATTGATTTTCGGAGGAGAATTCTATGCCCAAAACTGCCCTCGTGACCGGAGGATCGCGCGGTATCGGCGCGGCCATTTCCAAGGCGCTTCAGGCCGCAGGCTATGGCGTGGCCGCCACTTTTGCCGGCAATGACGACGCTGCTGCCGCCTTTACCAAGGCTACCGGCATCCGCACCTATAAATGGGACGTGTCCAACTATGACGACTGCGCCAAGGGCGTGCGTCAGGTCGAGGCGGAACTGGGCCCGGTCGATGTGCTGGTCAACAATGCAGGCATCACCCGCGACGCGCCCTTTCACAAGATGACGCCGCAGCAATGGCATGAGGTGATCGACACCAACCTGACCGGCCTGTTCAACATGACCCATTCAGTCTGGCCCGGCATGCGCGAGCGGAAATTTGGCCGTGTTATCAACATCTCGTCGATCAATGGGCAAAAGGGGCAGTTTGCGCAGGCCAATTATGCGGCGGCCAAGGCTGGCGATATCGGCTTTACCAAGGCGCTGGCCCAAGAGGGTGCGCGCGCCGGGATTACCGTCAACGTGATTGCGCCGGGCTATATCAACACCGAAATGATGGCGACGATCCCGGAAAAAGTCATGAATGACGTGATATTGCCGCAGATTCCGGTAGGTCGTCTGGGCGAGCCGGACGAGATCGCGCGCTGTGTCCTGTTCCTCGCCTCCGATCAGGCGGGATTTGTGACCGGGTCGACTCTGTCGGCCAATGGCGGGCAATATATGGCCTGAAACCCGCTACGGTTTCACGTCGGCATATCTACGCTATCGGGGCGGTGCAAAGCCGCCCCGCAATCATGTCAAAAGCAGGGAAATGCACCGGATCATGACACGCGGTTGGGCCACGGCGACGGGTTTTGGCGCGGTGCTGCTCTGGGCGCTTCTCGCCCTGCTCACGGTCAAGAGCGCGCCGGTGCCGCCGTTGCAACTCAACGCCGTCTGCTTTGCGATCGGTGGCGCAATCGGCCTGATCTGGATCGCTGCGACAGGCAGTTTCGGTCTGCTGCGCACGGTGCCGCTCAAGGTCTATGCCTTTGGCACCGCCGGGCTTTTTGGCTATCATCTGCTCTATTTCTCGGCATTGCGGATGGCACCTGCCGCCGAGGCCGGGCTGATCGCCTATCTCTGGCCGCTGCTGATCGTGCTGCTGTCGGGGTTGCTGCCCGGTGAGAGGCTGCGGCCCGGCCATGTGATGGGCGGGCTGACCGGCTTTGCCGGGGCGGCGCTGGTCGTGACCTCGGGTGCCAACGGGTTCGATCCGGCGTCGCTGCCCGGCTATGGGCTGGCGCTGCTATGCGCGCTCACCTGGGCGGTCTATTCGGTCGTCTCTCGGCGGTTGGGCACCGTGCCCACGGCCAGCGTGGCGGTGTTCTGTCTGGCCACGGCAATCCTGTCCGGTGCCGCCCATCTGACCTATGAAGAGACGGTCTGGCCTGCCACGGCCTCAGGCTGGGGCGCGATGCTGCTACTCGGCCTTGGCCCGGTCGGGTTGGCCTTTTTCATCTGGGACCTTGGCGTCAAGCGCGGCGATATCCAGTTGCTCGGCGTCGCGAGCTATGCGGCGCCGCTCCTCTCCACTTTGGCGCTGATCCTTGCGGGGATCGCCACGCCATCCTGGACCCTGCTCATCGCCGCAGGTCTGATTGTCGCAGGTGCGGCACTGGCGGCCAGCGCCAGCGCACGTCACCCCGGAAAAGATGTGCTCAGTTCGCGCTGAGCCGGCCGATCTCTTCCTTGATGTGAAGTTTCTGTTTTTTAAGTTTCGCCACCTCAAGACCGTCGGTCGCCGGACTGCGTTGTGCGGCCTCTACCGCGTCAGAGAGGGTCTGGTGCTTTTTCTTCAGCTCCTGCAGGTGCGAACTCAAAGTCATGTCGTCCTCCTCTGATTGTTGTGCGACAGGGTCAGTGCAACACAGTTTTACATATCTGTCACGCTGCAATGCAGCGTACTTTCTTGTCGGCATGGTCGCGCCGAAACCTTGCAAAATGCTTAATCCGCCATGGTCAATCCGGCAGCATCGCGCAAAATCCCAGCAACCACAGGTTGATAGCTGTCGGCGTCGCGCAGATGCCGCTCGCCCTCATGCATCACAAGCGATGGCAGCAGGCGAAATGCGGCCCGCCCTCCCTTGCGCGCCTGTAACAAAAAAAGCGCAGGCGCGACCTGCCCCCGCGCAGCGATCGGCAAAATCGTCAGTGATCCGAGCCGGTCCTGCAAGCCGCTCAGCACCTCGGGAAGCCGCGCTATCCGCAGAATCATGGTCAGCCGCCCGCCGGGGCGCAGCCGACGCGCTGCAACATCGCACCATTCGGACAGGGGCGTGTCACCCCCAAGCGCCGTATCGCGTCCCGGATCGGTCGACGGGCTGGATGTCTTGCGATCAAAATAGGGCGGATTGGCGATGACATGATCGAAATTCTGATTGCGGATCTCACCCGGCAAAGCGCGCAGATCGGCGGCGACCACGCGCATCTCCGCCCCGTTCTGCGCCGCATTGCGTGCCGCGAGTGCCGCATAATCCGCCTGCACCTCGATCCCGGCAAGGCGCAGCCCCGGCACGCGCGCGTGCAGGCACAAGAGCGCGACTCCGACGCCACAACCAAGCTCCAACACGGCCTCGCCCGCCCTCGCAGGCACAGCAGCGGCGAGCAGAACCGGATCAACCCCGGCGCGATACCCGGCCTTGGGTTGCAGCACGGAAACCCGACCACCCAGATAGGCGTCGCGCGTCAGATCTGCATCGGCCCAGACCATTCAGATCGTCATCGCCCAAGGTCGATATCATTGTCCCGCATCGCCCGTTCGGCGGCGATCAGGTCTTGGTCGCGCACCATCAGGCGGCGCGGCAAAATGCCTATGGACCCCTCGAGGACGCTCATATTTACGTCCAATTCAAACCAGTCTATACCCTCTCCACCCAACAGGGCGGTGGCAAAGGCGATGACGGTCGGGTCATTGGTGCGCAAAAGCTCTTTCATCATTGTTTAGCTAAGGTGCCGATGCGCCTTTGTCGAGGTTGCGGACGCCAGATGAGCCTAGATCACGCCACGCGCAAACCGCATGAGCGCCTTGCCGCGGCGCTGTCCGACGATCTGCTTGCGGTCAACGAGATGATCCGTGCGCGCATGGCCTCGGAACATGCGCCGCGCATCCCCGAGGTGACGGCGCATCTGGTGAGCGCGGGGGGCAAACGCCTGCGCCCGATGCTGACACTGGCTGCGGCGCGGATCTGTGGCTATGACGGCCCCTATCACATCCATCTGGCCGCAACGGTCGAATTCATCCACACCGCCACGTTGCTGCATGACGATGTGGTGGATGAGAGCAAACAACGGCGCGGGCGGCCCACCGCCAATCTGCTCTGGGACAATACATCTTCGGTTCTGGTCGGCGACTACCTCTTTGCGCGCTCGTTTCAGCTCATGGTCGAAACCGGATCGCTGAAAGTGCTGGATATTCTGGCCAACGCCGCCGCGACGATTGCGGAGGGCGAGGTGCTGCAACTGACGGCGGCGCGCAATCTGGCCACCACCGAGGATATCTATCTCAAGGTCGTGCGTGGCAAGACGGCGGCGCTGTTTTCCGCCGCGACCGAGGTGGGTGGTGTGATTGCCGGGGCCGATGCCGATCAGGTCCGCGCGCTATATGAGTATGGCGATGCGCTGGGGATCGCATTCCAGATCGTCGATGATCTGCTCGATTACAGCGGAGTCGGGGCCGAGATGGGCAAGAACCCCGGCGATGATTTCCGCGAAGGCAAACTCACCCTGGCGGTGATCCGCGCCGTGGCGCGAGCCGATGCAGAGGAACGCGCATTCTGGACCCGTACGATCCAGAAGGGCCGGGTGGCCGAGGGCGATCTGGATCATGCCATGAGTCTGCTCGCGAGGCATGGCACGCTTGATGCGACCCGCGCCGATGCGCTGCTGTGGGCCGGGCGTGCCAAGGATGCTTTGCGCCATCTGCCCGCGCATGAGATCCGCGATATGCTGCATGATCTGGTCGATTATGTGTTGGCGCGGGTGAATTAGCGCAGAGGCGCTCCGCGCGGGAGTATTTTTGCCAGATTGAAACTGCAGGTTCAGCCCAGCAGCGGCGCCGGTGCCACCCACCAGCCCATATGCGCGACCTGCACCGATTTGGCGACAGCCCGCGCCGTGCCCATATCGCGCACCAGCCCGATGCAGGTGGCACCCGAGCCGGACATGACTGCCGCACCGACGCCCTTTGTGCGGCGCAAATGGGCCAGCGCCTCGCCGATCTGGGGCGCGATGCCGATGGCCGCGCTCTGCAGGTCATTGCGCTGGGCCCCTAACCATTCGGCAAAGCTGTCATAGGACAGATCGCGCGGCAGCGGGTCCATCGGCAGATTTTCGCGCCGGGTCAAGGATTTGAACACATCTCCTGTGGGCACCTCTACCCGTGGATTGACCAGAACCAGCCCGGCGGCGGGCAGGGCAGGCAGGCCGGCCAGATGATCGCCGATGCCCGCCATCCGCATCGGGCGGGGCGCGGTCATGCAGACCGGTACATCCGACCCCAACGCCAGAACCGCAGGGTCATCCGCGCTCAGCGGATCGACCTGCCACAGCTCGGCGAGCAGGCGCAGCGTCGCCGCCGCATCGGAAGAGCCGCCGCCAATGCCCGCCGCATGGGGCAGGGCCTTGGTCAGACGCAGGGCCGCCCCCGCGCTCACTCCGCGCGCCTGTTGCAGCGCATGGGCGGAGCGCAGCACAAGGTTGCTGTCGTCCACCGGCACGCCCTGGGCAAAGGGGCCGGTCACGCTCAGCGTCAGTTTATCGGCGGTGACGGCGGTGATCCGGTCACCCATCCCGGCGAACACCACCAGCGAATCGAGCAGGTGATAGCCGTCGCTGCGCTGTCCGGTCACATGCAGCGTCAGGTTGATCTTGGCCGGGGCAAAGCCGCGCTCAAGCGTGGATGCCTTGGAACGGGTGTCGCTTTGCGCAAGTGACATCACGGGTTTGCGTCATCTTGCGCCACATGCAGGGGTTCTGCACCTTCTTGTGCCAGCACCAGATCGAGCCCGACGTCGAGCTTGGCGCGGAGCCGCACCGCATCCGCCGCTTCCGGATCAAAGGACAGCGCACGCTGCCACTGGAACCGCGCCTCGTTGATGCGGCCCACCGCCCAATAGGCATCGCCCAGATGGTCATTGATCACCGGATCAACCGGCAGCAATTCAGCCGCGCGCTCCAGATGAAACACCGCGTCGTCAAACAGACCCAGCCGGAACTGCACCCAACCCAACGAATCAACAATCGCGCCGTTTTGCGGCTGTTCGCGCACCGCGTCTTCGATCATCGTCAGCGCCTCATCGAGGTTTTCGCCACGCTCGACCATCGAATAGCCCAGATAGTTGAGAACCTGCGGCTGGCCGGGTTTCAGTGCGATGGACTGCCGCAGATCGGCCTCGGCGGCGGGCCAGTCGTCCAGCCGGTGATAGGTCATCCCGCGGGTGTAGAGCACGAACCAGCGCGCCGGATCGGCCGGGTCATAGAGGGTTAGCGCCCGGCTATAGGCCGCGTTCGCCTCGCGGAAGCGTTGCATCCCGCGCAGCGTATCGCCCAGCGTCGCATGAACCACTGCCAGATCGGGCCAGGAGCGGGCGAGTTGTTCCAGTACCTCGACCGCCGCATCGGTCCGCCCTGCGCGGCGCAGCACCGCAGCCCGGCCCATTTCGGCGGCATGAAACGCCATATCCTCACGCGGCACCATATTGTAGGCGGCACTGGCGAGATCAAATTGCTCCATTTCTTCAAGAAGTTGCGCCGTAAACAGCACCCCCTCGACATGGGATGGATCAAGCAGGTTCACGGTGCGCGCATACATCAGCACATAGATCTGACTGGTCTGCCCGCCCAGCGCCGCACCAACGGAATAATAGACTTCGGCCAGCCCCTGCCGCGCGTTGTTGACGAATTGATAGGCGATCGGCGCGCCCGCGCTCAACCGCAGGCGCAGATCGGCGAGGCCAGGGTCCAGATTGGCGCCAAAGGTCGCGTCGATCAGGGCCACCGCATCCGGATTGCGCCCCAACTGGCTCAATACCTGTGCATGGGCCAGCACCACGCGCCGGGTGCGCTGCATCCCGTCCTGCGGCGACATGGAAAAGATCGCATCCGCAGCCTCGAAATCGCCGGCCGCCGCCAGCGCCAGCCCCTTGTGATAAAGGCCAAAGGCACGCAAGCCCGGTGCTTCGCTCACCGCATCAAACGCCGCCAGCGCCGCCGTCATCTCGCCCAGTCCGACTTGCGCCCAGCCGGTCGAGAGCCCGTCGATCAGCGGGCCGACGCCGCGCCCGGCGGCAGGGGCCGCGATGATGCTTTGCCAGTCGTCGGTCAGCGCGGCCTGCGCCACCAGCATCATATGCGCCACCTGACTGGTGACCCCCGCATCCACCATGTCCTGCGACAGCCCGATGGCACGGTCCATGTCCGCCATCCCGATCAGCGAGGTCAGCGCATTTTCGTAAAGCAGCGGATTGCGCGGATCATCGCGCAGCGCCTGCAGGAAATACCCAGAGGCCGCGACGAAATCGCTGGCCCCACCGGCAGAGCGCGCGGCAAGATAGGCCCCGGCGTTCAGCGGCGTTTCCTGTGCCAGAGCACCCTGCGCCGCGCTTGCCAGCAGGCCCGCCACCGCAAATTTACGTATCCACGTCGCGGACATCATTGCGTGCCCTCCCCTGCTGCTCTGTACCAAAGGCTAAAGCGCGGCGCGGGCGCGTGCAATCGGGCGATGTGCCGCCGCAGCCGAGGTGGCGGTTTCCCGCCCCCCCCGGCGATCACTTCTGCGTTTACATATTGGGATAGTTCGGCCCGTCGCCCCCCTGCGGCACGGTCCAGACGATGTTCTGGCTCGGGTCTTTGATATCGCAGGTCTTGCAATGCACGCAATTCTGGAAATTGATCTGAAACCGCGCCTCGGCGCCGGACCCGATCACCTCAAAAACCCCGGCAGGACAATAGCGCTGCGCCGGTTCGTCGTAGCGCGGCAGGTTGACGCCAATCGGAATGTCCGGGTTGATAAGCCGCAGGTGCGAGGGCTGGCTTTCCTCATGATTTGTCATGGAAAAGGCCACATTGGTCAGCCGGTCAAATGACAGTTTGCCATCCGGTTTGGGATAGTCGATCGGTTTGTGCTTGCCCGCCGTCTCGGTCGCCGCCGCGTCGGTCTTGCCATGTTTCAGCGTGCCCAGCAGCGACAGCCCAAACAGGTTGTTGGTCCACATATCAAACCCGCCGATGCCCAGCGAGGCGATCAGCCCATAGCGCGACCAGAGCGGTTTCACGTTGCGCACCCGGCGCAGATCCTTGCCAACGGGCCCCCGATGCAGCGCGGTATCATAGGCGGTCAGCGTGTCGCCAGATCGCCCCGCCCTGATCGCCTCATGCGCGGCTTCGGCTGCATGGATGCCCGAGAACATCGCGTTATGGTTGCCCTTGATGCGCGGCACATTGACGAGGCCCGCCGAACAGCCCAGCAGCGCGCCCCCCGGAAATGCAGTCTGCGGGATCGACTGATACCCGCCCTCGGTGATCGCGCGCGCACCGTAAGCCACGCGTTTGCCGCCTTTGAGCAGTTCGGCCACCATCGGATGATGTTTGAACCGCTGAAACTCCATGTAGGGAAAGAGGTATGGGTTCTTGTAGTTCAGATGGACGACAAACCCGACATAGACCTGATTGTTATCAAGATGATAGATGAATGACCCGCCGCCGGCGTTGCCACCCAGCGGCCAGCCCATCGTATGGGTGACGGTGCCTTCGCGATGCCTGGCGGGGTCGATATCCCAGATTTCCTTCATGCCGAGCCCGTATTTCTGCGGCTCGCGGCCCTTGGCCAGATCGTATTTTGCGATCACCTGTTTGGACAGCGACCCGCGCACGCCTTCGGACAGGAACACGTATTTGCCGTGCAACTCCATTCCAGGCTCGTAAGACGGCCCTTCGCTGCCGTCCGACAGCCTGCCAAACTCGCCCGCGACCACACCCCTGACCGCGCCATCTTCGGACCAGACCAATTCGGAACAGGACATGCCGGGGAAAATCTCCACCCCCATCGCTTCGGCCTGCTGCGCCATCCAGCGGCAGACATTGCCCATCGAGACGATGTAATTGCCGTGATTGCTCATCAGTGGCGGCATGGCAAAATTGGGAATGCGGATCTGGCCCGCCTCGCCCAGCATGTAGAAATTGTCATGCCTGACCGGCACCGTGACCGGCGCGCCCAGCTTTTTCCAGTCGGGCAACAGCCGGTCGAGGCCGCTGGGGTCCAGCACCGCCCCCGACAGGATATGCGCGCCCACTTCCGAGCCTTTTTCCAGCACAACGACCGACAATTCCGGGTCCAGTTGTTTCAGACGGATCGCAGCGGACAGACCGGCAGGGCCGGCGCCGACGATGACGACATCATATTCCATGGCTTCGCGGGTGGTCTGGGTCATGCGGTTCCCCGTTATGCTGGTCTGCCTTTTCGCAATCTGACCTAGCCCAAGCTGGCCATGGGGGCAATCTCGACACGACGTTACAAATGCCGGCTGCGACGCGGGGGCGCAGGGGCTGGAAACGCTGTCAGATCAACGGCAGCGGACATTCGCCCTGCAAACCACGGCATTGGGCCATTGCAGGCTTGGGTTTGCCGATGCAACTTGCTACATGAGTAAGGTCACTGCGTCAGAAAGCCAGACGAATGGAAAAAATACCCCTGACCCGCGCCGGTTACGACAAGCTGGATGCCGAGTTGAAACAGCTGAAGACCGTGGAACGGACCGCCATCATCAAGGCGATTTCCGAAGCGCGCGAGCATGGCGATCTGTCGGAGAATGCCGAATACCATTCCGCCAAGGAAAAACAGTCCTTTATCGAGGGCCGCATCAAAGAGCTGGAAGGCGTCATTTCGCTGGCAGAGGTGATCGATCCGACCAAACTCAATGGCACGATCAAGTTCGGCGCGACAGTGGCGCTGGTGGACGCGGATACCAAAGGGGAAAAGACCTATCAGATCGTCGGTGAATACGAGGCCGATATCGAAAAAGGGCGGCTCAACATCAAGTCGCCCTTGGCCCGGGCCCTGATCGGCAAGACGGTGGGCGACTCGGTCGAGGTGCGCACACCGGGCGGCGACCGCGGATACGAGGTTCTGCGGATCGCCTTCGTCTGAGGCGGCAGGCCGGGCGGGCAGAAAACAGCCCGTCCGAGACAGGATCAGACGTTGGGCCGGGGACCGGACATGGCAGAAAACCTGAACAAACCCGATATCGTCATGAGCCCCATGACCACCCCGCCACGCCGCGACACGGTCAGCACAACCGAGGTCATCGCCGCCGGGACGAGCGTGCTCTGGCTGGTGCTGGCCGGTGGATTCTTTCTGCTGATGCCACCCTCGGACCCTGCTGCCGGGTTTGATTCGCTGCGCTTTGTCATGACCATCGTCGCCATCTTCATGCCCGTCGCCCTGATATGGGTCGCGGCGGCGGCGGCACGCTCTGCCCGCGTGATGCGCGAGGAATCGCGGCGCCTGCAGGCGGCTGTCGATGCCATGCGCCAGACCTATCTGGCCGACCGGCAAGGGCGCGGCGCGGGACTGCCCGCCAACACTGTGGAGCGTAAACTGGCCGAAATCGCACAGGCGACCCGGCAGACCGAAACCGCGCTGGCCACCTTCACCTCCTCGCGCGATCCGCGCGCACAGCCCGGACGCCCTGCTCCCGGTGCGCCGTCCGATGATCAGCCCGCGCTGGCGCTGGGCACCCAGGCCGATGACCTGACCCCGCCGCTGGGCCGGCCCGACATGATCCGCGCGCTGAATTTCCCCGATACCGACAAGGACGAGGTGGGCTTTGCCGCTCTGCGCCGCGCCTTGAAGGACCGGCAGGCGCGGCAACTGGTGCAGGCGGCGCAGGATGTGCTGACTCTGCTGTCACAGGACGGTATCTACATGGACGACCTGCGCCCCGACCGGGCCAAGCCCGAGGTCTGGCGTCGCTTTGCCAGCGGCGAACGCGGCCGCGCCGTCGCCGCTCTGGGTGGGGTGCGCGACCGTTCCTGTCTGGCGCTTACCATGGGCCGGATGCGCGAAGACACGATCTTTCGCGACGCCGCACACCATTTCCTGCGACTCTTCGACCGGATGCTGATCGCATTCGAAGAGCAGGCGACGGACGAAGACCTCTCCGAACTGTCCGAAACCCGGACCGCCCGCGCCTTCATGCTGCTGGGGCGGGTGACGGGGGCGTTTGACTAGATCCGGCAGGTCTTGTCAGGCCAATTGCCGGATTGATCCACCGCAATGTCCTGCCCGCAATGCCGTGATACGATTACGCTCAATTCACGCATCATGGTGCTGCGTACCCAGTGGAGGCTGAAATGACGATTGAAGACATAGGTCCTAAACCGCAATCCTTCGACATGGAACAGGAGTCGAAGGCGAACACGAATTACCGTGCCGTCGCTTGGAGCGGGCGCTATCTGCAAGTCACGCTGATGTCGATCCCCGTTGGCCGCGACATCGGCCTTGAAGCGCATCCGCAGACCGATCAGTTCCTGCGACTCGACGCTGGTCATGGCCGCGTCCAGATGGGTCCCGAAAAGGACAAACTGTCGTATGAACAGGAAGTTTCCGATGGCTGGTGCGTCCTCGTTCCGGCGGGAACATGGCACAACATCACCAATACCGGCGAAACACCGATGCAGGTCTATACGATCTATGCGCCATCCCATCACAAACCAGGCAAGGTGCAGGCGACGAAAGCTTTGGCAGAAGCAGACAATGACGACGCGCCCGCAGATTGGTCAGTGCAACCACAACAGACGCCCGATAAACTCGGATAAGAGCGGAAAAAGCGGCCTTTCCTTCCTCTGTTGCTGCCGCATTGTGCGGCGGTCAGACCTGCGGCAAGGTCGGCTGCGGGTCACCAGGCATCGGACAAAGGACGAGGGTCAGGCCGCGACCCGCAACACCATTGTCGTGGCCGAGCGGAACCGGAACACATGCCGCAGCACGCCAATCGATCGCTGCCGCAGCGCGACAAACCCCTGCCGCTCATAGAGCGCGCGGGCCCGGTCGTTGGTGTCGATCACGTCAAGGCGCACTTCATCATAGCCCAGCGCCGCTGCTTCCGCCGCAATCGCCGCCAGCAGCCTTGTTCCAATCCCGTGCCCGCGCGCATGCGGCGCCACAAAGATCCCGTCCATCAGAAACCGTGCTTCCTCCACATCGCGCTCCAATGCACTCAGCAGCGCCAGCCGCCACATTGCACCGAACCAGCCATAGGCATCGGTCATATCGTGGAACGATCCGCCGATCAGCGCGCCCTCATGCGTCTTGAACCCGGCCACGCCCAGCAGATTGCCCGCCGCGTCACGGGCACAGATCGCGTGATCCGGCGAAACGGCGGCGCAAAAATACCCTATCGCCCGGTGCTTTGGCCCCATGACAAACCCCAGCTTGCTGCCGAACGCCTCCCAATAGAGGGCGGCAATCCGGGGCCGGTCAGCTTCGGGAAATCCTTTGGTGATGTTCATCGGTTAGTCTGGATCATGGCGGCCTCTGCCAGTTCATTTTCATGCCCCGCGCCAAAAATCCAGCCTTCGGTATCGGCAGGCTGGTCAAACATCCGCGACAGCGCCGCCTCGGACAGCCCCGCAATCGCCGCAGCCAGCACCCGCACCTGTGCCGCATCCCGGATTTCACCGGGCAGCGCCAGCGCGGCCACAGCCTTGGCAATCAGCGAGGGCCAGATTTCCACCATCGTCACCGGCCTTTGCTCCTGTTCAAAGGGCCAGACCGCAATCTGCCCGGCGAACCGCCGCCGCAAACGCGCCAGCACCGGCAGCCCCATGATGACCTGCGACCCGACAGCCCCGGCCCCGGCCAGCTGCCATGCCTCGAAACTGCCCTTCGCGGCCAGTTCGGTCCGCCGTCGGCGCGGTTCCCAATGAAAGGTCCGGTCGTGGCCCTTGCGCGGCAGGTGATCGATATCGCGCTGCAATCCATTGAACCAGAACGGCCCGACCCCCGGCAACAGCCGGTTGATCTGCCCCGCCAGATCAAAGCGGTTATTGCCCAGCGGCCCATCCTGCACCCGCGCCTCGAACCAGTCCCACAGTGCCAGCGGATCAGGATCGCCGGTCAGGGCAGCAGCAAAACCCTTGGGATAGGCAAAGGCAAAATCGAACCCCAGACAGACCCGTCGCCCCGCCCGCACCTCCTGCGCCAGCAAATCGCCAACCCAGGCCTCTGCCACCTGCCGGTTGCGCAGATAGACCGGCTCCTGCGCCACGCCGTCCCGCACCACCCCGGCCCAGATCGCGTCTTTTTTCGGCATAGGGCCGGTATCATTGCCCCCCGACCAGTCCACCATGACCACGGTATCAAACCGGGCTGACCGGATCAGACCCGTTTCACGCAGGATAAAATCGGCCACCGCGGCGATGTCATTGAGGTCGAGCAAGGGGCGATCCAGCGTCAGAGGCCCATCCGTCGCCACCGCGCGCACCGTCGGATCGTCTGGTGCTATCAGCGGATGGCCCGTCACCGCGCGATGCACCTCGACCTTGGGATGGCTGTCGCGTTTGTACCCCTCGATGAGCACCAGATCGACCGGCTCCATCCGGGTCAGCAGATCGGCCAGCGCCGGCTCCGCCGCGCCGCGCAATTCGGTCATCAGCACCCAGCGGGCGCGTGTGGCCAGCATCACCTGCCGCGCGCCCGCCTGCCGGTGGCGCCAGGTATCCTTGCCCGGCTGGTCCAGATCAAAGGCATGATGGGCATGTTTCACGGTCGAGACGGAGAACCCGCGCGCCGTGATTTCACTCGCCAGCCGCTCGACCAGCGTGGTCTTGCCCGCGTTCTTGTACCCGATGATGCCATATATCTTCATAGCCAGCCCTGCGCCTGCGCCAGATCGGCAGCTGTGTTGATGTTCATGAACGGGTCGGGTGGTCCTGCGTCGAACACTGCCTCAGCCGCACCATGCTGCCGGGCAAAATCCATCACCCTGCGCCGCCCCGCCTCCAGCGCCGCGCGCAGATCATCGGCCAGTTCTACCGGCCAGAGCGCACAGGTCGGATGCACCCGGCCGCCGCTGCTCGCCACTGCGATCCCGGCATCCTCCGCCGCCAGCAACAGACGCGGCACCAGATCACAGGGGGCAAAGGGCGTATCGGCAGGCAGCGTGACGACATGGGTCGCCCCCTGCGCGCGTGCCCAGATCATCCCGGCCAGCACCCCCGCCAGCGGACCCGGGTGATCCGGCACCGGATCGGGCAGCACCGGCAGGCCAAACCGGGCAAAGCGCGCGGCGTCGCCATTGGCATTCAACGCCAGCCCCGCCACCTGCGGCAGCAGCCGGTCGATCACCGTATCCAGAACCACCCCCGCGCCAAAGGGCAACAACCCCTTGTCGCCGCCCCCCATCCGTGTGGCGCGCCCGCCCGCAAGGATCACGCCCAAGGGTGCAGTCATGGCCCGGTCCGTTCCCGTCAATTGCGTTTCCCCCGCAGGGCGACTATCCCCGACCGGCGCAGGATAGGACGGCGACATGGCCACCACCACACCCAAAACCGCATTCTGGCAGGGCGTCCGCGATGGGGTGCCCTTCCTGCTGGTTCTCACCCCCTTCGGCATCCTCTTCGGGGTCGCCGCGACCGAAGCCGGGTTGCCGCTGCTTGAAACCATGCTGTTTTCGGTCGTGGTCATCGCCGGTGCGTCGCAATTCACCGCCTTGCAACTGATGGTAGATCAGACCCCGGTGCTGATCGTGCTGGCCACGGCGCTCGCGGTCAATCTGCGCATGGCGATGTATTCCGCCTCGCTCACGCCCTATCTCGGCGGAGCGAAACTGTGGGAACGGGCGCTCATCGCCTACTTCCTCGTCGATGCGACCTATGCCTGCGCAATCAGTCGGTTCGAGAGGGAACCGGGCTGGACCCTGCGCACAAGGATCGCCTATTTCTTCGGGGCGGTGCTGCCGGTCTGCCCGTCATGGTATGGGCTCACGCTGATCGGGGCACTGATCGGCACCACAATCCCGGACTGGCTGGCGCTCGATTTCGCGGTGCCGATCTGCTTTCTGGCGATGATAGGGCCGATGCTGCGCACGGCGGCACATCTGGCAGCAGCGCTGACCTCGGTGATCCTCGCACTTGCGCTGGCCTTCATCCCCTACAGCCTCGGCCTGCTGATCGCGGCGCTGGCAGCGATGATGGTGGGGGCCTGGGTCGAATTGCGGATGCAGGGCCGGGCCCAACCGGTGCAATCATGATCAGCAGCACAACCATCTGGACCGTCATTGTGGTGCTGGGGCTTGGCACCTTCGTGATCCGGTTTTCGTTCCTCGGCATGACCGGCGGGCGGCCTCTGCCGGAATGGATGCTGCGGCACCTGCGCTATACCGCCGTGGCGGTGCTGCCCGGTCTGGTGGCACCACTGGTGATCTGGCCTGCGGCCACCGGCGGCACGCTCGATCCGGCGCGGATGCTCGCGGCGCTGGCCTGCGTCGGTGTCGGGCTCTGGTCACGCAACGTGCTGGCCGCGATGGTGGCCGGGGCGGTCACGCTTTATGCGGTGCTCGGGGTCACGGCGTTTCTCTGACCGGCGGATGCTGGCAGCACCAGTCCTGCGGTCCTAAGGTGCGGTAGCGATGGCGGCCAGTACTGCGCTATTATCGTCCGAATCATCTTCGCGGTGCTCAGAGGTCACAATCCCGGGCAAACGGGCAAACTGCCGATCCAGATTATCGGGCAGAAAGGTAACGCGAATCCCCTCGAACCCCGGCAACTGGCGCAGGATATCCGATGTGGCGCGGGTACAATTCGCCTTGGCCACCGCACCATAGCCCATGGCAAGGCGCAGCGCCCGCTCTGCTACCTCCGGTGACACCTGCACCGCCTGCTTGATCATGAAATACGAGGTACGGGCGTGATAGCTGGTATAGAACTGCTCGATCCGGGGGGTGATGCCAAAGATCACATCGTTGCGCTCGGGGATCGAGGCATGACCAAAGGTGCCGGCGGGGTCAAAGATCACCCGCTGGCTCGCATTGATCAGCAGACCGGTATGCGCCCCGGCCTCCGATCCCACATTCTTGACGGTATAAAGCGTGATCGAGGGCGGCGCATCATGCCGGTACATCGCGCGCTGCACATCCGCTTCGGGCGCCCAGACAGACTGACCGCTGCATCCCGCAACTGCCAGCGGCAGACCAAAAAGAAACGCGCGCCGTTCCAATACGGCGATCAGGCGTTGACCAGCGCGAGAAACACCAGCGCCAGAATGATCACGACGACAGCTCTCGTCACAAACGTGACAAAGCCGTTGAACGTCTGTTCCTGCGCCGTGGTATCCATCTCGCCATGTTTATGTTCGGCCATCGCTCTCGTCCTGCTCAGGGTTGCTCCCGGTGAACTAGCCGATATTTGCGGCACTGTCACCACCGTCTGTCAGGTCAGGCTGTCACAGTTGCACCGCTACTCTTCCTGCATCTTTTGGCCTTGAATATCCCCGCCGGAGGCCCCGGCCCACCAAGCCCTGCACCAGAGGTCAGACCCGCTGCCACCACCAGGCATCATCCGTGCCGGTCCAGCGACGCACCTGCCCGCTCTGCGCCAGATGGTTCAGATGCGCCACCGCCTCGACCAGCGCCAGCCCGTATTCCCCACCCGAAATCTCGCGCTTGAACAACGGGATAAAACAATCCCCGGCGCGCTGCGGCACCGCCAGATGCGCCAGCAGCCGGTCCAGCGCGCCATGGTGATTCTCCACCATCTGCCGCAGCCGCAGGGGCAACCCGGTAAAGGGCAGCTTGTGACCCGGCAACACCAGTTGCCCATCGCGGGCAAAGGGGGCCAGCCGGTTGCTGGCGGCGATCCACTCCGCCACAGGGTCGGCCTCCGGTTCGGTCGGATAGACCCCCAGATTGGCGCTGATCGACGGCAGCAACTGATCGCCACCAATCACCAGATCGTCATCGCGGCTCCAGAATGTCGCATGTTCGGGGGCATGACCGTCGCCCATGCGAATATCCCAGTCGCGGCCCGCCATGCGGATCACGCCGCCCTCGCGCAGCCGGTTGAACCCGAGCGGCATCGGCGCCACGCAATCGGCAAAGTTGAACGGACGCTCCGTCTCGCGCTGCGCCAGCACCGCCGCATCCATCCCGGCGCGGCGATAAAAGGCCAGGGTTTCGGGTGGATAGGCGGCCTGCTCATCCAGCCGCAACATCCGCGCCATCAGCCAGCCGGTGCGCGGCATCCAGAGGTCCGCACCCCGCGCGACAAACCACCCGGCAAGGCCCACATGGTCAGGATGGTGATGGGTCACAATCACGCGCCGCACCGGCTTGCCCGCCAGCGGCCCGGCCAGCACCGCCTCCCAGATCGCCCGCCCCTTGGCCCAGTCGAGCCCGGTGTCGATCACGCTCCAGCCATCACCATCGTCCAGCACATAACAATTCACATGGTCGAGCTTCATGGGCAGAGGCAATCGCAGCCACATGATCCCCGGCGCCACCTCGCATAATTCTCCCGTCGCGGGCGGCTCAGTCCAGGGGTAACGGATGCCCGGTGCCTCGGCGGCGTCCTTCATGCCGCCAGATCCTCCGGGCTGATCGCCATCAGGTCCGACGCCCCCTCACGCACATGTGCGAGCAGGGCGGCATGTTCGGGCAACAGCCTGCGGACATAGAATGTGGCGAGCCTCACGCGCGCCGCCTCTTGCGTCATGGCGGCGGCCAGATGCGCCTGCGCCCCCAGCACGCGGGCAAAGGCACGCAGATAGGGCACAGCCCCGGCAAACCGGTCATTCAGATCGGCGCGCGCCAGCAGCCATTCGGTGGTCTCGCGCAGCGTCTCTGCGGCTTGCCATACCGGCTCTGCCAAGGTGGGATGAATGGCGCGGGCAGCCTCGGCACCGTCACAGACCGTGTCGATCAGACGATTGACCGCCTCGCCCCCGTCCATCAGCTTGCGCGCGACCAGATCCATCGCCTGAATCCCGTTGGTGCCCTCATAGATCGTGGTCACGCGGATATCGCGGCTATATTGTGCCGCCCCGGTCTCTTCGATGAATCCCATACCACCATGCACCTGCACGCCCAGACTCGCGACATCGACGCCGGTATCAGTGCCGAAAGCCTTGGCAATCGGGGTCAGCACCCCCGCGCGGGCCTTCCACGCGGCGTCACCCGTGGCATTGGCCATGTCGATGGCAACAGCGCAATGCAGCGCAATCGCACGGGCGGCAAAGGTCTCGGCCTTCATCGTGGCCAGCATCCGGCGGACATCGGCATGTTCCAGAATCGTGCCGGTGCCGCCGACACGGCCCTGCACCCGGCCTGCGGCATAGGTCAGCGCATGCTGTGTCGCGGCCTCGGCCACGCCCACGCCCTGCGCACCCACGCCCAGCCGCGCGTTGTTCATCATGGTAAACATCGCCGCCATCCCGCCATGCGGAGGCCCGATGAGCCAGCCGACAGCACCCTCGTAGGACATCACGGCGGTCGGCGATCCATGCAGGCCCAGCTTATGCTCCAGCGACATGACGCGCAGGCTGTTGGCGCGGCCGGGGTTGCCGTCGGCATCGGGGATCAGCTTGGGCACCATGAAGAGGCTGATGCCCTTGGTCCCCGGCACACCGTCGGGCAACCGGGCGAGGACCAAATGACAGACATTGGCCGAAAAATCATTGTCGGCCCAAGTGATATAGATCTTCTGACCGGTAATGGCATAACTGCCATCGCCATTCGGCTCCGCCTTGGTGCGCAGCGCGCCCACATCCGACCCGGCCTGCGGCTCGGTCAGGTTCATCGTACCGCACCACTCACCCGAGATCAGCTTGGGCAGATAGACCGCCTTGATCGTGTCCGACGCGTGATGATCCAGCGCCTCGATCTGACCCTGCGACATCAGCGGGTTCAGTTGCAGGGCAAGGCAGGCCCCCGCCATCATGTCATTGACAGCGGTGGTCAGGGTCATCGGCAGGCCCATGCCGCCGGCCTCCACCGGCGCCGCCATCCCGAGCCAGCCACCTTCGGCAATGGCGCGGAACCCTTCGGCAAATCCGGGCGAGGTGCGGACAATCCCGTTTTCCAGCCTTGCAGGATGCTTGTCACCATTGCGCTGCAATGGGGCCAGAACCTCGTCACACAGCTTGGCCGCTTCGGTCAGGATCGCATCCACCGTCTCTTCGGTCGCTTCGGCAAACCGGTCGGTTGCGGCCACTTCGGCAAAGCCCGCGACATGGCGCAGCATGAAACGAAACTCGGCGGCAGGGGCGTGGTAGGGCATGGCAGACTCCATAGGCGGTGCGGCTTGGCATCAGACCCGGCCTTGGCTATGTGACAGAGCAGACGCCGCCACGGTAAACCCGCCATCCCCTCCCGCAACAGAAACGCAACGTCATGACCGGACCCGACCTGCGCCACCTTGCGCCTGACGCGACAGGCATCGGCATTGCCGCCGAAATATTGCGCAAGGGCGGCACCGTCGCCTTCCCGACCGAGACGGTCTACGGGCTGGGGGCCGATGCGCGCAACGGATCGGCGGTCGCCACCGTGTTCGCGGCCAAGGGGCGGCCCGCCTTCAACCCGTTGATCGTGCATCTGCCCGATCCGGACGCAGCGCGGGCGCTGTGTGCGTTTACCCCGGCGGCAGAACGGCTCGCCGCTGCCTTCTGGCCCGGCGCGCTGACGCTGGTACTGCCGCTGCGCAAGGATTCAGGTATATCGGCACTGGTGACCGCCGGGCTCGACACGCTGGCGGTGCGGGTGCCCGATCATCCGGTGGCACAGGCGCTGCTGCGGGCGTTCGGCGGGCCGGTGGCGGCACCCTCGGCCAATCCCTCGGGACGGATCAGCCCGACCACCGCCGCACATGTGCGGGCCGGGCTTGCCGGGCGGATCGACGCGGTCGTTGACGGCGGGAACTGCACGGTCGGGCTCGAATCGACGATCATAGGCTGTGTCGGCGATCCGGTGCTGCTGCGGGCAGGGGGGCTGCCTGCCGAAGCAATCGAGGCTTGCCTCGGGCATCCGCTGCAACGGCAAACCGACCCGGCGCAACCCAGCGCCCCCGGTCAACTCGCCTCGCACTACGCACCGCGCGGGAGAGTGCGACTCAACGCAACCGCCGCAAAAGCTGGCGAAGTCATGCTCGGCTTTGGCCCGGTCGACGCAGACCTGAACCTGTCGGAATCTGGCGATCTGAGCGAAGCAGCCGCCAACCTTTTCGGTCATCTGCACCAACTCGACGCTATGGGGGCGACGCAGATTGCGGTCTCGCCGATCCCCGAACACGGGCTCGGGCGGGCAATCAATGACCGGCTGCAACGGGCCGCAGCGCCACGCCCGTAAGGTGGGTTCAAACCCACCTTACCCGCCAAGAAATCCGCCAATTTGAAACGCACAGTAAGGTGGGTTTGAACCCACCTTACCCGTCAGCCGTGCTGGCGCTCCGCATGACTGCGCCACTCTTCGGCCTCGCGGCGTGCATCGCGCAACCCATCCATCGCGGCGCGCAATTCGGCCTCGGTCTGCACCAGCTGGTTGGTAATCTCCGCCTCGCGCTGCTGCAGATAGGTGATCGCCTGATCGCGGGTTTCCTCGGCCTCGTGCAGGGCCTGTGCCATTCGGTCCAACTCGCCGATATCAGCCTTGGTCACACGCGTGAACCGGTTGACCAGCCAGCTGGAAAACCAGCCAAGCACAAAGGCGGCGAACAGGATGATCGCCGTGGCGATGATGAATTCGGTTCTGTTCACGTCCCGCCCATTACCCTCTTCAGTTGCCCGGTTCGTCCGCCGCCGGTT
>Ga0105054_10003810_pt1 | contig 22992 bp, 40 predicted proteins | sample BON02_FD_78091 | JGI IMG/M metagenome (GOLD analysis project Ga0105054, IMG submission 78091) | Freshwater microbial communities from Lake Bonney liftoff mats and glacier meltwater in Antarctica - BON-02 (megahit assembly) | ecosystem: Environmental > Aquatic > Freshwater > Ice > Glacier...
AATTCAAAGTCACCGACTGAAGTCAAAGCTAACTTACGCAGACTTCTGAAGAAAGCTGACCAAATTAAATCAGTTGACCGTGTACCAGAATCTGAAGTGCGTAAAGCATTTAGGCTTAAGTCTCAAGGTAAAGAAACCGAACAAACCGTAGATGAAAACTATCAAGATCCAGAATTAGAAAAAACTGAAATGGCTCAAACCCAATTACATTTTATTGCATATGCAGCAGAAGAAATTTTAGACTATATTGAAATGGGCGGCAATATAGAAGAATGGTATCAAAATAAACTTAGTAAATCTCATTCTGATATGGAAGGTCTTCATTCATATATTGAAGGCGAAAAACGCCGTTTAGGATTAGATGAAGGTTATAATACTACAGAAACAATTGATGAAGCCGATAAGAAAATGAAAGGTGAAGATCCTTGCTGGAAAGATTATGAAATGATTGGTACAAAAAATAAAGGTGGCAAGCAAGTACCTAACTGTGTACCAAAAACAAATGAAGCTTCGACAATGCTAAAGAATGTTAAACGTATGTTAAAAGGTACTGATGCATATTCGCGTGCAAAGGAAGAAGGCGGTAAAATGGTAGCTGCTTCAGATAGCGGAAACTCTAAGGCTGCGCTCAAACATTCTATTCGCGTACGTAGGTTATCATCACTAGATAAAAATGAAAGCCTAGATCCTTCTATGGGTGCTGGTGAATATGTTAAAGATTTTCGTAAGTCAGATGCTCCTCAGTTCAAAGGTAAAAGCAAAGAAGAACGACAAAAAATGGCAGTAGCCGCTTTTCTTTCTGCAAAGGATAATAAATAGGATTAATATGCAAAGCTTTAAACAATTTATATCTGAAGAAGGCGAACATGAAGGCAAAAGTGTAAAGCTTAATGATCCTTTTCGTACGCCAGGCGGTCCAAAAAAGTTTTCTGTATATGTTAAGAATGAAAAAGGCAATACAGTAAAAGTTAATTTTGGTGATCCTAATATGGAAATTAAACGGGATAACCCTGAACGTAAAAAGAATTTTAGGGCAAGGCATGGTTGTGATAGCCCTGGCCCGAAGTGGAAAGCAAACTATTGGTCATGTAAAATGTGGTCCTCAAGCAAAGTATCGGATTTAGACTAATAAGGGAAGCAATAATGGCATCAGTTTCACAAGACACAAAAACTCATTTAACTACACTAGAGAGAAAGATCGACCAACATATGCATCAGAGTGAAAGCTCTGACTATCGTATGAATCGAATAGAACAAAAATTAGACCAACTAGCAGATGCAGTTATATCAATTGCACGTGCAGAAGAAAAGATTGCAATATTAATGAATGACACAAAGGAGATTAAGGCTGGATTGGCAGAATCACTTGGCCATATTCATGGTGTCGAATTATTAACACAATCTAATACTTCGGATTTAAAAACGTTAAGCAGATTTTTTTGGCTAATTGCTACAACAACAATTACCATCGCAGCCACAGCAATTGCTATGGCCACTGGTTTACTTTAGACAATAAGGAATAAAAATGTTATTAGATATTGAAAATAAAGCAATTGCCGAAGCATATTTAAAAATGCAAGAGGCAGCCGCCGCAAAGAAGAAGACTGATCTTATAGGCAAGGAGGACGCAGATATTGATAATGACGGTGATACTGATTCGTCTGATGAATACCTTCATGCCAGACGTAAAGCAATTGCTGCAAAGACAAAGTCTGAAGCAATGGAAGTTGAACTGCTAGCCAAATCGAAAATGGGCAGCTTAATGAAAAAAGATGATGAAGAAGACGATGAAGACGATGAAGAAGACGATGAAGATGATGAAGATGATGACGCTGTTGTTGTAGTCAAAAGCAATGTCGGTAATAAAAAGAAGCAAGATAAAGAAAGTATGGAAGAAGGCTGGGAAGAAAAAAGTAAAACTAAACCAGCTAAGCCAGGTGTCGTAACAGATAAGTCTGGTGCAAAGCATGACCAAATGTCGCGTGTACGTGCCTTAGCTAATGCAGCAATGCAACGTACTGCTGCCCAACAGAAAAATGTAAAAGAAGACGCCGAATCAATCGATGAGTTGTCAAAAGATACATTAAAGTCTTATGTAGACAAAGGCGCACCGTCAGCACTCAAGCTTGCAAAAAAGGCTAATAAAAACTTTGGTAAATCTTTTGCCACAACTGATGATACAGTACTTTGGAATAAGGGTAGCAAACAACAACATGCTGCATATAAAAGAAATGATAATGTACAAAAGGCAAAAGCTCTTTTAACTAAAGAAGACACTGATCAATTAGATGAATTGTCAAAAAACACTTTGCGGTCGTATGCAAATAAAGCGTTAACTGATGTTGTTTCTAATTCAACTGCCGCTGGATATTCTGATGCTAAAAATTATCCAACAAAAGATTACACCAAAAAGGTGGTCAATCGATCTACTGGCATGAGAAACGCAGTACAGCGATTAGCTAAAGAAGACACAAAATGGGATTGGGACGCAATTTTTGATGCACCAGAACATGAGGTCAATACAATGATCGATGAAATGAGTGATCAAGATCTTGATTCATTTGTATCAGAGTTTGAGCAAATTGAAGAAGGTTCTAACTGGTATCAAGGTTCGACTAATTCTATACAACCGTCTGATGGTATGGGTCGCGAAAAACTGAAGTCACGAGCAGAAGCAGATGCCGCATTTGCCGATGCTCATACTGATAATGTTAAGGTAACAGACTACCCTGGAAAGAATGATCAGCATCAAGCAAAAATGCCTCAGGCTCCAGCTCGCCCAGGCGATAAGCGTAACAATGAAGCAAAGAAAACTTTATCTGATATGAGAAGCGGCAAGAAGTAAATAATGTCATAGATCCTCGATAATAAATAACAATATAATTTATTATCGAGGGTACTAACTATGCAGCAACATTTATTTGATGAGTTGACTGAAGACAACTTTATATTATTTGCGTCACGTAACTATAACAATCCACAATGTACTAACATTGATGAATTTTTTAATGACTTACAAAGATTTAAATATATTAAGAAATTGTTTAAACGATACCACGGAACTAAAGAACTGCAAGAACGGTTGATTATAAATCATATAGTTATATTGTATAACATATTTGGTATAAGACCAACTAATAAGATGATGTTTTATAAAATTGATGCAGAATATTGGCCCGTGCTTAAAACTTTTTTAATATATTTAAATTATTTAAAAGATAATGAATACATAGAAGTACCATTAGACGACTATGTAATAAACATACTAAGGAATGTGTAATGGGAATTATTTCAAGGTCAGCCGATTTATATTATACATATAAGTTCATCAGGCTTTTGACTACACCATGGAAAGATACTGCTGCATTTGAACTTGGTATCATAGATAATAATGGCAAACTTTTAATTAAACCATCAGACTTTAAGACCAATGAACAGAAAGATGCCTATACATTTTTTGATAGACTAGTTTTTAATATCAAAAGATTACTAGAAAAAGTCCCAGGCGGCAGTTCTAAAATTGCAACATATGGAGCAGCTCTGTTTTTATTAAGAGAAACTGCTGGACTTAGCGATAGGCATATTCAATTGATTCTCAAAAGCGTTAACATTGATCCTGCCGATTTAGTATCAGAATCAACATCATCATGGTATATTTTAGGTAATGATAGTTTAGCGCCTGGTGTATATTCGTTAGTACAAGATATTGCTTCTCCAAGAACTGGTGATATGATTGCTCATAAATCGACACGGGTTATTGTTGACGAAGGTACTATGCCGGCTGGTCATATATTGTCAGAACCAATATATAAAGTAAAACATATTCAAACAAAGCAAGAGATTTTTGTTGCTGCAACGGATATAATGAGATGAAAAGTTTTAAAGACTATTGTAAAGAAGAAGCTCCTACCAATGCAGTAGGTACTGACTCTGGCATTGACCTTAATCCAACTGGTAAAAACAAAAAACCATTTTATAAAAAGATGGACCGTAGGTCACGCTGGGACATTAGTAAGTTGTACAAAAAATCTAAAGGCAGCGCATGACATGCCAGCGTTTTTATTATACATAGCAAAGTATTGGAAGCTGCTAGTCATAGCAGTGATTGTCGGTGTTGCATATATTGCTGGTTCAATGTATTCAAACAATAAATGTGAACGTGAAAAGATTGAAATAGTTGCTAGATACAATCAATTGCTTCAAGAAGAAGCAGACCGTAGGTATGACATATCAAAGAACTATGAAGAACAAATTCAGCGTATCAGATCTGAGGTACGTACTATTGTTGAAACAGTTGAGATTGAAGTTATCAAGCAGCCTATATATAATGAGTGTAGGTTACCAGACACTGGTATTAATCTACTAAATCAAACAATCAATAAGCTGAACCAAAGTCGACAAAAATGATAAAGTATTCTGTATTGATATGCTCACTATTTTTATTAGGTGGTTGTGCAACATCTAATGTTATACCACTAGAGCAAAAGTATCCAGCAAACCTTACTGTTCGTTGTGAACCTCTTCCGACTCTAAAAGGTTCTACCCTTGGCGACCTATATAAGTATACTATTACGATAAGTACTATGTATAATGAATGTGCAGTACGTCATGACGCTTTATCTGAGGCCGTCACTAAATAAAAAAATAAAATATTTACAAATGTACGCAACTGTGTTATAATATACAATTGCGTACAAAACTGACTGGAGAATTAGTATTAATGATTAATATAACAAAACGTGATGGTCGTGTTGAACCGTTTGATCTTGATAAAGTTCATCGTGTACTAGAATGGGCTACTGACAATATTACTAATGTTTCAATCTCTGAAATTGAACTTAAAGCAAACATTCAGTTGTTTGATAAAATTGCAGCATATGATATTCACGAACTATTGATTAAGTCAGCTGCTGAACTGATCTCAGAACATACTCCTAATTATCAGTATGTTGCTGCTCGATTAATTAATTATAAACTTCGTAAAGAAGTCTATGGGAAGTATGAACCAGATCCTTTGTTAGATGTTGTTCATGCAAACGTTGCTAGAGGAGTGTATGACTCTAGTATTATCGATAAGTATAGCATGACTGAATGGGTTGCGCTTAATTCAATGATTAAACATGAACGCGATGATACATTTACATATGCAGGTATGGAACAGCTTCGCGGTAAATATTTAGTACAAGATCGCTCTACTAAAAAACCATATGAAACACCACAAATTTTATATGCTCTTGTAGCCGCTACTCTGTTTGCAGAATATCCAGTAGAACAAAGAATGAAATGGGTCAAGGATTACTATGATGCAATTTCTTTGTTCTATATTTCGCTACCGACACCAGTAATGGCCGGTGTACGTACAGGAACACGTCAGTTCAGTTCTTGTGTACTTATTGAGTCAGGCGATTCACTTGATTCAATTACTGCTACATCTACATCGGTTGTTAGGTATATTTCAAAGAAGGCAGGCATTGGTATTGGTGTAGGTTCAATCCGTGCAATTGGTTCTCGCATTGGTGACGGCTCAATTGTACATACTGGTGTAGTGCCATTCCTTAAATATTTTCAAGCAGCAGTGAAAAGCTGCTCCCAAGGTGGGGTCAGGGGCGGGGCAGCAACCATCTATATTCCAGCATGGCACCTAGAGTTTGAAGACTTAATTGTATTAAAAAATAATAAAGGCACAGAAGAAAATCGCGTGCGACATATGGACTATGCATTTCAGTTCAACAAAACAATGTATGAAAGATTGTTGACTGGTGGTAATATCACGCTGTTTTCTCCACATGATACTCCAGGGCTTCTTGATGCATTCTATGCGGATCAAATTAAATTCAAACAGTTATATGAAAAGTATGAAAAAGATACTAAGATCACTAAAAAGGTAATGACTGCTATTGACTTGTTCAGTATGTTTGTTACAGAGCGTAAAGACACTGGTCGTATTTACTTAATGAACGTTGACCATGCAAATGAACATGGCTCATTCATTCCAGAACTTGCACCTATACGTCAATCCAACTTATGTGCTGAGGTGAATCTGCCCACAAGAGCATTAACTTCTGCAGATGATTCAAAAGGCGAAATTGCGCTATGTACACTTTCTGCTATTAACTGGGGTTTGATTAATCAACCACACGAATTTGAAAAGTATTGCACTCTAGCAGTTAGAGCTCTTGATGCTCTATTAGACTATCAACATTATCCAGTACCAGCTGCGCATACATCAACTATGAATCGTAGACCACTTGGTATTGGTATTATCAATCTGGCATACTTTTTAGCAAAGCGTGGTCTTAAGTATGATTCAGCTGCACTTGCTACGGTCGATGAATATGCAGAGGCATGGTCGTATTATTTAATTAAGGCATCGGCTGATCTTGCAGCAGAGCGTGGTACAATTCCATTAAATATGGAAACAAAGTATGGTCATGGTATTTTACCAATTGATACATATAAGAAAGATGTCAATATGCTAGTGCCTGCAACTGAACGTATGGATTGGAAAAGTCTTCGTGAACAACTTAAAGCTACTGGTATTCGTAACTCGACATTAATGGCTCTAATGCCAGCTGAAACTTCTGCACAGTTGTCAAACTCTACAAACGGTATTGAACCACCTCGTGCATTAGTATCTTATAAACAATCAAAAGATGGTGTAATGGCTCAAGTTGTCCCAGGGTATCATCACTTAAAGAATAAGTATGATTTGCTATGGGACCAAAAATCTCCAGAAGGCTATTTACAAATTTGTGCAATACTTCAAAAGTATATTGACCAAGGTATTTCAGTTAACACATCATATAATCCTGAACACTTTGAAGATTCAAAAGTTCCTATGTCACAACTGATTAAAGACATTATTACATTTTATAAATATGGCGGTAAGCAATTATATTACAATAATACAAATGATCAGTCTGGCGAAATTTTAAGTAATGATGTCGACATGACTGATAATATCGATGACAACGAAGATGACTGTGATAGCTGCAAAATTTAAGGATTAAGAATGTCTAGTTCAGTATTTAAAAAACAAAATAAAAGTCATCTTGAAACTCAAATGTTCTTTGATGGCTCTATTGATATTGCGCGCTATGACCATGTCAAATACCCAGTCTTTGAGAAACTGACTGATAAGCAACTTGGATTCTTTTGGAGACCAGAGGAAGTCGATATTACAAAAGACCGTTCTGACTTCCAGTCTTTGACTCCAAACGAGCAACACATCTTTACATCTAATCTTAAACGACAGATTTTACTTGATTCCGTTCAAGGTCGTGGTCCGACCGAAGCTTTGTTGCCTGTTGCATCTGTACCAGAGTTAGAGCCATTAATTACCGCATGGGCATTTATGGAAACTATCCATTCTCGTTCATACACGCATATTATACGCAACATCTATTCAAACCCATCAAAGGTATTTGATACAATGTTAGACGTGCCAGAGATTATGGCATGCTCTATTGATATATCAAAGTACTATGATGACTTTATTGAATATTCAAAGTGGCACGATCTTCTTGGAACTGGTACGCATAGAGTTAATGACAAGACTATTACAATAACAATGGGAGAGCTTAAGCGTAAGTTATGGTTGATGGTTAACTCAATTAATGTACTAGAAGGTCTAAGATTCTATGTATCGTTTGCATGTTCATGGGCATATGCAGAACTTAAAAAGATGGAAGGTAATGCTAAGATCATTAAGTTTATTGCTCGTGATGAAAACGTGCATTTAGCGACATCACAAACGATACTTAAAACATTACTAAAAGATGATCCTGAGTTTGTCAAAATACGTCAGGAATGCGAAGATGAAGTAGTAGCAATGTTTATGTCTGCTGTACAACAAGAGAAAGATTGGGCACATTATTTATTTAAGGACGGATCTATGATTGGCCTTAATCAAAAATTGCTATCTGACTATATTGAATGGATTGCTTCAAAGCGAATGAAGTCATTATCATACCCATGCCCATATGTTGTACCACAAGCTAACCCATTACCTTGGACTGAAAAATGGATTGGTGGCGGAGCCGTACAAGTTGCACCGCAACAAACACAAATTTCTTCGTATGTTACTGGCGGAATTAAACGAGATGTATCTAAAGACACATTAAAAGGATTATCATTATAGTATGTACACTGTACCTTTATTTGAAGAATGCATTGATTTTGCAAAAGCAATATTTGCTTCTAACTTAATTGAAGTAAAAATTTCTCCTAGAGAACATGACGTTCCATTTCAATGTCACAAAAATTGTGAATTTAATCCAGTACTAGGTTACTATTTTGTAAAGGATTCTCATAACATATTACATGCGTTTAAACATAGTGTTTTGAACTTTGGAGATCAGCTTATTGATGTAACGCCTACAATTGATGAACGCGCATATAATGTTTTTTGCTATGGCACAAAGTATACGCAAGAACATTTAACATATGTAGAAAACTCAGTCTTTATAAATAAAGAAAAAGAGGAGACTGAGCTTATGTATTACGTTTATGGTTTGATTGACCCAAGAAATAATCAAATATTTTATATTGGTAAAGGCAAGGATAATAGGGCGCTATCACATTTTACTGAACAATCTTTAAAGAGAGAAGGCAATACAAAAAAGGCAGCAAAAATAAAAAAATTAAAAGCATTAGGTTATCAACCAATGATCGAATTTTATGCACAAAATATTGATGATGAAAATATTGCATATAAAATAGAAGCTGATCTTATAAAAAAATGTGGTCGTATTGGATTTGAAAAAAATGGTATACTTACAAATATATGTGAAGATAACAGGCCGCCAAGCCATAAAGGAAAAACTTATAAACAAATTTATGGCGAGGCAGCTGAAGAGCAACGCGTAAAAAGGCATAAGCTTCAATTAAAAGCAGGGGGCTGGTTTAAAGGCCATAAACATTCAGATGAATCTAGAAAATTACTATCACAAAAAAGCAAAGGTGAAAATAATGCTAGATATGGTATAATAGTAAAAGGTACTGAAACCGCGAAAAAAATAGGTGAGAAAAATAAAGGAAAAAAACATTATGATAGATATGATGTGAAGTTACTTTATATTGAAGGTTTAGATAAGTATATTTACTCAAACGAATTATATGATTTTTGTAAAAGTCATGGATATTCTTGGGCTACATTTTATGCTCAATTAAAAAAGAATTGGCCTACTAGTAGAAAAGGTCTAAACAAAGGCCTTTGTATTAGATATGCAACTGAACAAGAAATTCAATCAATTAATGTTGACATGCTAAAAGGATTATCATTATGATTACAATATACAGCCTAGATAATTGTGGTTACTGCAAGGTAGCAAAAGAATTACTAAAATTTAAAAAAGTTGAATATACTGAAATTAAAGTACCAGACAATATGTCTTCACGAGACTTTGTTATAAAGTATCCGACAGTAAAATCGTTTCCATATATTATTAATGGCACTAGTGAAAAGATTGGCGGGTTTTCTGATTTACAAGAATGGTTATTGGCACGTGAAAAAAAATTAGCCCTAAATAAAATATCAGAACAACTCGGAGATATGACGCTATGATAGAATGCTTTGCATGCTCTACAAGATTTAAAATAGAATTTGAAGATGAAGACACTCAGCTAAACTTTTGTCCTAATTGTGGTGAAGAATCTGTTGATGAAATATCACTTGACGGAGAGTCAGACAATTCATTAATAGATCCTATGTTTGATGTCGATGACGATGATGCCTGGTAATGACGTGGCTTTACGAAAACGCTGAATATCAACCAACTGAAATGGATCCTAAAAAGATCTATGGATTTGTCTATATAATTGAAAATACTAAAACTGGTAAAAAATATGTTGGTAAAAAGTTTTTCTTTACATCTAAAACTAGACAAGTCAATAAGAAAAAGAAACGATATAAAGCAGAGTCTGATTGGCAGACATATTATGGTTCTTCTGAATCGTTACTAGCAGATGTAATATTGCATGGTAAAGAATCGTTTTCTCGTACAATATTACATCTTTGTGCCACTAAAGCAGAATGCGGTTATCTTGAGGCTCGTGAGCAGTTTGAACGGAATGTGTTGCTTTCTAACAACTATTACAACTCATGGATTTCGGTTAGAGTGCGGCAAGCTCATTTAAAAGGTTTACAAATACAGGAAACTGTGTTATAATAGTAATAACATAATAAATATGGTGATATAATGATTATAATTGATTACTCTGGTATTGCAATATCGTCAGTGGTTGCACAAAAAATGAAAGTCGAAGAAGACATCATTCGTCATGTCATACTTAATTCAATTCGTATGTATAACAAAAAATATCGTAACGAATATGGTCAAATGGTTATTGCCTGTGACTCATCATCATGGCGTAAAGAATATTTTCCGAACTATAAGTTTAAGCGTAAGGCTGCACGTGAAGAGCCAAGCTCAATTGATTGGTCTGAGGTATTCAGAATCATGAGTCTGATACGAGAAGAGTTGATTGAAAACTTTCCATATAAAGTCGTACAAGTAGATAGGGCCGAGGCTGATGACATCATTGGCGTACTATCATATGAAACTCAAGAGTTCGGTTGTCATGAACCAGTTATGATTGTATCTGCCGATAAAGACTTTATTCAATTACAAAAATTTAGTAATGTCAAGCAATATTCTCCAATGCTAAAGAAGAATGTAGTTGATCCTAATCCTAAACAGTATTTGGTCGAACATATATTCAAGGGCGATGCCAGTGACGGTGTACCTAATGTGTTATCTCCAGATAATTCTTTTTCTGAAGGTATTCGTCAGGCTCCAATGACTAAGAAAAAAATGGAAGTATGGTCTAAGTCAATTGATAACCTACGGTCTGTTATGGATTCTGTTACATACTCTAACTATATCAGAAATAAAAAGCTAATCGATTTGACAGAGACTCCGTCTGACATAAAACAAAATATTATAAATAGATTTGACGAGCACAAACCAGCTCATAAATCCAAGATATTAAATTATCTAATCAAAAAGCGTTGCAAGATGCTTATCGACTGTGTAGGAGATTTTTATTAATGACTATGAATAAAATTAAGGCCCATACTATTGACGAGGTACTGAATAAAGTTGTTTTAGCTAAAACTAAGGCAGAAAAGATTCAAGTGCTTAGAGACTATAATACATTGGGCCTGCGTAATGTTTTGAAAGGTTCGTTCGATGATACGATTCAGTTTCTCATACCAGAAGGTACTCCGCCTTATAAGGAATCATCACAGCATACATCGCCCTCAAGTCTTAAGAAGCAATCAATTAGGTTTCGTTTTTTTGTCAAAAATGGCCCAGGAAGTCAGTTGCCTAAGATGAAATTAGAAGTAATGTTTATTCGTTTACTAGAAGCAATTCCACCATCTGAAGCAAAGGTTGTAATACTGATGAAAGATAAACAATTAGAAACTGCATTTAAAGGCGTAACCAAAAAGTTAGTGGAGGAAGCCTTCCCTGGTCTGATTGTAAAATAATAATGATGTAGTATTGATATGACAACTATAACAACAATAAGTCATATTACCTAATAGCCCAGGGCATTGTATTGCCTTGGGTTTTTTTATTTTAAAGCGTAGTATTGAATACTTATATTATTTCCGTTAACTTAACAGTAATACAAGGAATGATAACCATGTACGGATCTAACATCGAACGTTTAAAGCGCGATTCAAAAGAAATGAAACACTATATGAAAAAAATCGAGAAGACAGGCGATTCTGACTTAGCATATAAGCTTAAACAAAAGTATGAGTATTTAAATAGTAAAATTGATGCAATACATATCGATGAAGAGGAAACACTCAATTAGTGAAAAAAGTCCTTGACAGTTTCTTAAAAAGAGTATATAATAACAATATGGTTCGGCGATAGGGATATAACCAGTATATGTATCATAATAGCAACAATGTTATAACAATTATTGTATTATTTGTTTACATTGTTGTTATTATGTGTTACAATTGAATACACTAACAATCAATAGGTATTATTATGAAATTAGCAATTTGTTCAGATTTGCATCTGGAAATGGGTACAGTCACTTTAACTAATACAGATCATGCAGATGTATTGATTCTATCAGGCGATATATGTGTTGCTGCTGATTTATTGTATGTAACTAGTTCAGACAACAGTAAGTCAGATATGTATCATGAATTCTTTCAAGATGTATGTTCAGAATTTAAAACTGTAATATACATAATGGGTAATCATGAACACTATCATGGTGATATTGTTAATACATATAATATTCTGAAAGATCGATTATCATACCTTGACAATTTACACATTGTAGAAAATAATACCGTTAAGGTTGATGATATTACTTTTATTTGTGGTACGCTATGGTCTGATATGAACAATGAAGATCCTATTACAATGTACTCTATTGGTCGTATGATGAATGACTTTCGTGTCATTAAAAATTCTAACAATATGGTCAAAATAAAATATGATGATAATCTTACACCAGGTAAGTTTACACCGGCTGATGCAGTTGTACGCCATAAAGATACATTGCAATATATCGATAATGAACTAACAAAAAATCCTGCCGGTAAGTTTGTTGTCGTAGGCCATCATGCGCCATCACGAAGATCTACGCACCCTCGCTATATCAGTGACCATGAAATGAATGGCGGCTATTCGTCAAACCTTGACTTCTTTATTGAAGACCGCCCACAGATTGTATGCTGGACACATGGTCATACACATGAACCGTTTGATTATATGATTAGCTCTACTCGTATTGTATGTAACCCGCGTGGATATATAAACTATGAGCAAAGAGCAGATGATTTTGAACTTAAATTTATTGAGATCTAATATGAATATCTTTTATCTATCTAACAATGTAACCGAATGTGCAGAACAACATGTCGATAAACATTGTGTAAAAATGATTCTTGAGTATGCACAATTACTTTCTACTGCTCATCGTTTTCTTGATGGTACAGTTGGTATTGTCAAACAGAATGGTCGTAACCTTAAACAATATACTCTTACTAACCCTCTCCTCGAAAATATATTATATAAAGCAACACATGCTAACCATCCTTCTGCAGTATGGGTTCGTCTTAGTGCAGAAAACTATCAATGGTTAACTTGTCTATTAGCCGCTCTTTGTACTGAATATACATATAGATATAAACGAGTTCATAAGGTCGAATCTTCTGGTCTGTTAAATACATTATTGTTTAATGTTCCAAAGAATATACCTTTTAGAAAATTTTCTGAACCAACTCCTGCAATGCCTGACGAATTTAAAACTGCTTCATCTATCGAGTCATATCGTAATTATTACACAGGTTCAAAGTCTCATATGTTTGTATGGAAAAACCGCGAAGTACCAAACTGGATAACAACAAAGGAAAGCAATGCCAACTTATCGATTTAAAGATAAAAATACTAATGAAGAGTTTGATGTTTTTATGTCAGTATCAAAACGAGATCAGTATGGAATAGATAATCCTGATCATGAGACTATGATTACTGCTGGCATACCACTTGTATATGACCCAGGGACTAATATAAAAGTAGATGATGGTTTCCGAGAAGTGCTGTCACACATTAAGCACCGTTACAAAGTTAACAAAATTAAAGACTACTAACATGAAAACAAATAGCAAAATTCGTCTGGAATCATTATCTAAGTTTGAACCAATTACTGATAAGCAAGTTCAAGTTGTACGAGAATATAAGAAAGGTAATAATCTGGTGTTGTCTGGTTCTGCAGGTACTGGTAAAACCTTTATTGCAATTTCACTTGCACTAGAAGAAGTACTTGATAAGAATACGCAATATGAACGTTTAGTTATCATTCGCTCAATTGTACCGACACGAGACATTGGATTTTTACCAGGTGATGAGGAAGAAAAGAAAGATGCATACACTGCTCCATATCGTTCAATTATATCAGAGGTCTGTTCAAACGATTCTGAGGCGTATGCAAAGCTAATAGCAAACAATGAATTGCAATTTATGTCAACATCTTTTATTCGTGGTATTACAATAAACAATGCAATCATTGTTCTAGATGAATTATCTAATTGTAATGGTCATGAACTAGATTCTGTTATTACACGTATAGGAAAAAACTGTAAGATCATATTCTGTGGTGACTATTATCAGTCAGACTTTACAAAAGAATCCGAAAGAAAAACCGTACTACAATTTTTAGAAATCATTAAACGCTTAAATAAATTTAGCTACATTGAATTTACTTGGCAAGACATTATTCGTAGCGATATAGTGAGAGATTACATTATGTCAAAAGAAATGCTGAAAATTAACTTTTAATAGAAATAAAACTATCATGGCAAAATTTAAACGATTCGATCCTTCAAACAAAAAAGAACGTCAGGAACGTTATATCAAAGAGCAACGACCTGACCGATTCTTACATCATGCAGCAACTGAACTAAAGCGAAAACAATATGAGCTTCAAGAAATGTTTCAATCATCTGAAATGGAATTTAAGTTATGATGATCTACTGGTCGAAAATACAACCAATGGCAGAACCTATATCACACCTTCTGGTAGCCGTTATCCTTCTGTCACAACTGTCCTGGGCGAATTAAGTAAAGAATCAATTGCTACATGGCGAGCACGTATAGGATATGAAGAAGCAAATCGTATATCATCTAAAGCGGCATCGCGTGGTACACAACTTCATACCGTAGCAGAACGATACATTAACAATGAGTCAGAGTATTTAAGGTCTCAAATGCCACATGTGATTGAGTTGTTTCGTTCGATACAACCAATTCTTGATTCAAATATTGATAACATACATGCTCAAGAGATTGCTTTGTTTTCTGACCAACTTAAAATTGCTGGTCGTGTTGATTGTATTGCAGAGTATGACGGCGTATTATCAATTATTGACTATAAGACATCAAGCAAACCAAAAAAGGTCGAATGGATTGAGTCTTACTTTATGCAGACTGCCTTTTATGCCGCTGCTTATTATGAACAAACAAACATTCCAATTACACAGTCAGTCATTGTCATTGCAGTAGAAGCAAATGAACCGCAAGTATTTATTCAGCCTACCTATCTATGGTTACCTAAACTTTTAAGAGCACGAAATGACTACACTAAAAAATATAGCATTTGAAAACTTATTAGTATGTTGCGAAACTTTATGTGATAAAGCAACAGTCATAAAATATATCAATCAACTGGAACTTGAAAACACAGAAATAAAGGACCAATATGATAAATTGTTGCAAACATACAATGGTCTCTTAAATGGGCTTACAGAAGACTTTTCTAAACACGGCTAATCGATTGTATAGCAGAATGATAGAAGTCCTTCTACGGGCATTTAAAACTGTTGCAGAAATACAACAAAATGTAAAAAAGTTCAAAAAGTTGTTGACAGATCTTCAAATACAGTTTATAATATCTATATTGAATAAGGAAATATATTATGTCTAAAGGCATCTTTGTGGTTTTTGATAGAAAAACCTTTGCAGTTCTTAAGCTTAACCCATGCGGCCAATACTATGGCATCGGTGCAGCAAAAGCAGCTCTAACCCGTCATTGTAAAGCAAGCGGATTATTGCCTAATGATCCTAAGTATCCACTGTACTCGTATGGTGTTATTAATAAAGATCATTATGAAAAGGTATTACAAAACTGATGACTTGTGTCACTATCTCTTGGAGCATATAATGCCTATCTTTATTATCGAATCATACCGTGACGGTAAACCCATTGAAATTGTTGGTGCATTCAGCACTCGTGAATTAGCTAATGCATTTATTATTGAATACATGTGCTTTGATACACCAACATATTATCGTATCAACTCTACATATTTAAATACGGAGTCACTACAATGACGAATAAACTTCTTTTTTTACCAGCTTTAATTTCAGTCTTTATTTCTATCGTGTCTGCAGTTGTTGCGTTTTATAATAATGACTCAAGTCTAGGATTCATGTCAATTTTAGCTACTATCTGGGCTGGTCTTTATTATGCAGAAATTTCTAAGACGACATTATATGTTTACTAAACGGTTATCTGTTCTCTTATGCGCTGCGGTCTTAACTGGGTGCACAGCTACTGCTGGCACTACCACGACTGTAATTATTATGCCACAACCCGTTAATGCTATATTGCTTCAAGGCGTCGTGGTTGATGTGACACCAGTATTTGAAACTAAATATAGAGCTGTTCGTAATAAAATTTGTGTCAATAAACAAGTACCGATTTATAGTAATACTAAGGCATCGAATACTTTGATTATCATTGGTTCTGCAGTATCAAACTTTATTGCGCCTGGAGCTACATCAGTTGCTGAATATAATGGTTCTGCAATTGTTGAACGTGTAACTGGTGTAACAGTCACAGAATTGACTGACCAACAAAATGTTGTTGGCTATAAGACAGTACCAGATTGTAGAATTGAAGAAACTGTGATTCAAGAACAAGTCATTGCTTCTTATAATGTTATTGTTAGACTAGGTGAACAAGATTTAAAATTTATTACAAATCGTGGCTATCAAATTGGTCAAACAGTAATGATTGATGTAAATCGTAGATTACTCTAAGGAATTGATATGAACAACTTATTTACACAAATAATTGGTGGTATTGTTATTGGTGTTATTGTTACTATAATCTTTGCTGTAATTATGGTAAAGGTATTTTAATGGACATTAGTCAGACTCAGCAATATGTAGATGCTACACAATTTGTACGTTGTAATTCTGAATCTGTTATTGCTAGGCAAATTGCAAACATGTTACTTAGTTTTGAAAAAGTTACGACTGAACTAAATATTGTTAAATTAGAATTACATGCTACGGCTGAAGAATTACGTTCTGCAATAACATTTGTTAAAGAACTACACCCTAAAGCTAAACTACTTACTATTAAAGATATTATTGAGGAATCTAATAAATGATGAACCGAAATGACTTTGAAGAAGCATCCTCTGCTGCGGTTTTATTTGTCGAATCGTTAACACCTATAGAATTAGGTATATATACGTTACGCAAATCGTTTGAAGTAGGTTACCTTCATGGGTTAGGAATTGAACGTGCACGGCGTGAAAAAGATAATACTCCTGTAGCTCAAGGGTAGAGCAGGACACTCATAATGTCTTGGTTAGAGGTTCGAATCCTCTCGGGAGTACCACACAATTGGATATATTATGAAAACAGTTTATGACATTTTGAAACAATTAGAAAACGAGCCAGGGCGTAATGCCAAGTTAGATATACTACGAGAAAACGAAGATAACGATCTTTTACGCCATGTAATGTCACTCGCACTTGATCCATTTATCAATTACTATCAACGTAAAATCCCTGCCTTTACACCTGCAAAAGCAAACCAAGCAGACAGCTTAAGCTCTGTACTAGATAGCCTACAAATGTTATCGGGCCGTCAGGTTACTGGACATGATGCAATTGCATATCTACAAAAACTTTTAAGCTCATTGACGCCAGAAGATTCAGAAGTACTTAAGCGTGTCGTACTCAAAGATCTTAAATGCGGAGCATCTACATCAAGTACAAATGCAACATGGCCTGGGCTCATACCAGAATTCCCGGTCATGTTATGCTCTAAGTTTGAACAGCGTTTAGTTGATAAAATCAAATGGCCTGCAGTAGTACAATGCAAAGCAGACGGCATGCGCTTTAATGCAATTGTTAAAAATGGTTCATGTGAATTCTTTTCACGTTCAGGTAAAGAAGTTAACTTGCTTGGTTATTTAGCCGATAAGTTTATTTCCTTAGCCGATGGTAATAATGTTGTATTTGATGGCGAACTGCTAGTGTCATCTGTCAATGGAACTGAAGACCGTCAAACTGGTAATGGAATTTTAAACAAGGCAGTGAAAGGAACAATCTCTGATGCAGAAGCTCAACGCGTATATGCAACTGTGTGGGACATTATACCATTTGACAAATTTGTGAAAGGGGTATATAATATACCATACGGTCAACGAGTACAGACGTTAATCGATACCTTAGCCGTTCAATCAGCTGTGACTGATAAAATTAAACTTGTCGAACACTTTGTAGTCAATTCATATGAAGAAGCTCAACGGTTATTTCAGACATATCTTGATTCTGGTCAAGAAGGTATTATCCTTAAAGACCTGAGCGGTATCTGGGAAGATAAACGTTCAAAGACTCAAATCAAATTTAAAGCAGAACTTGATTGTGACCTTAAGATCGTAGGTATCGAAGAAGGCTCTGGAAAGTATGAAGGCATGTTAGGCGCATTGGTTTGTGAATCATCTGATGGTATTGTTAAAGTATCTGTTGGTTCTGGTCTATCTGATGAACAACGCCGTAGTCTTGGTAATGAAATTATTGGTAAAGTGGTGGCAGTTAAATATAATGCAAGGATTAAGAATCAGGCCGGAGCACAAAGTTTGTTCTTACCTATCCTCCTTGAAATTCGTGAAGATAAACTGACTGCTGATTCAAGCACAGATATTAAAGGATAGTTATGAAAATTTATATCGTCGCACTAAATCGTCAACAAGCCGTAAACTATGCTAGTGAAACACATGTGGATAATTTTTTATTTTTATATGATTCTGTTCAACTGTTAGGTGCAATTGACCCAGTAGTATTATTTGTTCGCGACTGGATTAAACGAACGGATCTTGAAGATATATTTGTTAATTTGTTAAGGTCTAGTGAAATTCATTCTACTAAACATTGTACAATTAATCAGCTATGGGGCGAATGGAAAACTTTCCATGCTTCACAAGGTAAAAACACGGAAAAATGCTATGCTAAACCCACAAAGGTCATTCCTAAAGAACCTAATCTTGATACATATCAATTAATACAAGATGCATGGTCGTTAGGAATGACTTACGGTTTAAACATTTGTAAAGACAATCCTGAAAGATATAGTCTAGCAAGATTAGCTCAGTCATCATACCTTAAATTATTAAAGGAACATTGTAATGGGTAATAAATACGATCCAGATCGTTGGATATTAGTAAAAATTGACCATGACGAAGGTAACATTACAAAGGTCTTAGCTAGTTGGTTTGGTGGATATACAGGATCTGATGAATGGCGTCTTTCGTCTGGTGTAGAATCAATTAAAGAAAACGATACACATTATGTAATACGCAATCAGTCAGGCTCTGAATACACGTGTTACAAAAACTCAGAAGGCTTCAGTCTATTATCACACAGCATATTTGAAAGATTTAATAAAGCCGTAGATGAAAGCACAACTACCACTATGAAATCTATTACAATAGAAGACTATCTTAAAGGATAACTAATATGGCATATGTACAGATTGACTTATCTGACATTGATGATGATGAACTTATTAATGAACTTGAAAGCCGTGGCTATGTCGTAACCTCTGAACCCTATGTTAGTGATAACCTAATTGATGAACTTAATAAAATCAATGAACTAAATTCATTAGGTATAAATTATACTCAAGAGCTAGCAGATATTATATACAAGTACATAGATAAAATTATGATTAGGAAATAAAATGTTTAATGAATTATTTAATGGTGTACAAGGTATATATGAACAGTACGCAACATTCACTCAATCTAATCAGTTCCTAGGCGCTGCTGTTGCTGCATTTGTACTAGGCATAGTCGGTTACCTTGCGCGTGATGTACCTCGTAATGTGTTTATATGGATAAAGAATCATATCACTGTAACATTTGAACTTCCTTTCGATGACAGATATGAAAATCAAGTTATGTATAATCAAATTACTTCTTGGTTACATGAACATTCAAACAGTTGGTTTTCCAGATCTTTTTCTATGTCACGAACAGAAAAGAAAACACAAAATTTTAATGAATATGATCATACTATTATATCAGGTAAAGGCAGCCACCTAGTTCGATTCAATGGTTCGTTTTTCTGGTATAGAATTAGTGTCGAACCAGTAGGCGCTGGTTCTGCATCTAGCATTACAAAAAAATCACTAGAACTAAAAACCTTCGGTTTCTCTACAAAGAAACTTCAAGAATTTACAAAAATGATTATGTCAAATCTTGATGATGTCAGATACCGACAAATGGTGTTCCGTCATGGTTACTGGTCTGAACGGGTTAACTTTCCACGTTCGATTGATTCGGTCATTACTAATGACAACATTAAGCATGATGTACTAGAATCGATTGATAAGTTTATGGCATCAAAGGATCGTTACATAGAACTTGGTATCAACTACAAATTATCATTTTTATTGTCTGGTGAACCTGGGACTGGTAAGACGAGTTTTGTTAAAGCAGTTGCATCTCATTACAAATACCATCTTTGTGTAATGAGCATGGCTGGAATGACTGACAGCAGAATTGAAAGCGCACTAGAAGAATTGCCACCACGTTCGATTCTTTTAATTGAAGACATCGATTGCGCAACCGCTTCGTTCTTAACCCGTGAAGACGATGATGATGATATAGTACCTATGGCTAACCACCGCATACTAGGTTCAATTGATTCTTCTAAAGATTCTACATTGTCTGGCATTTTGAACATTCTTGATGGTATCAATACGCCTGACTCAATTATTATTATGATGACAACAAACTATCCTGAACGTATTGACCCTGCAATTTTACGCAAAGGACGTACTGATCATCGTGTCATATTGACTAGTCTTAATGATGAAGCAATCCGCCGTTATGCTGCATATGCCTATCATGGTAATCAATTGACCAGATCAAAACCCTTTAACCCAATCAAAGGCTGCGATCTGCAGAGTCTGATCTTTGAAAACGATGATATTTTATCCTTTGAAAAAGCCCTAAGCGAATTACAATAGCTAAGCTTAAAATGGGCATTTTAAAGGACATTTGATAGTAGTCCGTACAAATAACCAGCAGTTTTAATAAAAACCCTCTAAACGTCTTAGAGGGTTTGTTGTATTTGTGCAACAGTCGTGAAAAAAGTTCAAATAATGGTTGACAGTTTTCGGATAGCCGTTTATAATTGTTTATTGAATAAAAAACACAGTAATTAAGGCAGTTGCAGAAATACAACAGTTATGAAAAAAGTTCAAATAATTGTTGACAGTTGCCTAAATACCGTTTATAATTATTATATTGAATAAGGAAATATATTATGACTACAAGAACATCCGAATCATACCACGGAACTTATCATGCATTTTCTGCAAGTGACATGTTAGCACTTGCAGAAATCCGAAAGGTAATTCGTGCAATAAATGCAGCAAATCGGGTTTCTGAAAACCGTTCTGCTCCTCTGCGTGTAGTTGTTCGTGGACGTAAGCCTGTAAAAAAAGCAATCGTTCAATCAATGTATTGTGGTGGTTCAGGTAACCCTGTTTCATACGACTATAGCGGCAATATTGTAGGTGGTCTTAAAAACGCTACAGTATTTGACGTGTACTTTTATACTCGTTATCAATAATCCTAAGGAAATATATTATGAAGACTAATCTAAGCGCACGGCGTGAAGTTACCGCTGCAATCAAGACTAAGTACTTAGCTCATCTTGAGTCTAACTATAATGACTTTCTTGAAGCTCGTGAAAGTAATGTCGAAACATTAGCCTTTATGAAAAAGGATTTTAAGTTGACATTGAAAGTAAAGCCAGGGAAAGACTTTACACGCATTTATGTACGTGACTCTGTTCATTCGTTTATATCAATGACAGATCATGGCAAGATAAAATGCGGTGATGTATTAGCTCCAGTTAAGCGCACGGTTCCATCAGAGAACTTTGTATTCGCAAATGTCCTTACTTCTGAGGCATTTGATTCAGTAAAATGGTCAGGAATTTAATATGAAACTTACCAGAGCATTAAGCGCTCTTAAGCGTGAAGCAGCTTTTCTTGATATAGATCTTAAGGATTTAATTGTCGATGTCAGGCTGCGTGGAAGTATGATGTATTCTGAAAAAGTTATCATGTCTGTTAATATTGTTTTATCAGAATTAGAAAAAATAAAATCACTATAGGAAATAAAATGACGCGTAAACTAGCAAGCATTCGGACAATTGAAGCTATTCTTCCAATTGAAGGTGCAGACTCTATTGAGGTTGCTAAGATTGGTGGATGGAAAGTTGTCACTCAAAAAGGAATTTATAAAGAAGGTGACGTGGCAATCTTTTGTGAAATTGATTCATGGATACCACACGAGCTTGCGCCATTTTTATCAAAGGGTAAAGAGCCTCGTGAATTTAATGGAGTAAAAGGTGAACGACTTCGTACAATTAAATTGCGTGGTCAATTGTCACAAGGTCTTTTACTGTCTTTATTATCTCTTGAAAATCTTGTATTAGAAACACGGGAAGATGGCGCTGATGTTACAGAGTTGTTAGGTATTCAGAAATGGGAAATGCCAGTCAGTGCTCAACTTCAAGGTCAAGCAAAGGGGAATTTTCCTTTTCAAATTCCTAAGACTGACCAAGAACGCGTGCAGAATTTATTAGCATTTAATGCCGGCGAGGGTGTTTACGAAGTTACGATCAAGTTAGATGGCTCGTCCATGACCGTGGCAAATATTGATGGTAAGATTGAAGTATGTAGTAGAAATCTCTCATTAAAATTAGACCAAACCGGCAACACATTTGTAGATGTGGCAAAAAAATCTGGATTGATTGAATCACTTGTTGGACACAACAATATTGCGATTCAGGGAGAACTAATGGGCCCCGGGATTCAAACAAATCAAGAACGGCTGGACACTCATGAGTTTTTTGTGTTCGATGTATATGATATCGCCACTGGAAAATATTTCACTCCCGAGGAGCGTTATGCGCTATGCGAACAGTTGAATCTGCAGCATGTGCCAATTTTGCACCCCGCAACAACCCTTAGGGCAATCAATATCACAACCATGCAAGATTGTTTGAATTACGCCGAAGGCGCCTCATTGTATGCCACAGATCGCGAAGGCGTGGTGTTCAAAAATGTGAGTAATGGAACGGACACATGGAAAGCAGTTTCTAACTCTTGGTTGTTAAAGAACGAGTGATTTG
>Ga0105054_10003826_pt1 | contig 22928 bp, 25 predicted proteins | sample BON02_FD_78091 | JGI IMG/M metagenome (GOLD analysis project Ga0105054, IMG submission 78091) | Freshwater microbial communities from Lake Bonney liftoff mats and glacier meltwater in Antarctica - BON-02 (megahit assembly) | ecosystem: Environmental > Aquatic > Freshwater > Ice > Glacier...
CATTTACTGAAAAAATAAATGTTAATAAAAATAAAAGTATAATTGATTTTTTCATGTGTGTTTAAATTAATTTCAATAAAACTATTGATATAAAAGAACTAAAAATACTATTTTTTAAAGATTAATAGAAGATTAACTGCAATAAAAAAGAAAAGCCAAACAAAATAAATGTGTATTTTTACCACAGTAAAATTATAGAAAATGTCAGTTGCAAAAAAACAATATAAAAGAGTTACCACAAAATCGTTAGTAGACATGAAAGCTAATGGTCAAAAAATATCAATGCTGACGGCATACGATTATACGATGGCAAAAATTGTTGATGGTGCCGGAATTGATGTTATTTTAGTTGGTGATTCGGCCTCTAATGTAATGGCTGGTCATGAAACTACTTTACCAATTACCTTAGATCAAATGATTTATCATGCAAGTTCTGTTGTTAGAGGAATTGAACGTAGTTTGGTGGTTGTAGATTTACCTTTTGGTAGTTATCAATCTGATCCAAAAGAAGCGTTGCGTTCTGCCATTAGAATTATGAAAGAATCTGGCGGGCATTCTGTAAAATTAGAAGGCGGAAAAGAGATAAAAGAATCTATTAAAAGAATATTAAATGCCGGAATTCCTGTAATGGGACATTTAGGATTAACGCCACAATCTATTTATAAATTCGGAACATATACTGTTAGAGCAAAAGAAGAAGAAGAAGCAGAAAAGTTATTAGAAGATGCATTATTATTAGAACGAATTGGTTGTTTTGCCATTGTTTTAGAAAAAGTTCCTGCAAAATTAGCACAAAAGATTGCTGAAAGTATTTCAATTCCTGTAATTGGGATTGGTGCTGGAGGCGGAGTTGATGGTCAGGTGTTAGTTACGCATGATATGTTAGGAATGACACATGAATTTAATCCACGTTTTTTGCGTAGGTATTCAGATTTATATAAAGAAATGACGAATGCCTTTAAACAATACAATGCGGATGTTAAAAGCAAAGATTTTCCGAATGAAAAGGAGCAATATTAAAAGCCCATCCTAGCCTTCCCAAAGGGAAGGAAACAGCAATGGAAAAAGTAATTTTCATGTTTTTAAGGAATGACAAAGATTAAAATATTAAATCTAATTTGACTATGTTTCTATGCGGTCAAAAAAACACATAAAAAGTGAAAATTCTCCACTTAGATTCTAATCATCCCCTTTTACTTAATCAATTAAACGATTTGGGTTTTACAAATGATGAAGATTATACGTCTTCAAAATCTGAAATTGAAAATACCATTCATTTATATGATGGAATTATCATTCGAAGTCGTTTTGCTATCGATAAACAATTTTTAGACAAAGCAACTAATCTGAAATTTATTGGTAGAGTTGGCGCTGGATTAGAAAATATTGACCATAATTATGCAAAAGAAAAAGAGGTCTATTTAATTTCAGCTCCTGAAGGAAATAGAAACGCTGTTGGAGAACATACATTGGGAATGTTACTCTCATTATTCAACAAATTAAATAAAGCTGATGCCGAAGTTAGAAAAGGAAAATGGTTGCGTGAAGAAAATCGCGGAATTGAATTAGACGGGAAAATTATTGGCATCATTGGTTACGGAAATATGGGGAAATCATTTGCAAAAAAACTCAAAGGTTTTGACGTAGAAATTTTATGTTATGATATAAAGCCAAATCTTAGCGATGAAAATTGCAAACAAGTTTCTCTAGAAGAATTGCAAGAAAAAGCGGATGTGTTAAGTTTACATACGCCACATACAGCGTTAACAACAAATATGGTAAACGCTGAGTTTATCAATCAGTTTAAAAAATATTTTTGGTTGCTGAATACTGCAAGAGGAAAATCTGTTGTTACAAAAGATTTAGTTACCGCTTTAGAAAATGGAAAAATTTTAGGCGCAGGTTTAGACGTGTTAGAATACGAAAAAGCATCCTTCGAAAATTTATTCAAAAAAGATATCACATCCAGCGGAATCGAAATGCCAGAAGCTTTTCAATATTTAATTCAGTCTAATAAAGTATTATTAACTCCACATATTGCTGGTTGGACAGCTGAAAGCAACCAGAAATTAGCACAAACTATTGTAGATAAAATTAAACATAAGTTTTACTAAAATATTCAAACATAAAAAAAAGAGTAATAGAAATTGGAGGTTTAGACGGAAATAAAATTGAACTTTAAGGAGCCAAAAGATGCTGCTTTTTTGTAGTTTTATCCTTAAATCATTAAAACAAATGCAAGTTATAGACGAAAACGGAAATTCTATTCCTAAAGAATCAAGCAAAAGAGTTGTGGCAGGAATTTAGCTATTCTTTTAGGCCCTTTAGGTGTTCATAAATTTATCTTAGGTTGCACCAAAGAAGGAATTATAATATTAATATGTACTTTTATTTTAGGTATTATTACTTGTGGTATTGCTGCTTGGGCAATGGGAATAATTACATTAATTGAAGGAATTATATACTTAACAAAAACAGATGAAGAGTTTGTTTACATCTATCAAACCAATAAGAAAAGTTGTTTTAATCAATTTTATAACTCTTTTGTTTCTTGAAGCTCAGTCGCTTTTCTTTCCAATTCTGCTTGGAATTCTTCCATAACAGGTTTTACTGTACTTTCCGGCAAGTCTACCACACGAATATACATTAACCCATCCACAGCATTATTGAATTTTGGATCAACATTAAAGGCTACTAGACGTGCATTTTGTTTTACATACTTTTTAATTAAAACCGGAATTCTTAACGCTCCAGGTTCAATTTCGTCTATAATTTATCAAATTTTTGCATATCTGCTTTGGTGGCATCAAAAACAAAATCTTTATCATCGTCTTTTAATTTTACCTTAAATTCTTTCTTCGGAAAAATATATTGAGCAATGTATGGATCATAATAGTGAGATTTCATAAACTCAATCATCAAAGATTTTGAAAACTCGGAAAATTGATTGCTTATACTAACTCCACCCATTAAATATTTATATTCTGGATAACGTAAAGTAACATGAACAATTCCTTTCCACAATAAAAATAATGGCATTGGTTTTTGCTGATATTCTTTTACAATAAAAGCTCTTCCCATTTCTATAGTGTTTTCCATCATAGAATACAACTCTGGTTCAAAACGAAATAATGTATGAATATAAAAACCTGAAATACCATACTTCTTGTAAATCTCATTTCCCAATCCCATTCTATAAGCTCCAACAAGCTTATTTGCTTCTCTGTCCCATAATATTAAATGGTAATAATATTTATCGAACTTATCTAAATCTATCGCTTTATTTGTTCCTTCTCCAACATCTCTAAACGTAATTTCTCTTAATCTACCAATTTCTTGTAATAAATTTGGAATTCCCTTTGCACTTGCAAAAAACACTTCGTAATTTTTACTTTCTAATAATCTTTCATCATTTTCTCTAAGTTTTTCAACTTCTCTTGTAAAATATCTAACGTTCTTTTGAGAGATAATTTCTTTTGGTGATTTTTGTATTTTTAGGTTTTGAGTAGAAAGAATTTTTGTTTGTTTTTTCTCAAAAGGGTTTGCAAGCATATAGGTTTTCTTTCTTATAAATTCATAAAATGAAGGAATATCTTCATAAGAATCTTGATCTTTTACAGAAATAGGTTTTCCTATTCTTACTTTAATAACTCTACGTTTTTGAGAAAGTAATTCTGAGGGTAATTTTGCGGTTCTAAGGGTGTCGCTAATTTTAGACAACACATAAAATAATTTGCTGTTTTTTGCATGAAAATAGATAGGAATAACCGGCACTTGTGCTTTTTTTATCAATCGAACGGCGCCTTCTTCCCAAGGTTTATCAACCATTAATTTTCCGTCTCTATACGTAGAAACTTCTCCCGCAGGAAAAATTCCTAAGGGATTCCCGGTTCTTAAATGCAACAATGCATTTTTAACTCCAGCAACACTAGATTTTGCATCCTTATGTGTTTCAAAAGGATTTACAGGCATTATATAGGGTTTTAATGGCTCGATTCTATGCAGTAAAAAGTTGGCAATTATTTTATAATCAGGTCTTTCTTGTAGTAATAATTTTAATAATAAAATTCCGTCAACACCTCCTAAAGGGTGATTTGAAATTGTAATAAAAGGACCTTCTTTTGGAATTCTTTTTAAATCCCCTTCAGGAATTTCAAACTCAATTTGAAACTCACCTAAAATTCCGTTTAAAAAATCTAACTCTTTTTTATGCTTGTGGTTATTGTATATTTTATTAATCGCAGATATTCTTAAAACCCTCATTAACAACCATCCAACAAAAATTCCTAAAAGCCCATATTTAGAGATTCCTAAAACAGTTGCAATTTCTTTAGATGTTACTAAACTCATTCGTTAAAAATTGACATAACCACAAATTTAATGTAAAAATATTGGTTGTCATAATTATTATTTTTCATCAACAATTAACTGTACCGTTTCTCTACTAATTTGTTTTAAGAGTACAGTTCCTTTTTTCTCAATTTCTTTTATCGCTTTTGAGCTAAAATGCCTAATGGTAAACATCGTAACATTTTCATTAAATTTTACTTCGAAACTTGGATTCAACTCTTGATAAAAAGTATTAAAGTTCGAATAATTGTCTTCTATACAAACCGAAAAACTAATTGCCGAATTCTGTATTAAGTTTGCTTTTAGTTGATTTTGATGCAATAATTTAAAAATATAACTCAAATTTCCTTCAACCATAAAAGAAAAATCTTTAGCAGAAATAGATATCAATATTTGATTTTTCTTTACAATAAAACAACTTGTTTCTGGGACTAATTGAGCCCCTTTACTAACTTTTGTTCCGTTGTTTTCTAAATTTTCAAAAGAACGAACATACAACGGGATTCTTTTATTTTCTAAAGGCTTTATTGTTTTTGGATGAATTACAGATGCCCCATAAAAAGCCATCTCTATCGCTTCTCGATAAGAGATTTGTTTTAGTAGTGTGGTTTTCTCAAAGACTCTTGGGTCTGCGTTTAAAACCCCTTCAACATCTTTCCAGATAGTTACACTTTCTGCATCTAAACAGTAAGCCAAAATTCCTGCTGTAAAGTCAGAACCTTCTCTTCCTAAAGTTGTTGTATTTCCTTTTAAATCTTGACTAATAAATCCCTGCGTAATATATAATTCTTGATGATTTAGTTGTTTGCTATGCAATTGGGTTTCTTCCCAATTTACAGTCGCATTTCTATAGTTAGAGTCTGTTTTAATAATTCCTCTTATATCTAACCACCTGTTTTTAATATCAGATTCTTTTAAAAACGCACTAATAATTTTAGTCGCTAATAGTTCTCCAAAACAAACTGTTTGATCATACACATAATTATATTCTTTGATCGAATTTTGAATTAAAAACACTTCTAGTTTTCCAAATAAATCATTTACTTCTTGATAAATTGAATGTTGACTTTCAAATAAATCATTTACAATTTCTTGATGAAACTCCTGAATTTCATTTATCGAATTCTTTAATTCTTTTGTGTTATTTAAGTATGCGTTTACAACTTTTTCAAAAGCGTTTGTCATTTTTCCCATTGCAGAAACAACAACAAAAGTGTTTTTAGTCCCTTCATGTTTTAAAACACGAACTAAATTTTTTACTCCTTTGGCGTTTTTTACAGAAGTCCCACCAAATTTGAATATTCTCATTACTATTTTTCTATAAAATTTTTCAATGCATCTTCTCTCATGTGTACAACTTGCCAATCGTCTAAAATTGTTGCTTCAGTGCTTTTGTAAAAATCAATAGCATTTTTGTTCCAACTCAACACATCCCAAACAACTCGTTTTGCTCCTAAATCATAGGCGTGTTTTAAAATTGATTTATACAAAGCAATCCCAACACCTAAACCTCTTTTTTGCTCGGTAACAATTAAATCTTCTAAATGAATTATTCTTCCTTTCCAAGTAGAGTATCGTTCATAAAATAACGCTGTCCCAATAATTTCATTATTCTCTTGGGCAACAAATGTCATAAATTTTGGCACATCAGAAAATCCGTCTTTAACTAATTCTGCTTCTGTTGTTTCTACTTCATTGGGTAATTTTTCAAACGCAGCAAGTTCCTTAATTAATTGCATAACATTTTTCATGTCCTCTTTTTGACCTTTTCTAATGATAAAACTCATAATATAATTTTAAGTAAGGCAAATTTAAACGATATTTGTAGACCATTTACAATTAATTGACATGAATCAAGCTCACATGACTCTCGGTGAATTTATTATCGAGAATCAAATGCATTTTAAATATTCTTCTGGCGAATTATCAAGAATTATTAACTCAATAAGACTGGCTGCAAAAGTAGTAAATTATGAAATCAGAAAAGCTGGTTTAGTTGATATTACTGGAGCTGCAGGGGATATTAATATCCAAGGAGAAGCGCAACAAAAGTTAGATGTATTAGCAAACAATTTATTTAAACAAACCATAATCAATCGAGAAATTGTGTGTGGAATTGCAAGCGAAGAAGAAGATGATTATGTTGTTGTGGAAGGAAAAAATAAAGCAAATGAAAATAAATATGTTTTATTAATAGATCCTTTAGACGGTTCTTCTAATATAGATGTAAATATTTCTGTTGGAACTATTTTTTCTATTTATAGAAGAGTTTCTCCAATAGGAACACCGGTTACAAAAGAAGATTTTTTACAAAAAGGAAGTGAGCAAGTTGCTGCTGGTTATGTTGCATATGGAACTTCTACAATGCTTGTTTTTACAACTGGAAAAGGCGTTAACGGATTTACTTTAAATCCTGCAATAGGAACATTTTATCATTCTCACCCTAATATTTCGTTCCCTGAAATTGGGCAAATTTACTCTATTAACGAAGGGAATTATGTGCATTTTCCTCAAGGCGTAAAAGAATATTTAAAATACTGTCAACAAGAAGATGAAAACCGCCCTTATACTTCTAGATATATTGGTTCTTTAGTTTCAGATTTTCATAGAAATATGTTAAAAGGGGGAATTTACATATATCCAACAAGTACAATCGGACCAAAAGGAAAATTACGTTTGTTATATGAATGTAATCCAATGGCTTTTTTAGCAGAACAAGCAAGCGGAAAAGCTTCTGATGGTTATAAAAGAATTTTAGACCTAAAGCCAACAGAATTGCATCAACGCGTTCCGTTTTTCTGCGGATGTACAGAAATGGTAGAAAAAGCTGAAGAGTTTATGGCTAAGTATCCTAAAGATGCTGATTATTAGACTTTAGCTTCTATAACTTTTCTTTATAACTAAATAAAAAATGAAAACCAACGCTTCTTGTTGGTAAGAAATTTTTCAGTTAAATTTGTGAAAGCAGAAATCAGAATTAAACTGATAAACAATAAATTTAATCATTAAAAACAAATAATTATGGCTTTTCAATTACCAGAATTAGAATACGCATATGATGCGTTAGAACCACATATTGATGCTAGAACTATGGAAATTCACCATAGCAAACATCACCAATGATATACAAACAATTTAAACAATGCAATTGCGGCTACTGACTTAGAAGATAATTCTATCGAAGATATTTTAGCAAATTTAGATATGAGTAATGGAGCTGTTAGAAATAACGGGGGTGGTTTTTACAACCATTCATTATTCTGGTCAGTAATGAACCCTTCGAATAAAGGAGAATTATCTGGAGAATTAAAGGCGGCTATTGAAGCTCAATTTGGTTCTGTAGATGCTTTTAAAGATGCTTTTTCTAAAGCAGCGGCAACTCAATTTGGTTCTGGATGGGCTTGGTTATGTGTGCAAAAAGGAGGAAAAGTTGATGTTTGTTCTACACCAAATCAAGACAATCCATTAATGCCAGGTGTAACTTGTGATGGAACTCCAATCTTAGGATTAGATGTTTGGGAACATGCTTATTATTTAAACTATCAAAACAGAAGACCAGATTATATCAACGCATTTTTTAATGTAATTAACTGGAATGAAGTTGCAAAAAGATATTCAAAAGCAACGAAAAAGTAATTTATGATTATTACAACGAAAAAGCATCTCAAATGAGATGCTTTTTTTATGTGTTACAAAACAAAACACCTGCTAATAAGCTCTTTTATCGTTTCCTTCGTAAAAGTTAATAAATGCTTGGTTTACCACTCTATGACCTCCATCTGTTGGATAATCTCCAGTAAAGTACCAATCGCCTAAATTATCTGGACAAGCAATATGTAAATTTTCTACCGATTGATAAATCACTTCTACTTCTGCATTTATTTCTGAAGTTTTTAGCATTTCTGCAATTTTTACAGAAATTTTTTCGTTTGTAAATGGGGCATAAATTTCTTTTACATAATTTACAATTTCATTATCAGGCTTATTTTTTTGATCAATTGCTTTTTTATACACTTCATCTACAATATGATATTGATTTGTATCTTTTAACAATTCTAAAGCTGCTTTAAAAGCAATAAAATCTTCAATCTTTGCCATATCAATTCCATAACAATCTGGATATCGAATTTGTGGAGCAGAAGAAACAACAACGATTTTCTTTGGTTGTAATCTATCTAAAATTCTAATAATACTTTTCTTTAACGTAGTACCTCTAACAATATTATCGTCTATAATTACCAAATTATCTGTAGGTTTTACAACACCATATGTAACGTCATAAACGTGAGCAACCAAATCGTCACGTGAATTATCATCAGCAATAAAGGTTCTTAATTTCGCGTCTTTTATAGCAATCTTTTCAAAACGAGGTCTTTCAGACAAAATTTCTGTAACTTTTTTCGCAGATAGTTTTCCTCCTCCAGCTAATATTTTAGCTGTTTTTTGTTGATTTAATATATCTTCTGCAGCTTCTGTCATTCCATAAAAAGAAGTTTCTGCTGTGTTTGGGATATATGAAAATACAGAGTTTGTAATATCGTTATCAATAGATTTTAATACTTGAGGAAATACTAGTTTTCCTAAATTTTTACGCTCTTTATAAATAGAAGCATCGCTTCCTCTAGAAAAATAAATACGCTCAAAAGAACAAGATTTCTTAGGTTTTTGTTCTAAGATAGATTTTACAGCAATGTTTCCGTCTTTTTTAATAATTAATGCATGACCTCTTTCTAATTCTTGAACCTGATCTATATCAACATTAAATACGGTTTGTATCACTGGTCTTTCTGATGCAACAACAACAACTTCATCATCTTGATAATAAAAAGTTGGTCTAATTCCTGAAGGATCTCTTAACACAAACGCGTCTCCATGTCCAACTAAACCAGCCATTGCATAACCTCCATCCCTATTTTTAGAAGACCGTTTTAATACGTTTTGTAAATCTAAATGTTCTTCTATAAATGGTGAAGCATCTTTTTTTGTATATCCTTTTTCTTTGGCTTTTATATACAAACTAGAAACTTCTTCTTCTAAAAAATGTCCTATTTTTTCCATTACCGTAACCGTATCTGTAAACTCCTTTGGATGCTGACCCAACTCAACCACCTCTTCTAACAATTGTTTAGAGTTTGTCATGTTAAAATTCCCAGCAACTATTAAATTTTGATGTTTCCAATTGCTTTGACGCAAAAATGGATGTACACTTTCTATACTGTTTTTACCAAAAGTCCCATAACGAACATGTCCTAAAAACAAGTTTCCAACATAGGGCATGTTTTCTTCTTGCCAAGCAACATCGTTTTTTTTATCTGGATTTTCTTCTAAAACACTATTTAACCTGTCATTAATCTGAGCAAAAATATCTTGAATTGGTTGTGATTGATTTGAACGAACTCTACTAATATATCTTGTTCCTGGATTTACATTAAACTTTACACTTGCAAAACCAGCTCCATCTTGACCACGATTGTGCTGTTTTTCCATTAACAAATACATTTTGTTAATTCCGTAAAACGCAGTCCCATATTTATCTTTATAATATTGTAATGGTTTTAGTAATCTAACCATTGCAATTCCACATTCGTGTTTTAAAGCGTCACTCATTTGTTTTCTTGTTGTTAAGTGTGTTTTATGGTATAAAAAAATCCGCAGCAAAAAGCGCGGATTTATATTTATGAGATTTGTATATCAAATTGTGTTAATTGCTTAAACGCTTCTAAGCGCTCCGTTACTTCTTCTTTTGTAAGTTCTTCCATTCGTTGAGTGCCAAATTTTTCTACACAGAACGAAGCTAAATTAGAACCATAAATAATTGCATTTTTCATATTTTCAAAAGAAACATTTTCTGTTTTTGCTAAGAAACCACAAAAACCTCCAGCAAATGTATCTCCTGCTCCTGTTGGATCAAAAACTTCTGCTAATGGTAATGCTGGTGCAAAAAACATATTTCCTTCATTAAACAATAAAGCTCCATGTTCTCCTTTTTTAATCACCACATATTTTGGCCCCATTTTATGGATTTTCTTTGCAGCATTTACCAAAGAATATTCGCCACTTAACTGACGTGCTTCTTCCTCATTAATGGTAATAACATCAATTCTTTTAATAACGTTGTGTAAATCTTTTAAAGCAATATCCATCCAAAAATTCATAGTATCTAATACTACTAGTTTTGGTTTTACTTCCATTTGATCTAAAACCGATGCTTGTGTTAATGGATGTAAATTACCCAACATAACAATTTCAGCATCTTTAAAGTTTTCTGGAACTACTGGCGAAAAATGTTCTAAAACATTTAGTTCCGTAATTAAAGTATCCCGAGAATTCATATCATTTTGATATTTACCGCTCCAAAAGAAAGTTTTACCCTCTTTTATAATTTCAATACCGTCAGTATTTATTCCTTTAGAGTTCATCATATCTAAATATGATTTTGGAAAATCTCCTCCAACGACAGAAACAACGCCTATTTCTACTCCAAATTGACTTGCTGCCAAGCCAACAAAAGTTCCTGAACCTCCTAAAATCTTATCTGTTTTACCAAAAGGTGTTTCTATGGCGTCAAAAGCGACTGTACCTACTGCTAATAATTTACTCATTTCTTGTTTTTTTACTGTAATTTTACACTTTACAAAATCAGCCTCTCTGGGCTGCAAAAATAAGTTTAAAAAATGACTATCAAAGAAATACAAGAAGAAATTATTGATGAGTTTTATATGTTCGATGATTGGATGGATCGTTATCAATATATTATTGATTTAGGGAAATCTTTACCGTTAATTGATGCTGCTTATAAATTGGATGAAAACTTAATAAAAGGCTGTCAGTCTAAAGTATGGTTATATTCTGAATTACAGGATGAAAAGCTTATTTTTACCGCAGATAGTGATGCTATTTTAACAAAAGGAATTGTTGCGTTATTATTACGTGTTTATTCTAACCAAAAGGCTTTAGATATTCTACATACTGATACTAATTTTATTGACCAAATAGGATTGAAAGAGCATTTAAGTCCAACAAGAGCTAACGGGTTGGTTTCTATGATAAAACAAATTAAAATGTACGCAATTGCGTTACAAACAAAATAAATAATATTAATATATTATAAAATATAAGACTAATGAACGACGTAGAATTAGAAGAAATTGGAGACAAAATAGTACGAGTTATAAAAACTATTTACGATCCGGAAATACCTGTAGATATTTACGAATTGGGGTTAATTTATGATGTTTTTGTAAATGAAGATAATGATGCCAAAATATTAATGACATTAACATCACCAAACTGCCCAGTTGCAGAATCTTTACCAAGAGAAGTAGAAGAAAAAATAGCTTCTTTAAAGGAAATTAACAGTGCAGAAGTAGAAATTACTTTTGATCCAACTTGGACAAAAGAAATGATGAACGAAGAAGCAAAGTTAGAATTAGGAATGCTATAAATAGTGATGAATGTTGAGCTTTGAGGGATGTGAGTTAAAGGCGTACTTTGAAGCTTTAAAACGTAAAGAAATGGCTGAGGAAATAATTAATAGAGTTGCAAACAGCAAAATAGTTACACTAGATCTTGAGGATTTTTATCCTAAAGGAAACCGTGTTATATTTGATATTAAAGATTGGTTGTTTGAAGAAATTATTTTAAAAGAAAAAGATTTTAGAGCTTTTGTTGATGTACATAATTGGAATCAATATCAAGATAATTATATAGCTTTAACTTGTTCATCTGATGCAATTATTCCTTCTTGGGCATATTTATTAATCACTACAAAATTATCTCCTTTTGCAAAAAAATTGTTGTTGGTACTATAGAGGTGTTAGAAACTGTTATTTTTGAAGACATAATTAACCGATTAAATACAGCTGTTTTTAAAGATAAACCTGTAATTATAAAAGGATGTTCTAACAAACCAATTCCTGCGTCTGCTTATACACTTTTAATTCAAAAAATTCAGCCATTTGCAAAAACAATTATGTTTGGCGAAGCGTGTTCTACAGTTCCGTTATACAAAGCTTCTAAATAATTTTTTTTGTTCTTTAAATCCTATTACTTTTGCAGCTTAAAATCAACTAAAAACTAATGAAAAAGTTTCTTTTCGTTTGTGTTTTATTAATTTCTGTTTTTGGTTTTTCACAAGAAAAAAAGGACAGTATTCCTAAATGGAAAATAATGGGGCAATTCACTTTTTTGTTAAATCAATCAACTTTTACCAATTGGAAAGCTGGAGGAGATAATACAATTGCCGGAAACATGGCTATTAATTATGATTTTAATTATAAAAAAGGAAATTGGAACTGGGATAATAGGATTATTACAGTTTATGGTTTAAGTAATTTTAAAGATGCTGGTCTTCGTAAAACTGGTGACCGTTTTGAATACAATTCTTTATTAGGTTTAAGATCTAATAAATATTGGTTTTTCTCATTTTTCTTAAACTTTAAAACACAGTATACTAGAGGGTTTGATTATAAAAAAACGCCAATACTACCAATTTCTGATTTATTTTCGCCGGCATATTTATCTTTTGGACCTGGAATGTTATGGAAAAGATCTGATAATATTACTATAAATATTGCCCCTGCAACTTCTAGATTTACCTTTGTAAGTGATGAGTTTTCTGGGAAATATGGTGTTGATCCTGGAGAAAACGTAAAATTTGCTTTGGGTTTTAGTTTATCTGCCTATTTTAATTTTAAAATAACAGATAACATTACCATGCAAAATATTATCGCAATGTATTCTAATTATTTAAATAAAGCTCAAAATGTTGATTTAGATTACCAAGCAAAATTTTCTATTGATGTAAATAAATACATGACTGTTGATATTCTTTTTCATACTTTAATTGATGATAATGCCTCAAGTAAAATTCAGTTTAAAGATATATTTGGACTAGGGTTAAAATATATTTTCCATAAAAAATAAATTTATTGTTACTTTACAAGAATGTTACTGCCTTATACAAAAAAAATCAATAAAAATGATTAAACTTAAAAAGCCAGCTAATTTTAGCTGGCTTTTTACTATTCTTCTGTATATTCATCATACAGAAAGTTGTTATATGGAAAACGTGCTACATGAATTCTCTTTACCTCTTCGTATACTTTTTCTTTAAACTCTTCGATGTTTTCTTTATTGATTGCAGACATAAATACAGAAGTAGTTTCAATATCGTTCATCCACGTTTTTTGCCAATCTTCTAGCGTATAATGTGCTTTGGTTTTTTCAGTTATCAAATCATCTTCATCAATCGTTTCGTGAGAATACGCATCTATTTTATTAAAAACCATAATTGTTGGCTTGTTTGCGCTTTTTATTTCAGCTAAAATAGTGTCTACAGAAGCAATATGATCTTCGAAATTTGGGTGAGAAAGATCTACAACATGCAATAATAAATATGCTTCTCTAACTTCATCTAGTGTAGACTTAAAAGATTCTACCAATTGTATTGGTAATTTTCTAATAAATCCAACTGTATCAGACATTAAAAAAGGAATATTTTTTACAACTACTTTTCTTACTGTTGTATCTAAGGTTGCAAAGAGTTTATCTTCTGCAAAAACATCGCTTTTACTAATCACATTCATTAAAGTTGATTTCCCAACATTAGTATAACCAACCAACGCAACACGAACCATTTTTCCACGGTTCTTACGTTGCACTGCCATTTGTCTATCAATGGTTAATAGTTTCTTTTTTAGTAGCATTATTTTATCACGAATAATACGTCTATCCGTTTCAATTTCTGTTTCTCCAGGTCCACGCATACCAATTCCCCCTTTTTGTTTATCAAGGTGTGTCCAAAGTCGTGTTAATCTTGGTAATAAATACTGACATTGTGCTAATTCTACCTGTGTTTGTGCTAAACTTGTTTGTGCACGTTGTGCAAAAATATCTAAGATTAAATTGGTTCTGTCTAAGATTTTACAATCCAATACTTTTTCAATATTTCGTATTTGTGCTGGCGATAATTCGTCATCAAAAATTGCGGTACCAATATTATGAGATTCTATATACGCTTTTACATCTTCAAGTTTTCCGGCACCAATAAATGTTTTTGGATGTGGTTTTTCTAGCTTTTGCGTAAATCTTTTTACCACAATTCCTCCTGCAGTTAAAGTTAAAAACTCTAATTCATCTAAATATTCTTCAGATTTAGTTTCGTCTTGAAATTGTGTAATAACACCAATTAAAACTGTTTTTTCTGAAGTTACTTCTTTTGCATCTATCATAAGCAACAAAGGTATAAAGAAATCATTTTTTTACGTTAAGAATCTTTGTTTTTCATCAACTCTTTTAACTTCTCGTCATTCAGTTGATATTTTTTGTATTTACCATCTTTATATATGTAGTAAATAAAAATAGGCATCAATAAAAAAGACAAGTAAAAAACACCTAAACCCATTACAATTTCTGCTTTAGGATGTTCTGTTTTTAGTAAAAATAGGCCAATACACATCCAAAGAATAAAAATAATAAATACTATTTTTAACACTAATTTCATAGAAACAAAACATTTAAGTTGATTGCAAAATTACAAAAAGTTATACCTTAAAATGATAATTTAATTGACTATGAAATCTATTTCTTTATTTTTAACTTTATTGTTATTTTTAAGTTGCACTAAATCTGTATCTCTAATGGATAAAAAAATTGTAATTGCGCATCGTGGGGCTTCTGGATATTTACCTGAGCACACACTAGAAAGTAAATCGTTGGCGTTTGCTATGAATCCAGATTTTATTGAGCAAGATTTGGTGCTGAGCAAAGACAATATTCCAATTGTAATTCATGATATTTATTTAGATGATGTTACTGATGTAGCTACAAAATATCCGAAAAGGAAAAGAATTGATAAGAGATATTATGTCATCGATTTTACGTTCGAAGAGCTACAGAAATTAGAAGTCACAGAACGGTTTAATCCTAAAACAGGCAAACAAATATATCCAAATCGTTTTCCTAAAGGAAAAGGAAATTTCAAACTACATTCATTGCAGCAAGAAATTGAATTGATTCAAGGATTAAATAAAAGTACCGGTAAAAATATTGGAATTTATCCAGAAATTAAAGAGCCAGCGTTTCATCAAAAAGAAGGAAAAAACTTAACAGAAACTGTTCTTGCTATTTTAGCAGATTATGGTTACAAAACCAAAAACGATAACTGTATTTTACAATGTTTTGATGCTAAAGAGCTAGAGCGAATTAGAAAAAATTTAAAATCAGAGTTATTTTTAGTTCAATTAATAGAATTTCCGGAAGAAGTTAAAAGTTTGAATCATTTTGCAACCTACGCAGACGGAATTGGACCATGGTATAAACAAATAGTCCGTAAAAAAGTGAATGGTAAATTTACATTTACTTCATTAGTTTCTGATGCACATGCGTTGGGGTTAAAAGTGCACACATATACATTTAGAGCAGATGCTTTGGGTGAGTTTTCTAGTTTTTCAGAAATGATGCAAACGCTGTTAATAGAAGCAAATGTTGATGGAGCTTTTTCAGATTTTCCTGATTTAGTTATTACGTTTTTAACTAAGAAGTAACTTCAATCAATTTATTTCTATATACCGTTAGTAATTTTGATTTAGATATAAAACCATAATATCTACCGTCTTTAATTACTGGCAAATTCCACGCACCACTTTGTTGAAATTTTTTCATAATAGTCGTCATTTTATCCTCTTCTACATGAATAATTGCTGGTGGTTCTTGCATGATTTCTTTCGCCAAAACTTTATCATATAAAGATTGATCAAACATAATAGAGCGAATATCATCTAACAAAATAACTCCTAATAATTCTCCTTGTTTTTTACCAACAACCGGGAAAATATTTCGATTGGATTTTACAACTGCTTCATGAACAATATTCCCCAAATTCATATTAGGATAGACTTTAACAAAGTTGTTTTCTATAACCTTATCCATATCCATCAATGTTAAAACGGCATGATCTTTATCGTGTGTAATTAACTCTCCTTTTCTGCCTAATTCCATTGCATACACAGAATGAGGGTGAGCATATTTTGTAATAGAATATGAAATGGTAGCTGTTATCATTAATGGAATAAACAATTCATAACCACCTGTTACTTCTGCAATTAAAAATATTGCAGTTAATGGGGCATGTAAAACTCAGCCATTAAGCCAGCCATACCAACCAATGTAAAATTACTTTCAGAAATAGGGGTGTTAAATAAACCAATGTTGTTAATAATTTTAGCAATACAATTTCCCATAATACTGCCCATAAATAAAGTTGGAGCAAAAATACCACCAACACCACCGGCACCAAAAGTTAATGAACTTGCTATGATTTTAAAGAAAACCAATCCTGCCAATAAAGCAATAACAACCCAAACATTTGTAAGATCTAAATTTAAAAAATTATTCTGCAATGATATTTCTGGGCTTCCGGCTAGCAAACTATTAATCGTGTCAAACCCTTCGCCATATAAAGGCGGAATGAAATAAACTAAAATCCCCAAACCTACTCCTCCAATTAATAATCGTTTTATTGGAGATTTGAACTTGTCAAAAACCTTTTGAATTCGATCGTAAACTTCTGTAAAATAAATAGAAGTAAAACCCGCTACAACTCCTAAAACTATGTAAAAAGGAACGTCTTTAATCGTAAAAACATCTTCTATTTTGAATGGTAATAAAACATCAGATCCGAAAAAGAAATACGAAGTAATAATCGCAGATAAAGAGGCTAATAATAACGGCAACAACGAAGCAATTGTAAGATCTAAACTAAACACTTCAATGGCAAAAACAATAGCAGCAATTGGTGCTTTAAAAATTGAAGACAGCGCTCCTGCTGCTGCTGCACCAATCAATAGGGTTCTTGTCGATTGATTTAAATGAAAAAAACGTGCTACATTAGAGCTAATTGCTGCCCCTGTTGCTACAGTTGGTCCTTCTAAACCAACAGAGCCCCCAAAACCAATTGAAATTGGTGCTGTTAAAATAGACCCAATCATTTGATAGCGTTTCATAATACCTTTTCGTTTAGAAATCGCGTACAACGTAGAAGGAATTCCGTGACTTACTTTATTTCTTAATACATATTTTATTATTAAATAGACAAAAACTAACCCAATAATTGGAAAAACAAAATAAAAAGCATGATGGTAATATTGCACTAATTTTCCTTCTAATAAATGCTGAAAAAAGTGCGTTATATTTTTTAAAACAACAGCAGCAACACCAGATAAAAAACCAACAAGAATACTTAATAAATAAATAAACTGACGCTCAGAAATATGTTTATATCTCCAAATATGAATTTTAGTTAATATTTTTTTGAGTGTTGCTGACATTGTTTTTTAAAAAAAGCTACCAAATGTAAAAATACTTGAAATTATCAATAACAAAACCCCTAATAAGGTGAGAATTTGAAACTTTTTTTTGATTAAAAATCGAGTTCCTAAAAACAAAAATACAATTTGAGCTAATAAAAAAGGAATGCTTAATAATTCTCTAAAAACTCCTATCAACACAAGATCTATTTCGAATAAATGGAGTAAATAAATCAATAAAAAATACCCTGCAATTATAAAGCTAAGTATTGCTACTCTTTTTTCTGTGAACGTTTTCATCTTAATTTTTTGTACTTAAAATATCTGTACCTAAATACTTGTTATCTTTATTCATAAACCAAGCTCTATTTTTTGGCATTTTTATTCCGTTAATTGTTTCTTCTTTGGTTAGCAAAATGTATTCTCCATCGTTTTTAGATTCATCGTGAAAAAACTGATACACTTCCATTGCAAACGTTTTTGGATTAAAATAAAAATACCAAGTGTCTTTACCAACTTCTTTTTTATACGTTGCTTTTAACACCAAATATTGTTTTCCTTTAAAGGTTTTTGGTTCTACTTTATCATGAATAATTGTTCCATTATCTTTTAATTTCATTGGCAAACCATACAAATACGTATAATAATTTTGATACATTTTTGCACGTTCTGTACTCAATTTATTTTTCTTTACTGTTTCTTCTAACGGATTTTTTTCTCCGTTAAAAAGTATTTGAACGCTATCTTTTTCAACAATATATTCTGTTACATTTTTGCCGATTTTTGCTTTTACCGAAAAAAATTGATTTGCAAAATCAATCTTAATTTCACTTTCTCTTTTTGGGCTTTTCGGCGTTTCCATCGTTACAAATAAAGTGCCTTTAAAAGTGTTCCAATTCCCGTTTGGATCGTGAAAATTTATGGCTTTTTCTAGTAGTTGTTTCCCTATGATTTCTTGACTGAAAGAGTGCATTGAGAAAAAAAATGCAACTATAATAAGTAAGTTTTTCATAGATTAAAAGTGCTAAAAATCCCGCAATTGCGGGATTTGATTTATTGTGCTTGAATATCTAGTTTGATACTCAATTCTTTTAATTGTTTATCGTTTATAAATGCTGGTGCATCAATCATTACATCTCTTCCAGAATTGTTTTTTGGGAACGCAATAAAATCACGAATTGTTTCTTGTCCGCCTAAAATAGCAACCAATCTATCCAGTCCAAAAGCTAAACCTCCGTGGGGCGGTGCTCCATATTCAAAGGCATCCATTAAGAAACCAAATTGTGCTTTCGCTTCTTCCTCAGAAAAACCTAAATGTCGCAACATCGTTGCTTGCATTTGTTTATTATGAATTCTAATAGAACCTCCACCAATTTCATTTCCGTTTAGTACTAAATCATACGCATTTGCTTTTACAACTCCGGGATTTGTGTCTAATAATTCTAATTGCCCAGGTTTTGGAGAGGTAAACGGATGATGCATTGCATGATAATGTCCTGTTCCTTCATCTAACTCTAACAATGGAAAATCAAGTACCCACAATGGTGCAAATACTTTTGGATCTCTCAATCCTAAACGTGTTGCCAATTCCATTCTTAAAGCAGATAATTGTGCTCTTACTTTATTGGTTACACCAGATAAAATACAAATTAAATCGCCCGCTTTTGCGCCCGTTTTTTCTGCCCATTTTGCCAAGTCTTCTTGATCGTAAAATTTATCAACAGAAGATTTGAAAGAACCATCTTCGTTTACTCTACAATATACCATTCCTAAAGCACCAACTTGTGGTCTACGAACCCAATCTATAAGTGCATCAATCTCTTTTCTTGTGTATATATTTCCTTCAGGAACTGCAATTCCAACAACCAATTCAGCACTATTAAAAATACCAAAATCTTTGTGTTGTGCAACTTCATTTAACTCGCCAAATTCCATTCCAAAACGAATGTCTGGTTTGTCATTTCCATAGATACGCATCGCATCATCATAGTTCATTCTCGGAAATTTATCAATTTCTACTCCGTTAATTTCTTTTAATAAATGGCGTGTTAATCCTTCAAAAACAGTTAAAATATCTTCTTGCTCTACAAATGCCATTTCACAATCTATTTGTGTGAATTCTGGTTGTCTGTCTGCACGTAAATCTTCGTCTCTAAAACATTTTACAATCTGAAAATATTTATCCATTCCGCCAACCATTAATAGTTGTTTGAATGTTTGTGGAGATTGCGGTAACGCATAAAACTGACCTTCATTCATTCTTGAAGGAACCACAAAATCACGTGCTCCTTCAGGAGTAGATTTTATTAAATATGGGGTTTCTACTTCGATAAATTCTTGATTAGACAAGTATTTACGAACTTCCATCGAAACTTTATGGCGAAAAATTAAACTATCTTTTACTGGATTTCTTCTGATATCTAAATAACGATATTTCATTCTAATATCTTCTCCTCCATCAGTTTCATCTTCAATTGTAAAAGGGGGTAGTTTCGATTCATTTAAAATTTCTAGTTTAGAAACTAATACTTCTATAGTACCTGTTTTCATTTTAGGATTCTTTGAGCTTCTTTCAATTACAGTTCCTGTAACCTGAACAACAAACTCTCTTCCTAATGTTTTTGCTTGATCAATAATTTTTTTTGGTGTGCGGTCTTCATCAAAAATTAATTGTGTAATTCCATAACGATCACGTAAATCTACCCAAATCATAAATCCTTTATCACGTGATTTTTGGACCCAACCAGCTAAGGTTACTTCTGTATTGATGTGCGATGCTCTTAATTCACCACAAGAATGACTTCTATACATTTTCTTTATTTTTATATTCTTAACCTGTCATTCCTGCGCAAGCAGGAATCTCAAAAGGTTAGACTAAATTGATGTTTGTATTAAAACAAGTAAGCTACAAATTTAATCATTTCAGTAGAATAACATCATCTTTCTAATACTTCATTTATTCCCACTAAATCTTTGTAAGTTTGTACTTATGAGTGTTATAAATATCCAAGAAAAATTTAATTTGTTTTCAGATCATTGGTCGCCAAAAAAAGTTGGAGAATTAAATAGTCAACAAATCTTGTTAGCAAAATTAAAAGGCGAGTTTATCTGGCATGCACACGAGCATGAAGATGAGTTTTTTATGGTGATAAAAGGTTCTTTAGCTATTGAATTTAGAGATAAAACAATCACTCTAAACGAAGGCGAATTTTACATTGTTCCAAAAGGTATAGAACACAAGCCAATTGCAAAAGAAGAAGTTCATGTGTTGTTGTTTGAACCTTTAAGCATCAAACACACAGGAGATATTATTGCGGATATTACTGTGGAAACTTACGAAAACATTTAATAAATTATGAGTAAATTATATTTAGTTCCAACACCTATTGGTCATTTAGAAGACATGACTTTTAGAGCCATTCGAGTTCTAAAAGAAGTCGATTTTATTTTAGCAGAAGACACTAGAACAAGCGGAAAATTATTAAAACATTATGAGATTGGTAAACAAATGCACAGTCATCATATGCACAACGAACATAAATCTATTGAAGGAGTTTTAAATAGAATTAGAAACGGAGAAACCTGTGCGTTAATTTCTGATGCAGGAACTCATGCAATTTCTGATCCTGGTTTTTTATTGACAAGAGCTTGTGTGGAAAACAATATTGAAGTTGATTGTTTACCTGGAGCAACAGCATTTGTACCAGCCTTGGTTAATTCTGGTTTGCCAAATGATAAGTTTGTTTTTGAAGGGTTTTTACCGGCAAAAAAAGGAAGACAAACACGTTTGTTGTTATTATCAGAAGAAACGAGAACGATGATTTTTTATGAATCTCCTCATAAATTAATTAAAACATTAGGAAGTTTTGTAGAATATTTTGGTGCTGACAGGCAAATTTCTGTTTCAAGAGAATTAACCAAACTATTTGAAGAAACGATAAGAGGAACTGCTACTGAAGTATTAGCACATTACACCAAAAAGCCACCAAAAGGTGAGATTGTAGTAGTGGTTGAAGGAAAAAAATAGTTATTTCTTTTCAATATTATTTCCTGTTAAATTAAATCTCAATTAACAATTTAATAAGACATGAATATTTCCCAGTAATAACATGGTTTATTTGTTTTTTTAGTAAAATAAGAGATCTAAAAAAATTTAGTTTTTGTTTCATTTAATGAGATTCCTCCTCATTCTTCGTTCGGAATTCCGCCAATTCCGTTAATTGTAGAATCTCTAAAATTGGAATACTTTCGCTTAATTCAACAGCATTTTTTCCGTCAGTTTTCCATTTTTGGATAAAATCCGCTAGCTCTTGAAGATTTTTTTGAGAGTTCATTAATTTAGTATTCTTTTTTTCAGGATGAGTGAGTCAGCATGGTTTACAACGGTCTCGGTTATGAGTTGTTGCGTGGGTTAGCACTTAACTTTGAAAGTACACACCAAGCTACAAATTTCTAAGGAATTTTCAGAATAAGCGAGAACAAGAAAAATTGTAGGTAATTTTTTCATTTCTTTAGCAATTACCAAAAAATAAGAAAAATTTAATTAATGTCTTTCAATAGCAACTGAATACTTGTAAAACCATTCCATGTATTTTCATCTAATGCATATACGATATCAAAATCATTTTTAATTAGCGGTAATTTATCCCCCAATCCAAAACCAATAGCACTATAGGTTTTGTTATCTGAACCGTAAATTAAATTGAGATTTAAATGGCTTTTTTCTTCGCCAACTTGTTTTCCAAATCCGTTATCTCTAACTGCAGAAGTTTTAAAAACTGGTTTCATGTTTTGGGGGCCAAACGGAGCCATTTGCTGGATAATTCTATAAAATTTTGGAGTAATTTCAGAAAGTTCAATTTCTGCATCAATAGCAATCTCAGGAATTAATTGTTCAGGTAAAATAGTTTGCTTTACCACTTCTTCAAATTTATTTTTAAAATTCTGATAGTTTTCTGGCAATAATGTTAATCCGGCAGCATATTTATGTCCGCCAAATTGTTCTATAAATTCAGCACATTGTTCTAGCGCATTATAGACATCAAATCCTTTTACAGAACGCGCAGAAGCCGCTAGTGTATCGCCATTTTTTGTAAAAACCAACGTTGGTCTGTAGTAGGTTTCTATGAGTCTAGAAGCCACAATACCAATAACGCCTTTATGCCAATCTTTACAAAAAACAACCGTTGTAAAATTTTGCCCCTCATTATTCTCTGTAATTTGTTGTAAGCCTTCATGCGTTATTTTTTTATCAAGTTCTTTTCTGTCTGA
>Ga0105054_10003829_pt1 | contig 22922 bp, 15 predicted proteins | sample BON02_FD_78091 | JGI IMG/M metagenome (GOLD analysis project Ga0105054, IMG submission 78091) | Freshwater microbial communities from Lake Bonney liftoff mats and glacier meltwater in Antarctica - BON-02 (megahit assembly) | ecosystem: Environmental > Aquatic > Freshwater > Ice > Glacier...
AATGGCCGACCTCCTCGATCCACCAGCTTCCCGAGAGTTCGCCGTTGCCGTTGAGCGAGGTCTGGCCGGCCCAGACCGCCCCGCCGGCATTGGCCTTGCCGCGCGGGATGATCGCGGTGACGCCGGTGCGCACCGGGCCCTTGCCGACCTCCAGCGGACCCTCGCCCGCGATCATCGTGCAATAGCCGACCTCGACGCCGGCGACATCGGTGATCGCGTTGTTCTTCCCCGGCGTACCGTTGAAGGGAATGCCCAGCGCCCGTGCGCGGGTCTTTCCGGCAGGCGTGGCAAGCAATGGGCTGGTCATGGTGGTCTCCCCCTGAAAACGTGATGGCGGCGGCCGGCGCCGCGGCGTGCGCCGGGATTATCGACGCGCAGGGCCGTCCGCGTCGAGCGCTGCCTTGGCCGCGGTCAGCAGCGCCTTGCACTCGGGCGCCGTCGATACCCTGTAGCGCGTGAAATCGGCCGCGGATTCCAGCCGCACGTCGCAGAACAGGCCCGCCGGATCCTCGTGGAAATGCAGGAAGGCGCGCCCCTTGCGATAGAACACGCCGCGCTGTTTCTCCTTCAGCCCCGGCCACTCCCGGATCGCCGCCACCAGCGGCTCCAGCGCGTCGAGCGCATCGGCCCCCGCGTGTTTCATCGGTCGGCCCGGCTCCAGATCACTGTCGCCGACGGACGTGTGCCGAGGGCCCATACGCACCCACGGTGAACCTTACCCGCGCCTGTGCGTATGGATCGCCGGGACAAGCCCGGCGATGACATGGAGAGGTAGGCAGCGTCAGCCATCGCGGGACCTCGCCGCCACCTGCCGTCATCCCGGCCGGAGCGCAGCGCAGAGCCGGGACCCATGCCGGAACGCCGCCACCTGCGCCGGCAATGATGAAAGGTTCCGGCATGGGTCCCGGATCGGCGGCGCTGCGCGCCTTGTCCGGGATGACGGACGGTGTGGTGCGCCTCGCCCGCCTCACACACCCTCTGCAATCGGCCGGGTCGCCTGTTCCAGCCACGTGGCGGTCTCGACGTCGACCAGCGGGCGCAGCGTTTCGCGCACGTCGGCGTGGTAGGCGTCGAGCCAGGCGGTTTCGGCATCGCTCAACTGCCCGGCATCGATCAGCCGGCGGTCGATGGGCGCCCTGGTGATGGTGGAAAAGGCCAGCATCGGCCGTTCGCTGGGCCTCTCGTCCTCGACCACCACGACCAGGTTCTCGATGCGGATGCCCCAGGCGCCGGTGCGGTAGTAGCCGGGTTCGTTGGAGACGATCATGCCCGGCTGCAGCGCCGTGGGATTGCCGATCTTGGAGATCCGCTGCGGCCCCTCGTGCACCCCCAGGTAGCTGCCGACGCCATGGCCGGTGCCATGGTCGAAATCGGCGCCGATCGCCCACAGCGGCGCGCGCGCCAGGGCGTCGAGCTGGCTGCCGGTGGTGCCGCGCGGAAACCGCGCGGTGGCGAGCGCAATATGGCCTTTCAGCACGGCGGTGAAATAGGTCCGCTGGTCTGCGTCGGGTTCGCCGATGCTGACCGTGCGTGTGACGTCCGTGGTGCCGTCGGCATATTGCCCGCCCGAATCCACCAGATAGAGGCTGCCGGCCTCCAGCCGCCGGTTGGTCCGCGCCGTGGCGTGGTAGTGCACCACCGCGCCGTTGGGCCCGGCGCCGGAGATGGTGTCGAAGCTGCTGCCGCGATACCCCGGCACCGCCGCGCGGCAGGCGCCCAGCCTGTCGGAGGCTTCCAGCTCGTCGATCTCGATGTTGCTGCCCGGCTGTGTCGCGCCGTCGAGCCAGGCCAGGAAGGTCGTCAGCGCCGCGCCGTCGCGCACGTGGGCGGCGCGTGTGCCGGCGATCTCCACCGCGTTCTTGGCCGCCTTGGGCAGTGCGCAGGGGTCCTGCGCCTCGGCCACCGTGCCGCCGGCCTCCTCGATACGCGCGGCGAACCACTGGGGCGTCGACTCGGCGTCGATGCGCACCACCGCGCCGTCGGCCGCCACACGCGCCAGCGCAGGCGCCAGCGCCGCGCGCGGCATCACGGTCACGTTGGCCGGGAGGTGGCCCTCCACCGCCGGGCCGAACTTGCGCCGGTCGCCATAGACACCGACCCGTCCGTCGGCCTCGACGATGGCGAAGGCCAGCGCCAGCGGCGTGTTGGGCACGTCGCCGCCGCGGATGTTGAGCAGCCAGGCCAGCGATGCCGGATCCGACAGCACCGCCGCGGCCTGACCCTCGGCGGCCAGCATGGCGCAAACCTGGCCGATCTTGTCTTCGGCCGCGCGTCCGGCCTGTTCCATCGCCTGGGGATCACCGGCGCCAGCGGTGCCGGCGAACGGTTGGTCCACACGGTATCGAGCGGATTGGGCTCCACCGGCACCAGCAATCCACCGGCTTTCGCGCAGGCCGCCTCCAGCCGCCGCACGCCCGCGGGCGTGTGCAGCCAGGGATCGTAGCCCAGCCTGCCGCCGCCCAGATTGGCCGCGATCCAGGCCGTGGGCGGGCTGTCGCTGACATGATGGCGCTCCCAGTCATCGGTGCGAACCTGGTCCTCGACCTGCAGCGTGTAGCGCCCGTCGACGAAAATCGCCGCCTTCTCGGCAAGCGCCACGGCCACACCCGCGCTGCCCGAAAACCCGGTCAGCCACAGCAGCCGGTTGCCGTTGCGCGGCACGTATTCGCCCTGATGTTCGTCGGCGCGCGGCACCACGAAGCCGTCCAGCCCCTGATGTGCCAGCTCCGCCCGCAACGCCTTCAGCCGCCACGCCGGCGCCGGTGGCCCTGCCTCCAGACCGTCGTTGACCTGCGCCGCCATGGCGCCCTTGAGCCCCTTCAGCGCCCCGGCCAGCTCCGGCGCTGCATCGGGCACCACCAGCGCGATCCAGCCTTCGGGATCGAACCCTTCGGGTGCCGCCAGCACGCCAGCGATGAGGTCCTTCACTGCCGCGACGGACTGCCCGGCGCGCGCATGTGCCAGCAGCCGGGCGAGGACGGCGTCGCCAGGGTAGCTCAACAATGAACTCTTCATAGTTCTGACCATTTGATACCTAAAATTTTCCTTCGAAAATTACCTTCGTGGTACGTTTGGTAGCAAGTTCAATGATTTTAGGCATCGTGGAATTACGCCGAGTATCGAAAGAGGGGAATCGTGGACGAGAGTAAAAACGTAGATGATTCCTCGGGGAATTTGAGTTCTCTTTACGCAGAGAATTCATTCGTTCGAGCGTTGATTCAGTTAATTCCGCTTGGAATAGGCGGAGCGGGCGACGTTTTATTCATGGATTATGTCGAAAGAATGCGGAAAAGGCGCGCCAAGGTTTTCTTTGATGAATTAGACAGTGGCGAGATTGTACTTAGTGAAAGTGTGATCCGATCGGAAGAATTTCTCCATCGGTTTTTCATCGCTACAAGAGTGGCCCTCAATGCCCAAAGAGATGAAAAGATCAGGAATTTCGCAAAATTGTTGAAATCTTCTGTAAATTCCGAGTCAAATTTAGATAATGATGAATTTGAAGAATATGTGTCGATCTTGGATGAGCTATCTTATCGTGAGTGGTTGGCGTTATTAATTTTGGATGAATTCAGTTACACAGAGCGTTCGGAGGAGCAAAATGATTTACAGTGGTCAAATGATTTTTGGATAGATTTTAAAGATAGAGTCTCTGATGAATTAAAAATAGATCATGACGAAGTTGTTTCTTTCTTAAATAGAATCTCTAGAACCGGCCTATACGAGCAAATTGTTGGAGGTTTTATGGATTATGAAGGAGGAGTTGGTGTTTTAACAAAGAGATTTCATAAACTAAAGTGTGTTCTTATCGATAGAGAAGAAGGTCTTTAGGTAGAAGCTATTGCTGACAATATAATTAATAGTTTTAACTCTTTAATGCACACGCCCATCCGCCAGCCGGTGCGTCACCTCGCCACCCGGCGCGTTGACCCGCGCCATCGTAGCGCCGTCGATGCAGAAGCCCGGCCCGGTGACGTAGCTCCCCGCCGTCGTGAACAGCGTTACCAGTTCCTGTCTTTCGGCTTCCGGCAACGCTGGCGCATGCTGTAGCAGCGCATGCAGCAACAGGGCGCGGTCGCGGTCGGTGCCCATGGCGAAACGCAGGGTTTCCTCGGGCATGGCGATGCGCTCGCGGTCGAGGAAGATGGACTCGGTGCCGGGCAGCGCGGCGACCACGGCCAGGGTCGCGTCCAGGGTGGTGAGGCTCGCTGCCTGCTCGCGCAGGTGCGGGCTGCGGCAGGCAACACGCAGGTAGATGCCGGGATCGGGCACGTCGAGGGCGCGGTGGGCGTAGAGCGCACGCTGGGCGAAGCGGTCGTCGCCGTCGACGGCGGCGGACCGGATGCGGGCGCGTACTTCCGCGCCGTCGCGGGCATCGGCCAGGGCGGCAAACAGCGCCCGGCAATCGTGTTCGGCGTGGGCGGCCTTGCTGTGGGCCAGCGTCGGATCGATCTGGCGCAGGCGAGTGCCGAAAAAGGCGTCGCAGCGGGCGACCAGGGTGGCGATTTCGGCCGGGTCCATGGAATCGTCGGCATGGGTCGCGGTCCAGCGGCCCGAGGCGGTGACGAAGCGGTCGAGGTTGGGCTGGCGGTCGTCGAAGGCGGTCTGGCTGTCGCCCTCGTAATACATGGCGATGCCCTGCGCCCAGTCGGCGGGGCAAAACAGGTCGCGCTTGCCGTAGAACCACCACGGCCCTTCCGCGGCATCGTGCAGCAGCACGGTGTAGTGCGCGGGTGAACCCAGCACGGCGACATCCTCGATCGCCCGCCCCGGCCGGGTCAGCAGCAGGGCGGCAAACAGCGCCACCTCGTCGACGCAGCAGGTCACGCCCATGGGCTTGCGTTTGCGTTTGCCCAGCAGGCGGCGGTTGGCCCAGGCCTCGTCGATGCTGGCATAGACATAGGCCGGAAAACCGCCCTGGCGGATGAGGTCGAGCGCCAGGTCGTCGGCCTGCAGGGTGCCGCGTGCGACGCGGTGTTCCATGGTCGCCACGATCCGCTCGCGGGCATAGGCGATGTGCTCTGCGCCCAGGCGCCGGGCTTCGTCTTCCAGGTCGAGCACGCCGACGTTCTCGGCGACGCGCGCCGGGGTGATATGTTCGAAGTGGCGGTCGATCATGGCCTGGATCGCGCGCACGTCGCTCACCGGCGGCGTTTCGGGGTCGGTGGCATCCAGCCGTTCGGCCAGGGTCCACAGCCGGTCCGACATCAGGTTGGCCAGGATCAGCACGAAGATCAGGTCCGGGTCGGCCAGGGCGTCGAAGATGTTGGGTGCGACGGCCCGCTCGATGGCTGCTGCATTCATGGCGCCTCTGCTTCTGTGCTGTGTGACCGTCCCAGCCGCCAGGCCGGCAGCAGCGCCAGGGCGGCCAGCAGGGCGGCGCCGGCCAGGGTCACGGTGAAGGCCGTTTCCAACAGGTCGAGGTTGCTGCCGGTCACGGCGGCGGCCTTGCGGGCATCGAGCGTGACCGTGTCCAGGCCCGACAGCATGGTCTCCAGCAGGGCGACGCCCAGGAGCTGGGCCAGCATGCGCACCAGCGCCTGGGTGCTCGAAGCCGCCGCGGCCAGATGGTGGGGCAGACCCGCCATGCCGGCCTGCATCAGCACGGCGTAGAACATGCCGATGCCGCCGCCCAGCAGGACCAGCACCACCACCAGCGCCGGGGTTCCGGCATCAGGCCCGAGGGCGGCCAGCAGGGCGAGGCTGGCGGCGAAGACCGCGATGCCGATCAGGCAGGAGGTCCGCGCGGCGATATGGCCGACCAGGAAACCGGCCGCGCTGGAAGCCGCGATGGTCGCCAGCGGCTGCACCATCAGCAGGCGCCCGACCGCGCCCGTGGGCATCTTGTGGACCCACTCCAGATAGAAGGGCAGCAGGAAGAGGCTGCCGCCGAAGGCGCAGAGCGCCAGCAGGAAGGCCAGCGCCACCCGGCGGAAGTCAGGCGCGCCAAACAGCGCGGGATCGAACAGCGGCACCTCGGCGCGGCGCTCCAGGGCGACAAAGGCCGCCAGCAGCACCACCGCGCCGGCAAAGAGGCCCAGGATGGCGGGCGAGGTCCAGCCCCACTCCTGCCCCTGGTTGAGCGCCACCAGCAGGGCGAGCAGGCCGCCCATGGCCGTGGCCAGCAGGTGCGCACCGGGCAGGGGAGCCGGCTTGTCCGTGTGGTGCGCCGCGGCGGCGCGCAGGGTGGGCGCGATCACCTGGGCCAGGATCAGCGCGATCAGCACCACCGGCAGGTTGGCATAGAACACCGCCTGCCAGCCGAAGGCGCCGGTCAACATTCCGCCCACCCCCGGCCCGGCGCAGAAGCCGGCGACCGGCCCGGTGGCGAACAGGGCAAAGGCCCGCGTCTGGTGCGCCTCGGGCACGGCGGTCTTGATCAGGGCGGGGCCGATGACAAACAGGATCGCGGCCGCACCGCCCTGCAGGGCGCGCATGGCGACCAGAAACCACAGGTCGGTGGCTGCGGCGCAGGCCAGGCTCGCGGCGGCAAACAGCACCAGCGCGCCGCACAGTGCCCTGCGGTAGCCCAGCCGGTTGAGCGCATGGCCGGCCAGCGGGATCAGGGCGATCAGCGCCAGCATGTAGGAGAGTGCCGCCCAGGAGACCTCCGAGGAGCCGACGTTCATCTGTCCCGCCAGGCTTGGCAGGGCGACGTTGAGCGCCGAATAGTCGAAGCTGACCAGGAAGGCCGCCAGCCAGACCGTCACCAGAAGGGTGCCGGGCAGGGTGGGGGATGTCGTGCCGGAGGCCGTCGCCATCGTGGATCTGCCTTCCGCCGGGGAGGGGCGTGCGGCCCCGTGCCTGCGGGACGTCTGCATCAGACTGCCATGGCCGCGCCCTGTCATCAAAACATCAGGCGAGGTGTAGGATGGCGCCGGACCACCGGGAAACCGTCATGGCTGCCGTTCATCTGATCCAGATCACCGATATGCACATCCGTGCCAGTCGCTCCTCACGCTCCTCGCGGCGCGGCAATCACGCCAAGCTCTCGGCTGTGGTCGATGCCATCGTTGCCGGCCCTGCGCCTGATCTGGTGCTGGCCACCGGCGATCTGGTCGATGATGCCAGCCCCGCGGCCTACGCCCGCCTGGCGCCGCTGCTGCAGCGTCTGCCCGCGCCTGTTCACGCCATCCCCGGCAATCACGACGACCCCGCCGCCATGGCCGTTCATCTGGCCGGCGGCAACATCCATGTCGGGCCATCTGTTGTTGCCGGTGCCTGGCGCATCGTGTTGCTCGATACGCTGGTGCCCGGTGAGGTCCATGGCCATCTGGGCGCGGGCAGGCTTGCTGCACTGGATGCCGAACTCGCCGCTTCGCCCCAGCCCCATGCCCTGATCGCCCTGCACCATCCGCCAGCACCCATCGGCAGCCCGCTCGATGATGTCGGGCTTGGCGATGCCGATGATCTGCACGCGGTCATCGATCGCCATCCCGTGGTGCGTGTCATGGTCTGGGGTCACAACCACCACGTCCACGACAGCATGCGGGGCACCGTGCGCCGTCTCGGCACGCCCTCGACCTGCGTGCAGTTCGATGCCAGGCCGGAAGCAGGGTTTGTCAGGACTGACGAACCGCCCGCCTACCGTCGCCTCACCCTGCACGAAGACGGAAGTCTGGAGACGGAAGTCGTGTGGGTGCACGCGGCGATTCAGTAAGAAATTCAACCAAAGGTTGTTCTTGGCAAGCGTTTTTACGGAACGAACCCAATTCGGCGTAACGCCTTGAAGGGGCAGGGAATTCGGGTTTTTGCGTAACGCCGTCGCAGGGCCTTTCTGCAAACCATTGATCGGTCGTCGTTTTCGTTCGTTGCCAGCCCCCACTGTCGTTGCCGGGCTTGTCCCGGCAACCCATACGCACCCACCCGGCAAGAGAAGCATCGACCGCCTTGCCTCTTCCCCTCTCCCCTTGCGGGAGAGGGTTGGGTGAGGGGGCTTACGCGCGGTAGCGCGGATATGACTTCTGATGTGTTTCGAGACCTCCACCCCTCACCCAGCTTCGCCTAAACACGGCCAGGGGCCGTGCCAAGGCTGCGCAACCCTCTCCCGCAAGGGGAGAGGGGGAGCCGAACGCGCAGGGCTCAGGAAGAAACGTCAGGCCGGGCGGGTCATCACCAGTGCGGTCCAGCCGCGCAGGTCGTCCTGGCGCACCAGCGTCAGCCCCGCAGCCTCGTGGGCGGCGATGACGGCAGGCGCCTGTTCGACCAGCAGGCCCGAGAGGATGGTGTTGCCGCCCGGCGCCAGCACGCCGGCGAGATCGCCCGCCATGGCGATCAGCGGATTGGCCAGGATGTTGGCCATCACCAGGTCGAAGGGCGCGCGGCGTGCGACCTGGCTGGCGGCGTAGCCGTCGCCGGCCTGCAGCACGATGTTTGCGGCGCAGCCGTTGTTGATCGCCGCCTCGCGGGCGAACTCGACTGATGCTTCATCGATGTCGACCGCCAGCACGGCACAGCCGTAGAGCTTGACCGCCGCGATGGCCAGGATCCCGGAGCCGCAACCCATGTCGAGCACATTGGCCGGCGCCTTGCCCTCGTCTCCCAGCCGGGCAAGCGCCAGCAGACAGCCCTCGGTCGTGGCGTGTTCGCCCGAGCCGAAGGCGATGCCGGCGTCGATCAGCAGCGACATGCGGCTCTCGTCGGGGGCGCCGACATGGCTGCCGTGAACCCAGAAGGGGCCAATGGGGATCGGCGGGAAGGCGCGCACGGTCTCGGCGATCCAGTCCTTGTCCTCGACCGCGGCCAGCGATAGCGCCGGCGCCGTAGCGCCCAGGGTCTGGGCGAGCGTGGCCGAAAGGCCCTCGACGCTGGGCTGGCCCTCGAACAGCGCCGTCATCGTCCAGGCGCCGCCCTCCTCGATTTCGAAGCTGGCGACCGAAAGGGCACCGGCTTCCTCGAAGGTCGTGTCGGCCGCCGGCACCGCTGCCGCGTCCAGCGTCAGGCTGACCTGCCAGATGCCATTTTCATGTTCGCTCATGATGGATATCCGCTCTCAACACTGTCGTCGCCAACATTTCCCTCCCCCCTGGAGGGGGAGAGTCAGGGTGGGGGGGAACGCCGCAGGCGGTGCCGCGACGATCATGGTGGCGCGTTGCGCCTTACCCCCCATCCTAACCTTCCCCCGCAAGGGGGGAAGGGACAGGAAGCGACATCACGCCGGTTTCACGAAATCGGCCATGACCTTCTTGCGGCCGGCCTTGTCGAAGGCGATGTCGAGTTTGCTGCCGTCGATCGATTTGACCAGGCCGTAGCCGAACTTCTCGTGGAACACGCGGGCGCCGACCTCGGGGCTGCCCTGGCCGCGCCCGACCGGGATGAAGACCTCCTGGGTCTGCCCGAACCGCTGGCTCCTCGCCTCGATGACCTTGTGGTAGTTGCTCTGGCGCATGCCGTGGGCCGGGCGTTTCATGGCGATCTGCCAGAGCGATGCCTCGTCCTGGACAAAGCCGTAGCCGGCCGCCTCGCCGCGCTCGACATGGTCGTCGGGCAGCTCGTCGATGAAGCGGGAAGGGATGTTGTTCTGCCACTGGCCGTGCACCGTGCGGTTGGCTGCGTAGAGCACGAAGGCGCGTTTGCGGGCGCGTGTCAGGCCGACGTAACCCAGCCGTCGCTCCTCCTCGAGGCCTTTGTAGCCGTTCTCGTCGATCGCCATCTGGTTGGGGAAGATGCCTTCCTCCCAGCCGGGCAGGAACACGGTGTCGAACTCCAGGCCCTTGGCGGCATGCAGGGTCATGATGTTGGCCATGTCGTCGGCGCTGTTGTTGTCGATGTCCATGACCAGGCTGACGTGACCGAGGAACTCGTCCAGGCTTTCGAACTCGGCCATGGCGCGCACCAGTTCCTTCAGGTTCTCCAGGCGGCCCGGTGCCTGCACCGATTTGTCGACCATCCACATGCCGGTGTAGCCGCTCTCATCCAGCACGATCTCGGCCAGTTCCGATGGCGGCAGGCGGCTCGCCTGCGCGCGCCAGCGGGCGATGTCCTCGACGAAGCGGCGCAGCCCGGCGCGGCGCTGGGGCGGCAGTTCGTCGGTCGTGACGATCTCCTCGGACGCCGAAAGCAGCGACTGTCCGCGGCCGCGCGCGATGGTGTAGAGCTGCTGCAGCGACTTGTCGCCCAGGCCGCGCTTGGGCGTGTTGACGATGCGCTGGAAGGCCAGGTCGTCGTCGCCCTGGCGAATGATGCGGAAATAGGCCATCGCATCGCGGATTTCCTGGCGCTCGTAGAAACGCAGGCCGCCGATCACGCGATAGGGCACGCCGATGGTGATCAGGCGCTCCTCGAAAGCGCGGGTCTGGTAACCCGCGCGCACCAGGATTGCCATCTGGTCCAGCCGGTTGTCCTTGCGCTGCAGGTCCTCGATGTGTTCGCCGACCGTGCGCGCTTCCTCGGCCTCGTCCCAGACACCCTGGATCTTCACGGGATCGCCGGGTTCGTCGTCCTTGCTTTCGGTCCACAGGGTCTTGCCCAGGCGCCCCTGATTGTGCGCGATCAGGCCGGATGCCGCGCCCAGGATGTTGGGCGTGGAGCGGTAGTTGCGCTCCAGCCGGATCACCTTGGCGCCGGGGAAATCCTCCTCGAAGCGCAGGATGTTGCCCACTTCGGCACCGCGCCAGCCATAGATCGACTGATCGTCGTCGCCGACGCAGCAGATGTTCTTGCTCCCTTGCGCCAGCAGGCGCAGCCAGAGGTACTGGCTGACGTTGGTGTCCTGGTATTCGTCGACCAGGATGTAGCGGAAACGCCGGTGGTATTCGGCCAGCACGTCCGGGTGTTTCAGGAAGAGTTTCAGGTTGAGCAGCAGCAGGTCGCCGAAGTCGGCGGCGTTGAGTTCGCCCAAGCGGGTCTGGTAGGCGCGGTAGAGGTCCAGCGCCTTGCCGTGGCCGAAGTCGCCGATCTCGGTGGCGGGGACCTGCTCGGGCAGCCAGCCCTTGTCCTTCCAGCGCGCGACGATGGTGGTGAGCATCCTTGCGGGCCAGCGTTTTTCATCGATCTCCGCGGCCTGGATGATCTGTTTCATCAGGCGAAGCTGGTCGTCCTGGTCGATGATCGTGAAGTTGCTCTTCAGCCCCACCAGCTCGGCATGGCGGCGCAGGATGCGCGCGCCGATGGCATGGAAGGTGCCTAGCCACATGCCGTCGGTCGGGCGGCCCATCAGATGGCCGATGCGCTCGCTCATCTCGCGCGCGGCCTTGTTGGTGAAGGTCACCGCCAGCATCTGGCCCGGTGCCGCGCGCCCCGTCGCCAGGATGTAGGCCAGGCGCACGGTCAGCACGCGGGTCTTGCCCGTGCCGGCGCCGGCAAGCACCAGAACGGGGCCGTCGGCGGCCTCCACGGCGTCGCGCTGGGCCTCGTTCAGACGGTCGAGAAGGTGGCTCGCCACGCTCGGCGCGGCGATGGGCTGTCGGGTTTCTTGCATGGTCGGGGCAACCTAGCACAAAACGGGATCAAAGCAGCCCCTCAGGAAGCCCCGCGGGCCTCCATGCCGGCCTCGGCCAGTGCCCGGTTGTGGGCAAGGTTGAGGTCGCGCTGCTTGACCACGCCGGCGATGCGCCGGTCATCGGGGCTGCGCACCACGGGCAGGAAATCGTCGTCGCAGTCCTCCATGCGGTCCAGCGCCGTCGCCAGATCGTCCTCGGGTGTCAGCACCGCGTGGGAGCCGTGCATCAGCGCGCCCGCCGTCGCCTGCTGGGCGCTGTCGCCTTCCTCGCCGAACAGCAGGACCTTCATGTCCTCCAGCGTCAGGACACCGGCCAGCAGGCCCTCGTCGTCGACCACCAGGAAGTTGCCGCGCGGATTCTGGCGCAGTTCGCGGCGCATGGCGTCGCGGTCGGCGTCGGCGGCAAGGGTGACATAGGCGGTGGCCATGATGTCGCGCACGCTGCGCTGCTTGAGCATCTGGCGCGCCCGGTCCGCGCCCAGATAGATGCCGCGCCGCTCCAGCGACCAGCGGAAGTAGGATCGCCCGATCACCTGGTTGGCGATGAGCGCGGCGAGCGCCGTGCCGACCATCACCGCGATGGTCAGGTTGAAGTTCGCGGTCAGCTCGAAGACGATCAGGATGGTCGAGATCGGCGCGCCCAGCACCGCGCCCGCGACCGATGCCATGCCGACGATGGCATAGGTCGAAACTTCGCTGGCGCCCTCGGGCACGGCCGCTGCGGCAAGCACGCCGAAGGCGCCCCCGACCATCGCGCCCACGAACAGCGAAGGGCTGAAGACGCCGCCGGCAAACCCCGAACCCAGGGTCAGGGCCGTGGCAAGCGTTTTGGCGATGGCCAGCGCGAGCAGCATGGAGAAGGCCATCTTGCCCTGCAGCGCCAGATCGGTCGCCTCGTAACCCACGCCCAGGACTTCCGGCAGGGCGATGGCGATGGCACCTACCGCCAACCCGCCCAGGGCCGGCGAGATGACCGGCGGAATGCGGAAATGGCGCACCGTATCCTCGACGGCAAAGACGCTGGCCATGAAGGCCCAGGCGACCAGGGCGCAGAGAATGCCCAGTAGCGCGAAGGCCGGTATCTCCCAGAACGAGACGATGACGTGGCTGTCGAGGATGAAGGCGGGATAATCGCCGAAATGCACCCTGGTCACGATCGTGCCGACGATCGAGGCCAGCACGACCGGCGCGAAGGCGGTCAGGCCGTAATGGCCCACGACCACCTCCAGGGCAAAGAAGACCCCCGCGATCGGGGCGTTGAACGATGCCGCAATGGCCGCCGCCACGCCGCAGCCCAGAAGGGTCATGGCGGCGCTGCGGCGCAGGCCCAGCGCCTGGGCGATGACCGAAGCCAAAGTGGCGCCCAGATGCACGACCGGCCCCTCGCGCCCCGCCGAGCCGCCCATGCCAAGCGTCGCAGCCGAGCCGACGGCGGCAGCGAGGCCGTCCCGCAGGCGAATGCGACCGCCTTTCAGGGTGGCCGCCTCGATCACCTCGGCGACCGCCTGATAACGCCGGCCCGGCACGATCCAGCGCCGGAACAGGCCGATCAGCGCGCCGCCCACCGCCGGGGCCAGCAGCACATGCCACCAGGCCAATCCGGCGGCAAAGCTCGCCAGTTTGGCCGTGGGTGAGCCGAAGAACACGGTCTGGAACAGATCGATGGCATGGCGAAAGGCGATGCCGCCCAGGCCCGCGGCCAATCCAGTGACGACGGCAAGCAGGGCGATCAGCATCTGTTCGCTGCGGAGCATGCGGATTGTGCGATGAAGGATCGTCGACATTGCTTTCCCGGGCGAGGGTGCCGCCGGCTGGCGAAGGGTGTCGCAGGGCGATTGTTTCACCCGTGGTTCGTGTGCGCACCCCAGGTTTGTTACCATCCCGCCGCAATTCTAGAGTAACGGAACTTCGGGCAGTGCCGAAGCGTTCGCCAACCGTCCCCCGGAGGCCGCCTCTTGCGCAAGTTGATCTACGGATTACTGGGCCTCGTGGTCCTGGCTCTGGCCGCCGTGGTCATCCTGGTGCTGACGCTCGACCTCAACGGCTACAAACCCGAGATCGAGGCCGAGCTGGAGCGCGCGACCGGGCGCGACGTCACGATCGGCGGCGACATCCACTTCACCGTGCTGCCGGCACTGGCCCTGGCGGTTGACGACCTGCGCATCGCCGGGGCGCCGGGCGGCAGCGGCGAGCCGCTGCTGTCCTTGCCGCGGGCCCAGGCGGTGGTTGCCCTGTTGCCCCTGCTTTCGGGCCAGATCGAGATCGAGCGCGTGCGTCTGGTCGAACCTCTGATCGTTCTCGAACGCGGGACCGACGGGCAGGCAAGCTGGGACATCGAGACGTCCGGCGGCGGCACGGGCGATACCATGCATGTCAGCATCGCCAATCTGGAGCTGGAACGCGCCACCGTCCTGTGGCGTGGCCCGACGGGCGAGCAGCGCTTCTCGAACATCATGCTCACGGCTTCGGCGCTCAGCCTGGAAGGTCCCTTCGAGGCCACCGGCAACCTTGAATACGATGGCGCCCCCTGGGAGGTCGCCGCCGATATCGGGCGCACCTCGCGCCCGCAGGTGCCGGTCACCATCACGATGCGATCGGCGGCCGGTCAACTTGGCGTGGCCGGCAGTGTCGATGTATCCGGCGCGATGCCGGCCTTCGGCGGGCAGATCCAGTTCGAGGGCGAAACCCTGGGCGCGGTGCTGGCGCTGACCGGTCTGGATACGGCAGGTCTGCCGCAGGGTTTGCGCGACCATCCGGTCTCGATCGATGCCGGCATCTCGGCGTCGGTCGATGCCGTGCTGCTGGCCGATGTCGTGCTGGCGCTGGGTGAAACGCGCGCATTCGGCGAGGGATCGGTAACCCTGGGCGAGCGGCCGGCGGTCGAACTGGTGCTCGATATCAGCCGTTTCGATGCCGATGCCCTGCTGGTTGGCATGCCGGTCGCCGGCGGGGAGGACCCGGAAGCGGGGTTGACCTTCGCTCTGCCGAGGGGTTTCGACCTGGCCGCCGATATCTCGATCGACGCGGCGATCTACCGCGGCCAGGCGCTGCGCCAGGTTCATGTCATTGCCGGACTCGATCACGGCACACTTGCGCTGAGCCAGGTGAGCGCCCAGCTTCCCGGTGGCACGGACGTCGCGCTGGCCGGCGAGGTCGTCAACGAGGACGGCGTTGCCACCTTCCGCGGCCCGCTGGAGGCCAATTCGGACAACCTGCGCGCGACGCTGGCCTGGCTGGGCGAATATCTCGCCGAGGTTCCCGCCGACCGCCTGCGCCGCGTCGACATCGTCGGCGATCTGGTCGCAACGCCGGACACCATTGCCATGACCGGCATCGATCTGCGGTTCGATTCCAGCCGCCTGACCGGTGCTGTCGCGACGCGTACGGGCGCTGATCCGGCGGTCACTGCCCGTATCGTGCTCGACCGCATCAACCTCGACGCTTATCTCACACCCGCGGAGACGGCTTCCGAACCTGAATCGTCGGGCGCGCCGTTCACCATGCCGGAACTGCCCGGCCTCGACCTCGATCTCGACGCGCGCATCGAACAGCTCACCTACAACGGCGTGGTGGTTGGCGGCGTCGTTGCCAAGGGCGTGCTGCGCGACGGAGCGCTGGCCATCGACAGCCTGGGTGCAGCCGACATCGCCGGTGCATCGGTCCGCACCTCCGGTTCGGTTGATCCGGCATCGGGACGGATCGATCTCAAGCTCGGCATCCAGGCCGACGACGCCGGCGATCTGTTGCGCCTGCTGGGCATCACGCTGCCGATCGAGGCCTCGCGCCTGGGGCGGGTGGAACTGGCCGGCGAGATCACCGGCGGCACCGACCAGGCGGTGGTGCGCCAGCGGCTCGATACCGGTCTGGGCCAGGCCAGCATCGACGGCACCCTGATCGACGTGCTCGGCAAACCCGGGTTCGACGGGCGTGTCGGGTTGCGTGCGTCGAGCTACCGAACGCTGGCCCAGGCCTTCGACGTGACCCTGCCCGAGGCCGCCGATTCCGAGATCGCCTTTGCCGCCGACATCACGACCGACGGCAACCTCCTCGACAGCAATGCCGTGCTCGAGGTGCTTGGCCTGACGGTGCGCACGACCGGCCATGCCCAGGCGATCCAGAGCGCGCCGGTCTTCGATGTCCGCCTGATTGCCGAACACGGCGAACTGGGCGACCTGATGGCTGCGCTGGGCGTCGGCGGCGAAGGCGATCTGGGCCCGCTCAAGCTCGATCTGACGGCCAAGGGCGACGAGCATGCCGCCGACATAACGCTGGCGCCGTCGACTCTGGGCGGTTCGACCTTCCGCGGCACGGTCGCGCTCGATCTGACGGGTGAGCGGCCCGATGCCCAGGTTCGCCTGCAGGCGGGAAGCCTGGCGCTCGATCCGTTTCTGGCGCTGTCGTCGGGCGGTACCCTGGGTGACGTGCCGGCCGCGGCAAGCGGCGGCGCCACGCCCCAAGCAGCTCCCGCGAATGGCCGCTGGTCCGCCGAACCGATCGATCTGACCTTGCTGCGCACTATCGACGGGCGCATCGAACTGACCGCCGAGCAGGCCAGCCTTCAGGGCATGGCACTGGTCAGCCCGACCATTGTCGCCACGCTGGAAGACGGCACGCTGACGCTGGAGCGCTTCGACGGCGGTCTGTTCGACGGCCGGATCGCCATGACCGGGCAGGTCGTTGCCGGCGTGCCGCACAAGATCGATCTCGATCTGGCGCTGGGTGATGCCGATGCCCGCCAGGTGCTGATGTATTTTGCCGACAGCGACCGCATCGACGGCCGCCTGTACCTGGATGCCGTGATCAACGGCGCCGGGCTGTCGCAACGCGATCTGGTTGCCTCGCTGGCCGGCGACGGCAAATTCTCCCTGCGCGACGGCTCGGCAGAGGGTTTCGATCTGGGTGCGATCAGCGACCGCCTGGGCAATCTCGACGACGAAGCAGCCATCGTGGGTCTGCTGGCGCAGGCCGGCAGCGGCGGAGTGACCCCGATCCTTGCCGCCGACGGCACCTTCACGATGACCCAGGGCGTCGCCACGTCGGATGATCTCAAGCTTGTCCTGGAAGGCGGCAAGGCAGATTTCACCATGACCGCCGACCTGCCGCGCTGGTGGATCGACCTGGCCGGGCAGGCTGTGCTGACCCAGCATCCGGCGGCGCCAGCCATCCCCATCAGCGTGCGCGGCCCGATTGATGGACCGGCCCGCGTCGTCGATACCTCTGCGCTGCAGTCGTTCCTGCTCACGCGCGCGGCCGAAACGGCCCTGCGCAAGCTGAACAGTGACAGCGAGGCGGCGGCTGCGGCCGCTGGCGTGCTCGACCTGCTTTCAGGCGGCAATGCCCCTGCGCCCGCCGCAGAAGACCCGGCTGTAGTGCCCGAGGAGGCAGCGCCGAAGGATGCTCCCGATCAGAGCGGCAGTGCCGATCAAGGCGCTGCCATCGAGGATGCCGCACCGACACCGACGCAGAAGCCCGAGAACAAGAATGGCGCCAACGGCGCCACGGGATCGCTGCTCGACCTGCTCACCGGTGGCGCACAGCCGGCCGCGCCCGAGCCGGTTCAGCCCGCCGCCCCCGAAGAGCCGGCGCAGAGTAGCGGGCTTGATGGCGATGCCCTGCTGCAGGACCTGCTGCAATCCCTGGGCAACTGACCGGCACCAGTTTGGGTTGCCGGATGCCGGGCATTCGCGGTAGAAGACGCTCAGTCTAAGACTGACAATCATTCGCATTCGCAAGGAGCCTCGGGAAAGATCATGCGCAACAGAACCAACAGCCTCGCCCTGGCGACCGTGATGGCGGCGGCACTGGCCCTGCCAGCCCTGGCGCAGGAAGAGGTGAACATCTATTCGGCGCGCCACTACGACAGCGACCAGATCCTCTACGATACCTTTGCCGAGGAAACCGGCATCACGGTGAACGTGATCGAGGACAAGGACGGTTCGCTGATCGAGCGGATCAAGGCTGAGGGCGAAAACAGCCCCGGCGACATCATGTTCACGGCCGATGCCGGCAACCTGGCCGATGCCGCCGCCCACGGCGTCTTCCAGCCGGTGCAGTCGGAGGTTCTCGACAGCCGCATTCCGGCCAACCTGCGCGATCCCGAGGGCCTGTGGTTCGCGCTGACCAAGCGCGCCCGCGTCATTCTCTACCGCAAGGGCGATGTCGATGTCGCCGGCCTGGCGCGTTACGAGGACCTCGCTGACCCCCGCTGGAACGGCATGATCTGTATGCGCTCCTCGGGCAACGTCTATAACCAGTCGCTGGTCTCCTCCCTGATCGTGGCTGATGGCACGGACGCCACGGCAGCCTGGGTCCAGGGTCTGGTCGCCAATTTCGCGCGCGAGCCCCAGGCCAACGACACAGCCCAGATCAAGGCGGTTGCGGCCGGCGAATGCGACATCACCGTCGCCAATACCTATTATCTCGCGCGGCTGATGCGCTCGGACGATCCCGCTGACCGCGCCGTTGCCGAGCAGATCGGCATCATCATGCCCAACCAGGATGATCGCGGCGTTCACGTCAACATATCGGGCGCCGGTGTCCTGCTCCACGCCCCCAACCGCGACAATGCGGTCGCCTTCCTCGAGTTCCTGTCCTCCGATGAGGCTCAGGAAATCTTCGCCATGGCCAACAACGAGTGGCCGGTGGTCGAGGGCCTGGCCCATGCCGACGTGCTCGACACGCTCTACGGCGACTTCAAGCAGGACGACGTCAATCCTGCGGAGTTCGGCCGTTACCGTGGCGAGGCTCTGACCCTGATGGAAGCCAACGGCTGGAAGTGATCCCGCGGATCAGTCGTCTCGCGGTTCGGCGCTGCCGGGCCGCGAGCGGCCGATCTGGCGCGACAGCAGGATGACCGGAACGATGCCGACGGCCACGATGGCCAGTGCCGCGGTCGAGGCTTCGGCCAGGCGCTCGTCGGCAGCCAGGCGATAAACCCGGATTGCCAGGGTATCGAAGTTGAACGGGCGCACGATCAGGGTCGCCGGCAGTTCCTTCATGACATCGACAAAAACCAGCAGTGCGCCGGTCAGCAGGCTGCCGCGCAGCAGCGGCATGTGGACGCGCCACAGGGTCGAGCCCAGGCCATGGCCCAGGGTGCGCGCGGCGCCGTCCATCGATGGCGTCACCTTGGCCAGCCCGGCGTCGACGGCGTTGTAGGCCACCGCCAGGAAACGCACGACATAGGCAAAGAGCAGGGCGGCGATCGAACCGGTCAGCAGCAACCCGGTCGAGATGCCGAAGGTCTCGCGCATGAAGGCATCGAGCGTGTTGTCGAACCAGGCCAGCGGAATCAGCACGCCCACGGCGATGACCGAACCGGGAATGGCATATCCCATGGAGGCGAACCGCGCGGCATGGCGTGCCAGTGGCCCTGCCGCCATGCGCGCGCCATAACCCAGCGTCAGCGCCGCGGCGATGCCCAGGACGGCGGCCAGCGCGGCGACGGTGAATGAATTGGCGGCGTAACCCAGGAAGGCCGCGCCCCACAGGGGATCGCCGCGCGCGATCGACAGGTCGAGCAGGACGGCCGCGGGCAGGGCAAAGCCGCAGACCACCGGCAGCAGGCAGGCAGCGATTGCCAGAAACGCCTTGCCGCCGCGCAGGGGGTAGCTGGGCAGAGGCACGAAACGGGCGCTGCCGCCCTGGAAACGCGCCCGGCCCCGGCTGGTCCGCTCAAGCGCCAGCACGGCCACGACAAAGACCATCAGCATGGTGGCAAGCTGGGCTGCGACCTCGGGCGAGCCGCGCAGGAACCAGGTACGGTAGATGCCGGTGGTAAAGGTCCGCACGCCAAAGAAATCAACCGTGCCGAAGTCGGCCAGGGTCTCCATCAGCGCCAGTGCCAGCCCTGCGGCAATGCCGGGGCGCGCCATCGGCAGGGCAACGCGAAAGAAGCTGCGCCAGGGGCCGTGGCCCAGGGTGCGGGCAACCTCCAGGGCCGCGACCGACTGGTTGAGGAAGGCGTTGCGCGCCAGCAGATAGACATAGGGGTAGAGCACCAGCACCAGCATGGCGATGGCACCGGCGACCGAGCGGATGTCGGGGAACCAGTAGTCGTGACGGGTCCAGCCGAACAGGTCGCGCAAGGCCGTCTGCACCGGCCCGGCATAGTCGAGCAGGTCGGTGTAGACATAGGCCAGGACATAGGCCGGCACGGCAAAGGGCAGCAGCAGCGCCCATTCCAGTGCCGCGCGGCCGGGGAAACGGCACATGGTGATCAGCCAGGCCGCGCCGGTGCCGATGGCGCCCGCCCCTAAGCCGACACCGGCCATCAGGATCAGCGTGTTGACGACATAGTCGGCGAGCACGGTGCCGACCAGGGTCTCCCAGACATCGCCGGTGTCGGTGAAGACATTGGCCACGACCGAGAGGATCGGCAGGGCGACCAGCGCCGCGACCAGCAGGGTCAGCGCCGTCAGCGGCCAGGTGCGTCCGCTCGCCGCCCGCGGCAGGGCCGGGCGGCCGATGTGGTCTGTGGCCTCGTTCATGGCGCTGGCCGGCCTCAGCCCGCCGGGTGGACCATGTCCTCGGGGCGGACGTAGCGGTCGAACTCCTCGGAGGTCAGCAGGCCAAGGGCCAGGACGGCTTCCTTCAGCGTGGTGCCTTCCAGATGGGCCTTCTTGGCCGCCTTGGCGGCGTTGTCGTAGCCGATGTGCGGGTTGAGCGCGGTCACCAGCATCAGGGAGCGGCCCAGCAGGTCGGCGATGCGGTCGGTGTTGGCCTCGATGCCGACGACGCAGTTGTCGGTAAAACTCATGCAGGCATCGCCCAGCAGGCGGATCGAGCGCAGCACGTTGTAGACCATCACAGGCTTGAAGACGTTGAGCTCGAAATGGCCCTGGGCGCCGGCCACCGTGACGGCGACGTTGTTGCCCATGACCTCGGCGCAGACCATGGTCATGGCTTCCGACTGGGTCGGGTTGACCTTGCCCGGCATGATCGAACTGCCGGGTTCGTTGGCCGGCAGGTTGAGTTCGCCGATGCCGCTGCGCGGGCCCGAACCCAGCAGGCGCAGGTCGTTGGCGATCTTGTTGAGGCTGACAGCCAGGACATTGGCGACGCCGGAGACTTCGACCATGGCGTCATGGGCGGCCAGCGCCTCGAACTTGTTGTCGGCGGTGATGAAGGGCAGGCCGGTCAGTTCCGAAACCGCGGCGGCGAATTCGACATCGAACCCCTTGGGGCTGTTGAGTCCGGTGCCCACGGCGGTGCCGCCCATGGCCAGGCGATGCAGGCGCGGCAGGGTGTCCTTGACGCGTGCGATGCCCAGTTCGATCTGTTTGGCGTAACCCGAAAACTCCTGACCAAGCGTCAGTGGGGTGGCGTCCTGAAGGTGGGTGCGACCGATCTTGATGATGTCGGAAAATGCCCTGGCCTTGTCGTCGAGCGCCTTGTGCAGGTGCGCCAGCGCCGGCAGCAGCAGGCGGTCGATCTCGACCGACACGGCGATGTGCATGGCCGTGGGAAAGCTGTCGTTGGACGACTGGCTCATGTTGACGTGATCGTTGGGGTGGACCGGCTTCTTGGAGCCGATCTGCCCGCCCATGATCTCGATCGCCCGGTTGGAGACGACCTCGTTGACGTTCATGTTGGTCTGGGTGCCCGAACCGGTCTGCCAGACGACCAGCGGAAAGTGATCCTCCAGCGTGCCGGCGATGACCTCGTCGGCGGCCTTCTGGATCGCCCCGGAGAGATCGGCGGGCAGACGGCCGTGGCTTTCGTTGACCCGGGCGGCGGCCTTCTTGACCGTGCCATAGGCCGCGATCAGCGGCTGGGGCATGCGTTCGCCGCCGATCTTGAAATTCTGCAGCGAACGCTGGGTCTGGGCGCCCCAGTAGCGATCGGAGGGAACCTCCATCTCGCCCAGGGAATCGGTCTCGATGCGAAACTTGCCGGTGGCGGCCATGGCTGTCCTCAAGGTCTCGGAAACACTACGCCATGCCTAGCACATCCCGGCTGGGCAAGGGGAGGGGCTCAACGCCTGCGGCGCCTGGCCCTGGCGCGCCGGGCGGCCTTCAGCGCCGCCCCGGCCCAGTCGATCAGGCGGTCGCGGTCGGCCATGACATCCTCGGGCACCGACAGGAAAGACAGCTCCACGGGCTTGCCCTGACGGGTATAGATGAAGGGGCGGGCGCCGCCTTCCTCGAACATGGCGCGGTTTTCGGGATCGCTCTTGAGCCAGAGCGTTTCCTGGAAGGTCAGCGCCAGCATGGCGTCGTCGAGGAAGATGCCGTGGCCGCCGAACATGCGGCGGGCGACGACCGGGCCCAGAGGCGTCAGGGAATCGACGGCGCGGCCGGCAAAGGCTGCCTTTTCGGCAGCCCTACTTTTTGCGGAAGTGGTCGAGCGCGACGACATTGTCGGAATCGGCGGTCGGCGTCGCCTCGTCTTCGGGGGCGATCTGCGAGGCTGGTACGGGGCTGGTTTCCACGGCGCCCGGGTCGCTCTCGACCTCGTCCTCGTTCTGGGGCCGGAACTGCAGGCCGAACTTGACGCTGGGGTCGACGAAGGCGGTCACCGCGCCATAGGGCACGACCAGGATCTGGGGCGTCTGGTTGAAGGAGAGCCCGACGGAAAAGCCGGTGTCCTCGACCTTGAGGTCCCAGTACTGGTGCTGCAGCACGATGGTGATTTCCTCGGGGTATCGCGCCTTCAGATCGGCGCTGACGACGGCCCGGGGATGGTCGGTGCGGAAGGTGATGTAGAAATGGTGTTCGCCCGAGAGGCCATACCCCTCGGCATGGCGCAGGGCCTTGACCATGACGCCGCGCAGGGCCTCGTCAACCATCTGGTCGTAGAACAGTTCATCGTCGGCCATGCCGTGTCGCGCCCCTCGCGGACCGGAAACAAAGTGGAGGGCTTCTGTTGCCCGGTGCCCTCCGAACCGCGCTTATCACTGCTTACGCAGCGACAGCGTACGCCTGATTGTCGTTGGCGTTTGTCATTGACCCGATAACGGCGGAATCATACCGGGCAAAAACCACGTCTTTACCGTGCACGTCGAGCCTGGTTCGCCCCCCAAAGAGAAGATGGTGGAGGCGGCGGGTACTGCCCCCGCGTCCGCAACACTTATTTCACGTGGCGTTTATCGCCATAGTCCGGCGAACCGAACACCTCACATATAGGCGATCCCGCGACGATTTCCAACGGCGCTTGGCCGAGGGCCGGGTGGTCGTTATGGTGCGCCAAGCACCCTCCAGACCGACCGGATACGCCCGGAATGCCGCTCACCGCCGAACAGGCCGCCGATATCGAGGCCCAACGCGCCGAAAGTGCGCCCACCCGGCGCGCCGTTTCGCCCGCGCTGGAAGAAATTCTTTATGAGGCCCTGCCGGTGCTCGACCACGGTTTCGTGCGGGTCGTCGATTACATGGGCAATGACGAGGCGATCGTGCAGGCCGCCCGTGTCTCCTATGGCCGGGGCACCAAATCGGTGCGCAACGACGCGGGCCTGATCGGCTACCTGATGCGTCACCGCCACTCG
>Ga0105054_10003859_pt1 | contig 22820 bp, 17 predicted proteins | sample BON02_FD_78091 | JGI IMG/M metagenome (GOLD analysis project Ga0105054, IMG submission 78091) | Freshwater microbial communities from Lake Bonney liftoff mats and glacier meltwater in Antarctica - BON-02 (megahit assembly) | ecosystem: Environmental > Aquatic > Freshwater > Ice > Glacier...
CACACATTAGTCATGGTGGCGGTTGATAATGCGGTGGTCGGCGCGATTGAACTAGCGCCGACCATCCGTCCCGAAGCCAAAGCGGTGATCCAGCAGTTGCGCCAACGCAAACAAATTAAGGCCATGTACATTATCTCTGGCGACTCGCTCATGCCGACGCAAGCACTGGCGCGTGAGCTGGGCATTGACCATGTCTTTGCCGAAGTCTTGCCCGAACAGAAAGCCGAGATCATCGCCCAGTTGCAGGCCGAAGGCAAATCGATCTGTTATATCGGCGACGGTATCAACGATGTGATTGCCTTGAAGAAGGCGCAAGTTTCGATTTCTTTGCGCGGCGCCGCCACTGTGGCTACTGACACGGCGCAGATTATCCTCATGGAACAGAGTTTGCGTCGGTTGCCCTACTTGTTCACATTAGCCGACGAATTTAGTCGCAATGTCAACCAGTGCCTGGCGGTGATGTTATCGATCACGGGCGTGAGTTTGGGGTCCATCTTTTTCTGGCACACCGGCATCGTTACTGCCATTGTGTTCATGCAAGTCAACTTATTTGCTAGTATGGCGACTGCCCTGGTGCCCATGTGGCGCGATTCGAAATCACCCGCCCCAAACCACGCGGCGGCAACGGAACGGATCGGTTGAACCACATGACAGGTTATACGCAGATCCATTTGAAAACGGAGTTTAAAGAAAAAGGATTTAGATAATGATAAAGCCTGTAGATGTTGTGGTGGTGGGTGGTGGTATGGTCGGCTGCCTGTCGGCCTACTATCTTAGCGAGGCGGGGATCAGCGTTGCCATCGTTGAATGCACCGGGGTCGGCGTCAAAGCTTCCGGGAACTCAGCCGGCGGGCTTAATCCGCTTCATGGCCCCGGCATTCCTGGACCCATGAGTGAGCTGGCGATGACATCGTTTACTTTGCACCTTGCACTATGGGACAGCTTACAACACGAAGGGGCGACTGGCTTTTTTCCGCGCCAGGTTAAGCGAATGTTCCTGGCTTTTGATCAGGCCGGTTTGGCTGCGTTCGAGGGGGCGCGTCAGTTATATACAAGGAGCAAGGGATTCTCGGCGCATTTGCTTGACGCCGAAGCGGTGAAAAAACTGGAGCACCGGGTCAATCCGGCGGTGTACGGGGCGCTTTATACTGAAGGTAACGCTGCCATCGAGGCACTTGCCTATAATCGGGCTATCGCGGATGCTGCACTGCGCCGCGGCGCCCAGTTGGTTGATGCCGCGGCAACTGGTCTGGTGTGCGATAGTGGTCGTGTCAGCGGTGTAGTGACCGACAAGGGGATCATTTCTTGTGGACAGGTCGTCATTACTACAGGCGCTTGGGGAGAGGAGCCGTCGCGCTGGTTGGGTGTATCGATCCCGGTTGAACCACTCAAGGGTGAGATGTTATTGGTTGACATCCCTGGGGCGCCGCTAGACTATGACATTAGTTATAACAACTTTTCGCTGTTTTGTCGAGGCCAAAATCAGGTTTGGATCGGCGCCACCGAGACATCGGAAGGGTACGATGAACGACCGACGGATCGGGCCTATCAGGCGCTGCTGGCGCGCGGCGTCCAGATTATGCCCACCCTTGCCGAGGCTAAAGTGCTTGAACACACTGTGGGCCTACGACCGGTCACGCCGGATGGGCTGCCGATTGTAGGCAAAGTGCCTGGCTACGAGAATGTTTATCTGAGTACGGGGGCAGGCAAGAAGGGGACGCTCATTTCCGCTGGCATGGGGAAGGCCATTGCTGATTTGATCACGCAAGGCCAGACGGCAATTTCAATCGAGGCGGCAGACCCCAGCCGTTTTTTCGGCGTGGTCGCTGACCCGCGCGCTTTGCGCAACCGTTGACGTGAATTGATCGCACGATAAAAGGTAATTGAGTATGGAACATTATTGTGTTCATTGTGGGAAGACATTTCAATTAGGGTACCAAGCATTTTGTGACGTTTGTGATGGGATGATTGACATGCGATATGACTTGAGCCGAGCCAAGCTGCACACCTCATCGCACCCATACGAGCGTTTCGCTGATCTGCTGCCGGTTCAGGATCCCGCGGGTTTGTTGCCTAAAAATGTTGCATATTCGCCGCTCGTGCATGCCAAAGGGCTAGGCAAGTTGCTGGTATGCCGGCGTTGTATTTAAAGAATGAGACTGTTCACCCAACTGGCAGCACCAAGGACCGCATGGCGGCCGTGTCGCTGGCCTATCTTTGGGAGCAAGGCGTTAGATCGTTCTGTACATCGTCAACGGGGAACAGCTCTACGGCGTATGCCTATGCGATAATCAATTATCCAGAGATGCGTCTACATCTGTTTACCGCAGAAGATTTTGTGCAACGGGTTGCCTATGCGGATACCGATCAGGTAATGCATCACGTCTTGCGCGGCGCGAGTTTTGTGACCGCATCCAACTTTGCCGGTGTGTATGCCAAGCAAAACAATTGGGTGTATGAACGCGGTTTTTTCAATTTGGGACGACGTGAGGGCTTAAAAATGGCCTATTTGGAGGCTTGCGATCAGGCACCCCAACCGATCGACTGGTACTTCCAGGCCGTCTCGAGCGCGATGGGGGTTTACGGAACGTACAAAGGCGCCAAGGAGCTATTGGCCTTGCAACAAATTGAGCGGTTGCCGCGGTTGGTCTGTGCCCAACAGCAGAGCTGCGCACCGATGGCCCACGCCTGGGAAGATGGCTCGGCTGTGATCCGACCGGAGCATGTTGTCGCCAAACCGCATGGGATCGCCGAGGCGATTCTGCGTGGTGACCCCACCAAGGCGTATCCCTATGTCAGAGAAATCGTGATTGAAAGCAACGGGTGCTTTGTCGCTGTCAGCGAGCAGCAAATTCGTGATGCGCGCCGAATGCTCCAAGGGTTGGAGGGCATCTCCGCTTGCTTTGCCTCGGCTACCGCAGTGGCCGCGCTGATCCAATTGGTGCGTAACGGCGACTTCCCGTCCAACGACACGGTATTGGTCAATCTGACGGGGAGCGATCGTACACCCGAGCCGATTTCCCCGCGGATCCGTTGGTATCGCAAAATTGACAATGAATGGGTGCCAGAGGCCAACCCACCAGCATTAGCCGGGGTTGATCTAGCGCAGGCACAATTGCTTGTAAAAAATTAATCCGTGTTGTTGATAAGGGAAAGCAGTTATACGACACAGGGTGTTTAAATGGATGCAATAAATCCATCTATACTGAGCAAGGCAATAGATGATAACGATTTATACCATTTTCTCTCTGGTCGCAATATCATTTATGTCCTTCACAAGTATAAACACCCTGTGAATTTGACGAAGACGGGCAGCTGATTGCCAACCGGGCCGCACAAACATACCATCGGACAAAGCTTCTTTTTGTATTGCTATGAACCAGGCGGCAATCGTTTTGAAGCTGTGGCCGGCGGTTATTTGATCCTGGCGCCCGACTGGCAACCCGTCGTATGGACACAAGCAGAACGGGCAAAGGGCCAAGCCTGGGGCTTACAAACCGTCCAGTCGTGCCATACCTATGGCACGCCCCCGGTCGAGTAAAGCAAGATGCGCCATGTAAGGAGGTTCACAAAGTCAACTACCACCGCCAAAGTACGTACAGGCGCAGACAATCCGTAACAAGCAGATTATGGAAGAGCGCGATCCAGTCGTGCGGCAACGCAATCTCGACGATCTACGCCGCGCAGCCGAGAACCCGGAAAAGGCCAAGATGTTCATGCGGCGCGCGGCGTTGGTCGACAGCCTCAAATCAGCATCGACTGTTCAGTAAGATGTTATAGGAGAAGACCCATGTCATCTATTGTTGCCTTATTGCTGGTCGGCGCGGTTGTTTCAACCGCCATCAAAGTTGGCATCCTGGTGGTTGGGGTGAAAGCCTATCGCGCCAAACGCCAGGGTGCGCCTGATCCGACGGAGCCAACCAAGCATGCTGGGCAAACGGATGGCGCGTGATTCCGTTTTACTTATCTACCTGTTTCCCTGGTTCATGTTTTTCTGATTCGCTGATGTCTTCAATTCTACTGTACAAGGACGGCAAAGGGTGTTTATGCTACCAATTCCGATTTTAGTGTTAGCGAGTGGCACGTTGTTGACCCGCATTGGCGTGGCGCGGCGCCAAGAACGACCGTTCCTGATCGACGTTCTATGTCCCCAACAGCCGACTTCTCGGAGCGACGATCCCAGACAAGTTTCCTCTGTGCTATCGCCTCTGTACAAACTCGGCGCGGATATCCACTCTGGGGTAAAAACGCGTCGGGAACTGCTCTTTGGCGATCAACGCACTCAACAGATGCAGGAATTTCGCAGTTCGAGGGACTCACTGAACGACCCTGAACACCGCGACGAACGAGCGGCGGAGGAAGCACATCTCAATCACCATTTCTGGGTGGCAAGCACAGGTACAGCCATTGCCGTCACCGGTCTGGTAACGCATACCGCCTTAGGTCCGCTGAGTATCCCTTTTACCCTTTACACCTGTGTTCCACTCGTCCAGGTCGTCTATCGCGGGATCACAGAGGAAAAGCGGTTGCGTGGACCGGTGGTTGACTTGGTTGCCATCGTGGCATCACTCAGTGCGCATTATTACACGCTCACCGCCGTTTCTTGTGCGCTGATGTGTGCGGCGGAAAAACTGGTCTATCGCACGCAAGATCGCTCGCACCGCGATATGGTGGGGGTCTTCCAACAACAACAACAGCAAGTCTGGCTGCTGCGCGACACACTGGAAGTGGAAGTGCCACTGGCAGACCTGCAACCTGGCGACATCATTGTGATCCATGCCGGCGGGGTGATCCCGGTAGACGGGGTGATTACGCAGGGTGGTGCCACCATCGACCAGCACATGCTCACCGGGGAAGCCCAACCCGTGGAAAAGGGTGTTGGCGATCCTGTGTTGGCGGCGACGTTGCTGTTGACGGGGCATATTCAAGTGTGCGTTGAGAAGGCTGGCAACGCTACGATCATGGCACAGATCGGCGCGGTGATGGGCGAAATTGAGGATTATCGCGAACGCCAAGAGCTACGCTGTGATAAGACAGCCGATCGCCTGGTATTGCCCACCTTAACCGCGGGGTTCTTGACGTTGGTGCGCTTGGGACGGATGAGCGCGGTTACCGTGGTCGGTGCCAACTTCACCGAAACGTTGCGCATCGCCTACCCACTGGGCGCACTCAGCTATCTCAACCTGGCGGCGCAGCGGGGCATCTTGGTCAAAGATGGACGTGCGTTGGAAATGCTCAGCCAAGTGGACACAGTGGTCTTCGACAAAACCGGCACCCTGACGCTCGAACAGCCTCACGTCGCCGTTCTCCATCCCTGTCCGGGCACGAGTGAAAAACAATTGTTGACTTATGCCGCCGCTGCTGAGTTTCGCCAAACGCATCCTATCGCCCGCGCCATTCTGGAGGCAGCCAGCCAACGCCAACTCCGCGTGCCGCCGATTGAGGAAGCAGCTTATGCAGTTGGCTACGGCATCAAGGTGCGGGTGGCGAATTACGAATTAAATGGCTCACCCCTCATCCGCGTGGGCAGCGCCCGTTACATGGTGCAAGAAGGGATTACACTTTCTGATGCGATTCAAGCGCTACAGGTGCGTTGCGATGCCCAAGGGCATTCGTTGGTCTATGTTGCCGTAGATGAGCAACTGGCCGGTACGCTGGAACTACACGCCACCATTCGTCCCGAAGTGCAAGCGCTTGTGCAGCAGTTGCGCCAACGCTCACTAAAACTCTATATTATTTCTGGTGACCGGGCGCAGCCGACCCAACAGTTGGCCGAGAGCTTGGACATGGACGGCTATTTTGCCGAGGTGTTGCCAGCCGACAAAGCCAAGTATGTTGAAAAGTTGCAAGATGAGGGGCGCAAGGTCTGCTTTATCGGCGATGGCATCAACGATGCGATTGCGCTCAAACAAGCGGATGTTTCGATCTCACTGCGCGGGGCGACGACGGTCGCCACCGACATCGCCCAGATCATTTTGATGGATCAAAGTTTGGGGCAACTGGATCATTTGTTTGACCTAGCGCACCAATTAAACGCCAATCTCAAGCGCAGCTTTGCCGCCATGATCATTCCCAGTTGTATCAATCTAGGGGGGGCGCTCTTTTTCCGTTTTGGCATTCGCAGCGCCATTGTCCTCTTTAACGCCAGTCTGTTGGCGGGCGTGGCCAATGGTCTAGCCCCAATGTTGACAGGCAAAAAGTTGAGCATCAGCAGCCAGCAATCACCCATTGCCAAGCCACAGGCTGCTATCGCTATTCAGCCAGTTACAATTCCACTTTTCCCCCACTTCAAGCGTTTGGAAGTGAGTGATCGTGCAGAGATTGAGGGATTTGTGCGCCAATTTCCACCCTATTCGCAACTCAGCTTTCCCAGCCTATTGGCTTATGATATTGCCGATGATACTGAAGTCTGTTGGCTGCATGGCAACCTGGTAGTGCGGCTGTTAGATTTTTACACGATGTGTCATTTTTACTCGTTCTTAGGGGTAAGGCAGGTGGCAGATACAATCCAGCAACTTCTGACCCAGGCGCAACAGGAAGGGATCACCGCGCAATTGATGATTGTGCCGGAAGCCTGTCTGCGTCCACAATGGCATGAACTCAACCAACAATTCACTATCTGCGAGGATCGTGCTTGCTTTGATTACATCCTTGCCACCGCCGCTTTGTGCCAATTAGATGTTGACACCAGCCAGCCTAAAACCAAAGATCTGCACAAATTCCTCCGTAAATATCCTGGTGTCGTGGTAAAGGAGATCAACCTGTGCCAGCCCGCCATTCAAGAACAGGTGCAGTTACTCTTTTCCATCTGGGCAGACAAACGCCAGAAAGAGGCAGAAGGGACCGCAGTCGAAGCAACAGCCATCGAGCGCTTGCTGCGCTTTGCACCCCATCTCGCGCTGGTAACCGTGGGTGTCTACATTGCCGATCGGCTGGTTGCCTTCACCATCAACGAGGTGGTGCAAGATGGCTATTATATCGGTCATTTTGGCAAGTCCGATCCGGACTATCGTGGGTTGGGTCTCTACATGGAATGGGCAACGGCTAAGCTCATGGCGCAGGCCGGCTGCCAATATATGAACTATGAGGAAGATTTGGGTAGCCTAGGTCTGCGAGCCTACAAGGAATCTTTGCAGCCGATTGGTTATTTGAAAAAGTATACGATCTCTGCCAATCTCAAAACCTAGGATTGGTAGAAAAGCGCAGGAGCGATAACGGGTATGCATCTAACCAACCAATCAGCCAATCCGTGGTTCCGTACCAGTCAGCCCAAGCCCCAAGCTCGTTTACGCCTTTTTTGCTTTCCCTATGCGGGCGGTGCGGCTTCAATCTATCGCACCTGGCCGCAGCACCTACCAGCGGACGTTGAAGTCTGCGCCGTGCAGTTGCCGGGCCGCGAAAATCGCATTCAGGAGCAACCGTTTAGCGATATGGGTGAACTGGTGGCGGCACTGCTTGCCAACTTGCTGCCCTATCTGGACAAGCCCTTTGCCCTCTTCGGTCACAGCATGGGTGCGCTCATCGCCTATGAAGTGGCCCAAGCCTTGCAGCGTGCTGGCAGTCCCCAGCCCAGCCAGATCTTTGTCTCCGGGCGGCGTGCCCCTACCTTGCCCGAACGCGATCCCCCTCTGCATGGGCAACCCACCGACGACGCGCTTTTGTTGGCCATCCAGCAGCGCTACAACAATCTGCCAGCGATCCTGTTACAGGATGCTGAACTGAAGGCGCTCTATGCCCCCCTTTTGCGTGCCGACTTTACCCTGGTGGAGCGCTATCAGCCCAGTAGCTTGGCACCGTTAGCTTGCCCCATTAGCGCCTTTGGCGGTGACGCCGATCCATTTGCCAGCGAAGCAGAATTGCAGGGTTGGCATTCGCTGATAGCCAGCCGCTTTGCGCTACAACTGTTTGCCGGCGCTCATTTTTATCTTCAGGAGCAAAGTGTACCCCTGCTGAAACGGATTGGCGAGCACCTCTGCTCTGCTGACGAACGGGCGTTCATTGGGCGCGCGATAATGCAAGCAGTGGACCGTCCTGGTTTACGCCAAGTCGTTTTACAGGGGCAGGGGGACTTGGGCAACGACCAGCCGATTGCGCCCACGAGCCCCTTTTGGGCCAACCTGCCGATCCCGCAACAGGATATTGGTAAGGCCAAGGAATTGTTGGCGGCCGCCGGCTATCCTGATGGCGTCAGCGTCACGTTAGTGATTGCCGAAATCGCACCAAGCCTCGTTGCAGCGGCGGTGGCTTTGCAAGAAATGGTCAAGCCGGCCGGCATTACGATTGAACTGGAGCGGGTTGCCGTTGACGTATTCTGGGTGCAATACTCGATGCAAGTACCCTTTTTTGTTTCCTATTGGTTTAACCCGCTGGACCCTGACCAGCTCCTCAGCACAGTCTATCAATCGACGGCGCCCTTTAACGAATCTGGCTGGCAGAGTCCCGAACTGGATGCGCTGATCGAAGCTGGGCGCATCGAACCGGATCTGGCAAAGCGCACGGCCATTTATGCCCAGGCGCAACAACTGATTAGCGAACAAGGTTGTGTGATCATTCCCTATTACCGCCCGCTGCTGGTCGCCGCCACGACATCTGTGCAAAATCTGCGCCAAGAATTGGCCTACTCCGGCGCACGCGATGTATGGTTGGCGCCAGCATAACCAGGCCTTGTCCGGATGCTGCAGTAAGTCTTGCTCACCTAGTGCGCTTTGGCACATGAGGCGGGCACCTGCGCCACCAACCACTGCGCGGCGAGGGTTTTCCAGTCTTGCTCAGGCCAGCTGGTCAGCGGTGCGCCACGTTCATGCCACGTTCATGCCACACCCATTTGCTATCCTGGCAATCGCAGTCAAACACCGCGACTGCCGATTAAATTTATCAAACACAAGGAACCAACACCATGAACAAGACAAACGCAACCAATTACACACGCCGTGACGCACGTGCCGTCAATGCGCCCAGCGCTGGCCTGCCCGTGCGCACCAACCTACGCGCCGGGCTGGCCTGGGATGATCTGGATGACCAGGCCGCCGCGTTGTGGGGCAAATTGACGGGCGCGGTCTCCAACGCCAGCCACGCGCTAACCGCCGGCGGCGATGCCAGCAAGCCGGCCGCCTAAAATCAAGTGACAACACCGTCAGCAGCAGGGCACAATTTCGACCATCAGTAGATCGCAGCGAAAGAAGCGTTCTGTACCGTCGCGTCCAGCGGGCACCATGTTACAATAGAGAATGCCGGTAATTACCAATGTTTACGCGACCATCTGATACACCCCGTTCCGCGCAACGTTTTTTCGCGCCCGAAGTGATCCAGACTTCGGCGATGGATTGTGGACCGGCGGCGCTGAAGTGCTTACTGGAAGGTTTTGGCATTCCAGTAAGTTATGGCCGCTTGCGTGAAGCGTGCCAGACTGATGTAGATGGCACGTCGATCGACACGATTGAGGATATCGCGCGCCAACTGGGCCTGGCCGTAGAACAAGTGATGATGCCAGTCGATCATCTCTTTTTGTCTGCGTTGCCCAGTTTGCCGGCGTTAATAGTCGTGTTGCTGCCGGCTGGACATCCCCATTTTTTGGTGGTTTGGCGCACACACGGCGCCTTTGTGCAAGTGATGGACCCGGCCAATGGGCGACGTTGGCTGACGCAAGCACGCTTGCTCCAGGAAGTCTATCGCCATACCTTACCAATTGATGCAGAAAACTGGCTCGCCTGGGCTAATTCCGATGGCTTGCTGGTGCCCTTACAACAGCGTTTACAAAAGTTAGGGGTCGCCTCGGCAACCATCAACCACCTGGTTGCCGAGGCGACCCAGGATGATAGTTGGCTTGGGTTGGCCCTCCTCGATGCCGCCACGCGCCTGGTAACAGCCGTAGTAGCGGCTAAAGGGATCCAACCGGGGGCCGCCGCGGCTACCCTATTGGAAACGTTGCTCGCACAAGCTCATCAGCAAGGTAAAATGGATGAGGAGACAAGGCTTCGACGGGAGCTCAGCCGAACGAGACAAGGAGACAAAGAGGGAGCTTCGTCTGACAACCCCCTCTCCCTCTCTCCCGCCGCGCGCTACGCGAGTAGCAGCCAGGTGATCCCAGCCTCTTTTTGGGTTGTGCGTCCACTACCGCCGCCCCTGCCCACGCTTGCAGACGAGCCACCGACCGAACGATTGTTATTGCACGGCGCGGTGTTGGTGCGGGTTCTAGGCCGGGAGGATGCCGCGCTACCTATCGCCGAAGCACCTTCGGACGCGGCATTGGGCGAAGAGAAAGCGGCTGCGCCCCAACCCAGCTACCTTGCGCCTGATCTGGTCGCTGCACTGCAAGAAGCACCAGCCCGCCCGGAATGGGAAGTATGGCGCAGTTTACGCGCCGATGGCTTGCTGACCCCGTCGCTTTTACTGGTGGCCGCTACCTTGGCAACATTGGGCGTCCTGGTCGAGGCTACCCTCTTGCGCGGGCTACTCGATCTGGCCACAAAAGCGCAGTTGCCCAACCAGTCTTGGGCATCACCAGGAATTTATCTGCTCTTTATGGTGCTATTGGCCGCTTTGGAATTCCCGCTAAACAGCAATTTGGTGCGCATGGGGCGACGGTTGGAGACGCGCCTGCGCATCGCCTTTTTGACAAAACTGCCTCGGCTGAGCGATCGTTACTTTCACAGCCGCCTGATTTCCGATATGGCGCAGCGTGCGTACGGTTTACGCCAACTGCGCGAGCTACCTGGGCTGGCGCTGCGCGCCTACCGCACCGGTTTTCAATTGCTGCTGACGGCCGTGGGCATCAGTTGGCTTTCGCCGATCTGTGCGCCACTAGCGCTATTGGCCGTTGTCTGGTCTATGGGTTGTTCGCTGCTAGCGCAGTGGGTGCTAGCCGAGCAGGATAGTCGTATTCGCACCCAGGCGGCCGCCTTAACTCGCTTTTATCTGGATGGCTTGCTGGGCTTGATCCCCGTGCGCACTCACGCTGGGGAACGCGCCTTACGCCGTGAGCATGAGGGCATTTTAGTCAAATGGCTGGCGGCCAGCGAAACCTTTTTCCGCAGCGACCTACGCCTGCAAGCGGTGGAAGCGGTGGGCAGCTACGGCTGCACCGTGGCGATTGTCTTTTATTACCTGCTGCATGGTGGCGAAGCCAGCGGCGTGCTCTTGTTGCTCTATTGGGCACTTAATCTCTCTGGTCTGGGGCAATCCTTCACAACCACACTGCGCCAATACCCTGCCCAGCGCAACCATGTGCTGCGTGTGTTGGAACCGCTAGGGGCGCCAGAAGAGGGAGCAGAGGAGCAGAGGAGCAGAGGAGCGGGGGAGACCAACAACACCGTAGCAGACGATATCAAGAAAGATATTGGAAAAGATGAAGAGAGCGCTACGTTGTCACCCCCTCATCTTGTCACCTTATCATCGGCGGCCGTTGCCATCCAGATAGAGGGTGTCGCGGTGTTGGCCGGTGGACATACGATTCTGCACGACATCAATCTGGCGATTGGGGCTGGAGAGCATATAGCACTGGTCGGAGCGTCTGGGGCGGGGAAGTCGACTTTGGTGGGACTTTTGTTGGGCTGGCATCGCCCTGCCCAGGGCAAGGTATCGATCGATGGTGTGCCATTAACTGGAGAATTGCTGTCTAGATTACGCCAACAGACAGCCTGGGTCGATCCGGCAGTACAGGTGTGGAACCGCTCGCTGTGGGAGAATCTGCGCTATGGTGCCGCAGCCAGCTCGACAACCGGTGGCGACGATCCATCACTGGCACAAATAATGGAGCAGGCCGATCTCTACAGCGTGTTGGAAAGTTTACCCAACGGCTTACAGACATCCTTGGGTGAAGGCGGTGGATTGGTATCGGGTGGCGAGGGCCAACGTGTACGCTTGGGTCGCGCGATGGCCCGTCCGGGCGTTCGACTAGCCATTCTGGATGAACCCTTTCGCGGTCTGGATCGTACCAAACGCCGCCAATTATTGCGCAATGCCCGCGTGCATTGGCACAACGCCACCCTGCTTTGCGTCACCCACGATGTGGGTGAGACGCAGCAGTTTGACCGTGTGCTGGTGGTGGAGCATGGGCAGATTGTCGAAGATGATACGCCTCAAGCGCTCACCGCCAATCCAGATTCGCTTTACTATCGGTTGTTACAGGCCGAAGATGCCGTGCGCACAGGCATGTGGCAAGGGGCGCAATGGCGTCACTTGCGAATGGAAGAAGGTAAGTTGCAGGAGGTCGGCTTGTGACCCAACCAGACCTTTGGCCACTGACCAGGCTGGGTGAAGCACTGACACAGTTGGCCCACCATGCTGGCTTGATCGAGCAATCAAGCGCAACGTTGCCCACCCGGCCAGAAACGCAGATGGACTTTAACCACGCCGCGTTGGCAGCTGGGGTGGAACAGATGGCCGATCAATTGGGGATTGAAACTGAGGCTGTCTACGCCAATTATGACGACGTAGATGCGTTCGTGCAACGCGTGGCGCCGGCACTGTTGTGGCTGCCATCCGATGAGACAGGAAGACCAGGCGACCAGGCGACAATGCTTGCCGATCTCCCGTCCGCGCCGCACTCATCCTCCGTAACAAAGACCAAAGGTGGGGTGCTTGTCCTGCTCAAAGGGGGACGCCGGCGCGTGGCGCTCTTGATGCCCGACTTGACCATCCATTGGGTGACGCGGGCGACTGTGCGCGATTGGTTGTGCCAAACCACGGCGACACGTCATCAGGCAACCCTTACGCCGCTGCTCGACCGGCTTGGCTTGCAGGGCAAAGCGCGAGCACAAACCCAGCGCGCGCTCTTGCAGCAGCAGATCGGCAACCAGCGCATCGTCAACGGTTGGATCGTACGGCTTTCACCGGGTGCGCCCATCTGGCAACAGTTTCAACAGGCACAGTTACAACGTCCTATCCTCCAGTTATTGGGCAGCTATTTGGTACAACTGGGGTTGACAGCATTAACCTGGTGGACAATCGGCAGCAGTGCGCTACAAGGGCATTTTTCCTGGGTCTGGCTGTGGGCGTGGGCTTTGTTACTCTTTACGGCCATTCCCTTTCGCCTCTTTACCGAGCGCGCCCAACAGACATTGAGCGAAACCCTGGGCCTGTTGAGCAAACAACGGCTGCTCTATGGCATTTTACGGTTGCAGCCAGAGCAGATTCGCCATCAGGGCGCTGGACAATTTTTTGGCCAGGTGATGGAAGCCGACAGCCTCGATAACCTGGCCCTGGGCGGCGGACTGGGCGCCATATTGGCGCTTTTGCAAGCGGGCATGGCGTTTGCACTCCTCCGCATCGCCGCGCCATTATGGGTTTTGCCGGCGTTGTTGTTAGGCTGGTTGCTGGTCATTGGTGGGCTGATGGGGGTTTATCTGTATCGCCAGCGCGCCTGGGTGGCGATCTATCGCAGCATGAGCAGTGGCTTGGTCGAACGTATGGTAGGCCATCGCACCCGCTTGTTGCAAGAGCCGCGCGCTCAGTGGCACGAAGCAGAAGATACAATTCTGGCGCGCTATACCACCCGATCCTTGAAGCTGGACCAGGTGAAGAGCTGGCTCACCGGCAGCGTGACGCGCGGCTGGATGGTGCTGGCCCTGAGTGGTTTGACACTGACATTCTCGTTGGCGCCGGTGGATAAGGTCAACTTACCGGTGGCATTGGCGGGCATCTTGTTGGCACTGCAAGCACTCACTAGCATTACCAACGGCATAATCAGTTTGGCAAATGCGGCAAACGTCTGGGAACAGGTACGTCCGCTTTTTCGGGCAGCAAGCGCACGGCAGGAGAGTAAGGGAGGAGGGGAGCGGGACAGGAGGGGAGCGGGGGAATCGCTACCCATCCATACGTCTAACACCCTACTTCCTACCAACCAACAAAGGGGCCAGCCGTTGTTGATTGCGCGTGAGTTGGAATTTCGCTATCGAGAAGGCGGGCGCGCCATTATCCGCGACAGCAGTCTACAGATACGGCAGGGTGATCGTCTGCTGCTAGAAGGATCGTCCGGTGGGGGCAAAAGCACCTTGGCGGCATTGTTGGCCGGTTTACACACGCCCAACGCGGGCTTTCTACTCCTGCACGGGCATGATCGCCAGACCCTGGGCGCGGATACGTGGCGGCGGCAGGTGATGCTCACGCCGCAATTTCACGAAAACCATATCTTCACCGGCGCGTTGGCCTTTAACTTGCTGATGGGGCGCGGTTGGCCACCAGAGCCTGAAGATTTGCGCGAGGCCAAGGCTATTTGCGAGGAGTTGGGATTGGGTGAGTTGATCGAACGGATGCCGGCCGGTTTACAGCAGATGGTGGGTGAAAGTGGCTGGCGGCTTTCGCACGGTGAACGCAGCCGGGTCTACATTGCGCGCACGCTCTTGCAGCGGGCGGATCTAATGATCCTGGACGAGAGTTTTGCTGCGTTGGACCCTGAAACCATGCACACGACACTAGCCTGTGTCCTGCGCCGTGCACCAACGCTGTTGGTGATCGCACATCCATAGTGGAGCAGGATATCCATTTTCTGGGCTCATGGATAAAAAAGGGGCTGAACAATTTTCTTACGTGCATGATTTTTGGCCGCATTAGTGCACTGATTTCTGTACTGTTGAATCATCGTTTTGCACACAACCGGCGCTCGACTCAGCAGAAAACGACGGCTACCCTACCACCAGCGGAAGGCATAATATGCAATATCTGCCCTTAGTTATTCTTTTAATTTTCATCAGTCTGCTCTCCGTCATGATTGACCGGCGGCGGCTGCGCAACTTGGCCGCCGCGCAGCAGGAAGCGCCGACGGTTAAGCAAGCCGCTGATGCAGCCGCCGCCACAACCTCGCCACCAGGCATCATAGCCCGCCTGACCAACCAGTGGTCGCAGCGCTTTGGGCCCAAGCCGCCGGTACCCGACGATCCGGTGCGAACATGGCTGACCACCGTCTTTGTCGAAAACCCGGCGGAACGGCTCTGGTTTACCTCGTTAACCCCAGAGCAGTTCAAGCTGTTGCGCAGCGAGTTGACAACCTTTTGCGCTGAATTAGACTTTGACTTGATCTGGTTGGTCGAGCAGGCAGCCTTTAAACCGGCGGCTTTAGAAGAGGCCGGCAAGACAATCGTGACGCACTATTGCCGGGCCGTGCGTGCGGCCGTACTCGTGCATGATGACATAAATGCGCTGCAACGTTATCAAGCCTTCCTCGCCAACCCAAGCAGCAAAGAGAACCTGGCCTTTGCGCAACAGTTGTTTGCCCGCATGGTCGATGAAAAGATCGCGCCCACCGCCACGCCAGAGTTGTTGATGGCCAGCGAAAAAGAACGGCAAACCTTTGTCGTGCAGGCGATCCAGGCCGCAGCCGAGCAGAATAATGCCGTTTTTAATGCTGTGCTCAAAGCAGTAGTATTGGGTGTTCCACAAACCAGTAGCTCAGTAACCGAGACCAACGCGCCAGCAATGCGCAATGGTGCAGTTGCGGCCTACCCCACGGCCGTTTGAACTTGTCGGTTGGACAGCGTTAAACCGTTGAATTCTCTATCTTCTTAATGGCAAAGGAGGCAATTTATGATGTACATCGACCTAATTGTTTTAATTGTGATTGTCAGTCTGGTTTCCATTTGGGCAGATCGGCGGTTTATTCGCAAACAAAAGGAGAAAACACCGCATGGTTCTTGAAAGTTTAGGCATCGTAAAAGCCGCTACTGCACTTAAAGGCGCGGCGCTGGGGTTGGCCGCGACGCTCCCAGCCCTCATCAACAATAGTGCTGTGGCCACGCAAGAACTCGTCACCGTGGCCACCCCAGTGGTAACCCAGGGCGTAGTTTTGGCGACTACAGGTCTGGCCGCCTTGGGCCTTGCCATTACCAAAGGCGCCGCGGCGCTAAAGACTGGCCTGGCTGCCTTTGGCGCCAAAGCCGCCACCGGGGCAGCCGCGACCACAGCCAGCGCGGCCAAAGGTGCGGCGGCGCTAAAAGCGAGCCTGGCCACCACAGCCAAAGGCACAACCGGGGTCGTCGCGAAAACGGCCACTGCATCCAAAGGCGCAACCGCCGCCACGGCCGCAAGTGCCGTGAAGCCGCCCGCAGGTTAAAACGTTCTCGGCGATCAGTCCAAGTTAAAGCCAAATTTTTTTAAACAACAAACACATGGAGGCACAATCTATGCAAACATTAAAAAACCGTAGCCAGGAGAGTCTTGCCCATTTAGTGGACTTGGGCAAGCAGCAGCCGGAACACGTGCAACACTGGGGCGTTACAGCGGCCGCGGCGCTGGCCGGTGCGCTGGCGCTGACTGCTGTAGCCAAGGGCGTGTTAGGGGTTGTCGGCACCCTGGCCTATCCGCCCGTTGCACTGACGGTTGGCGCACTGGGCGGTGGCATATTCGGCTGGAGTTTTATACAGAAACGCGCCGAGGAGTCCACAGCCAGCGCCGGAGACAAGGTAGCCACAGTTTTCGTGACAGCGCCGGAACCGGATGTGGTTATCTCAACCGCAACAGATGCACAGCTATAGTTAAACAATTTAAGCACTGGAGATTAGGAGATTAGGAGATTGGCTTGACGAAATCTCCTAATCTCCAATCTCATCCTTTGTTATAGAGGTATGATGTTTGCAACAAAAATGTGGTCACCCGTCCATGATCTGCGCCAGGCGGGTCTAGACGCAGTGCAAAAGCTAAAAACAAATCTGCAAACGTTCCAGCCATTCCTACAACTGGTGGATACACGCTTGGACGCGCTTGAACGCGAACGGTTGGACCCGCTGCTGGATCGCGCCCTGGCGCTCTGGGGGGATCGGCGTGCTGCGCAGCGCGCCGCCTTGCACGCGGCACCGCAAACCACTGTACTGCCGGACGATGAGCGCCAGCTCAATCGCGGCCTCTATATTACAGCCAGTTCGTTGGGCATCGCCATCGTCGGGACGCTGGTTTTTCCGCCCTTGCATGTATTCAGCCTGCCCGGTCTGCTCTATGGCTCTTGGCACGTCTATAAAGCGGCGTACCATTCACTGGTTGAAAAGCGCGCTGTCGACAATTATGTCCTGATGGCGCTGGTCAACACCGCCTATATCGGTGGCGGTTTTTGGGTATTGGGCAATTTGACAGTGATGGCGCACTTTGGCAGCGCCAAATTGCTCAGCGTTGTCAAAGATCGCTTTGAGCAGGATTTGCGGATTGTGCTGAGCCAGCGCCCCATAACAGTATGGATATTGCTCGGCAACCAAGAGGTGCAAGGTCACTTGGATCAACTACAGGCCGGCGACATTGTCGTCGTGCGCGCGGGCGAAGTAATTCCAGTGGACGGCGTCGTATTAGAAGGCGTCGCGGCTGTGGATCAACATGTACTCACTGGCGAAGCGCGTCCAGTAGAAAAAACGATTGGGGATGAAGTTCTCGCCGCCACCGTCGTCCTAACCGGCAAACTCTATGTGCGGCTGGAACAGGCCGGCAGCGAAACCACGGTGGCGCGCATCGGTGAGATCCTGGCGCAGACGGTCGATTTTCGCAGCATGCGCCAACTACAGGTGCAACAGATCACCGATCGCCTGGTTTTACCAACTCTGGGGCTGGCCGCGCTCACGTACCCTTTCCTGGGCTTCTCTAGCGCAGCGGCGGTGGTTGATGCGCATCCTTATCGGCAACTTAACGCTTTTGGCTCCTTGGGCTTATTGAATTACCTGGTCTTAGCGACCGAGCAGGGCATTCTGGTCAAAGATGGCCGCTCGTTTGAGCTGCTGCGCCAGGTAGATACACTGGTGCTGGACAAAACTGGCACCTTGACCCAAGAGCAACCCCTCTTGACAGCCATCCATCCGTGCGCTCACTTCAGCGAAGATCAGCTCTTGGCCTATGCCGCGGCGGCCGAACAACGCCAAAGTCACCCCATTGCCCGCGCGATCATGGCCGCGGCCGCGCAACGCCAATTGACGCTGCCACTAGTCGATCAGGCTAGCATTCAGGTCGGCTTTGGTCTGTCTGTGCTGGTGGATGGGCATACTGTCCATATTGGCAGCACTCGCTTTATGACCCAGGTGGAGGTTGTTATCCCCGCCACGCTAGCACCGATTCAAGAACATTGCCAACAGTGTGGCCATTCGTTGGTGTTCGTCGCGCTAGATGGGCAACTGGTCGGCGCCTTGGAGTTGCAGGCAGCGCTACGCCCCGAGGCCGCAGCGGTGATTGGCGAACTACGCCAACGCACCCAGTTGCGCCAAGTCATCATCGTTTCTGGCGATCAACTGGCGCCCACCCGCCATTTGGCCCAGGCAGTGGGTGCCGATGCGTATTATGCCGAAGTGTTACCAGCCGGCAAAGCTGAATTGGTTGCCCAGCTACAGGCACAAGGGCGCACCGTCTGTTTTATCGGCGACGGCATCAACGATGCGATTGCGCTCAAACAAGCCCATGTCTCGATTTCGCTGCGCGGGGCAACCACCGCGGCCACCGATACGGCCCATATTGTGCTGATGGACGAAAGTCTAGCCCAGTTGCCGCACCTTTTTGCCCTGGTCGATCAGTTTGATGCTACCCAGCGCCGCACGCTGTTGGCGGTGCTAGGCACCAGCGCGCTGGGTCTGGCCGGCATCTACACCCTGGGCTGGGGGTTGCCAGCGATGACCGTTTTAGATCAAGTAAGCCTTGCCCTGGGCACAGCCGTGGTCATGCGGCCACGCTTGCAGCGGCGCAGACAACATTATCTAACCCCATAAAAAAGGCTGGTTATTATGCAAACAGTTGACACGCTGAAAATCGCCGGTCAGGATAACTTGCACCGGCTCCAGCAGTGGAGCGAGGAACGCCACATCTCGCTGCAAACCGTGGGGTTGGTTGCCCTGGCTGGCGTCACCGGCATGGCCGTTGGCGTGATTGCGGCTAAAGGCATCTTGGCGGCCAAAGGCGCGACGGCGATCGGTGCGACCCTGGCGCAGCACAGCGGCACGGTACAAGGCGCGGCCACCATCCTCGCCGGCGCGACGACCTTGCCCGACAAAGCGATTGCCCTCTTCGGTCTGCTGACCAATAATGCGCTACCTATCACCGCTGGGGCCGTGGGCGGCGGCGCGGCCGGGGTCGGTGTGATGCAAGGCCAGGTGCGCCGGGTTAAAGAACGGCTGGCTGAGCAGGTGGCCCAGACTGCCGCCGCGCAGGGAGAAACCAGCCAGTTGCAAAGTGCCTTGCGCAGCGCCGAAACCAAACTGGGCCAACAGCAAACGCAAGTCGCGGCGACACCTGCCCCGGTTGCCCCCAATCCGTTAGAAGAGATCCAGGGTATTGGCCCTGTCTTTGCCCGGCGGCTACACGAAGCGGGCATTGTCACCTTGGCCGATCTAGCGGCCCAGACGCCAGAGCAGGTGCGTACGACTATGGCGACGGTGCGCGGCGGCAAGCTGATCAATGCACAAGCGTGGATCGACCAGGCGCGGCATTTGATGGGCAAAGTGGATCATGCACAGCAGCCAACAAAAATGGACGACAATCCTGCTGCCGCGTAGGCTGCTTGTGGCGGTTAAAACTAGTGCGCAAACACAATATTTTATCCACGCATAAAATATCAGTTTGCACACTTTTCACCGATGAGCCATTTTTTTTATTGATAAATGTCCGTGGTTGTGCCACGTTCATCCCACATTCTTCCCACGGCGGTGTGCTAGGCTGCGGTCGGGTATAGTTGCGAATAAAGCTCATCCTGTTTACACGAATAAGGGCTTCCCATCTATACCAGGACCTCGTATGGTTAATTTTATTCTGACATGAATCAGGTAAGAAAAGGAGCTTTTATGTTATTTGAATGGCTTACTGCCAAATATTTGTTAGGCTGCCTTGGTGCGGCGAAAGCAGCCGCCGCGGCAGGTGCGCCGGCCTGGGGCGCAATGGGCGCCATGAAAGGGGCAGCGGTTGCCCCGATCTGGCTTGCGAGCACCGGTCCGGCGGCCGCGATGGCCGGCAAAGGGCTTGTCGTTGGTACAGCCGCCCAAGGTGCAGCACCGCTGCTTGGTGCCGCCCAAGCTGGATTGGCGGCCACAGGTGCAACCTTATCCGCTGGGGCGCCCGCGGCGACGGGTGCGGTTGCGCCGGCCATCTCTGGTGCGCTCCAAGGGGCAGCCGTACCGGCCGCCGGGGCAACGGCTGGTGTGTTGGCCGCCAAAGCCCTGACTGCCGCGCCACTGGCAGCGACTGTGGCACCGGCGGCGGCGCCGACCGCCGCCGCCGCCACTGGTGCAACAATGGCAGCGAAGGCGGCTGCCCCAGCCGCCGCGGCAGTTGCTAAGAGTACAGCCCCAGTCGCCGCGGCAACCGCGGCTAAGCTAACCGCTCCAGCCGCCGCGACCACTGCTGCGAAGACTGTCACGCCAGCTGTCGCTAAGACTGCCGCGGCGACCACCACTGGTGCAATCGCTGGTGCAACGGCGGCTAAGGTAGCGGCCCCCGCTGCGGCCATCGCCACAAAGACTGCTGTCCCGGTCGCCGCAAAGAGTGCCGTCATCGCGACCAAGCCCGCTGCGACTGGTGCAACCGCCGCTAAGCTAGCCACTCCTGCGGCGAAGGCTGCGGCGGCTGGGGCAATCGCTGGTGCAACTGCTGCTAAAGTAGCCGCCCCAGCGGTGGCGGCCGCCGCAAAAGCGGTTGCGCCAACTGTTGCTAAGACGGCGGCCGCCACCGCGGCGAAGACTGCTGCCCCAGCCGCCACTAAGACCGCGGCCACTGCGGCGAAGGCTGCTACGACTGGGGCAATCGCTGGTGCCACCGCGGCGAAGGTAGCCGCTCCCGCGGCGGCGAAGGCGGCGGTCGTGACCGCCGCCAAGACCACCACCCCAGCTGCCGTTAAGGCTACCACTCCTGTCGCCGCGAAGACCGCCGCGACCAAAAGCGCAGCAACGAAGGCCGCGGCTAGTCATGCAGCCCCTGTGGGCCACGCCTAAGCTTGCCTTATCGGTCACCACCTAAGCGCGATCTACAGAAGGCGCAGATTTTTAATCTGTGCCTTCTACTCCTTTTATTAGGCTCCGCTGACCCGATCTGTTTTGTGCTGGTCAGATAAAAATTTGCCAGACTTACTTGTTACCGATGAAATTTACTATTATAATTACTTAATGTAATAGGACATACGCAAAATGAGTGTTCTTACGGCGGCTGAGCGGGTGCCGTAAGTTCTAGATAATTCAACAAATTAAAGACGATTTCAAAATTTCAATGGACAACGGAAGCATGTTCCAGTTTTTTCTGCGCCGCTTGACGTTTGTGCTCTTTATTCTTTTTTTCGTCTCGCTGATTGTCTTTGCCGTCACGGAACTCCTACCTGGTGATGCAGCGCAGATGATCCTGGGTCAAAAGGCCACGCCGGCAACATTGGCGGCGCTACGTGTACGCTTGGGGTTGGATCAGCCGGCTCCGCTGCGCTATCTGGCCTGGATCGGCGGCGTGTTGCGTGGCGACTGGGGCGAATCGCTGATCATGCAGCTGCCGGTGGGGCCATTGCTGGCGCAACGGCTGGGCAACTCGGTGGTGTTGGCCTTGCTGGCGTGGGTGATCAGTTCTATAGTGGGGATCGGCTTAGGCATCGTCGCCGGGCTACACCGTAACCGTTGGCCGGACCGCCTGATTTCCGTGCTCACTGTCTTCTTTCTCAGCTTTCCACCCTTTGTGATTGCCGTCTTCCTGATTATCATTTTTTCGCTCTGGCTGCGTTGGCTGCCCGCCTCCAGCATGATCGAGGCGGACGCCAATCTGTTTAGTTCCTTGCGCTTTCTGATCCTGCCGACGCTGACCCTCACCCTGAGTGCGCTGGCCGAAGTGGCGCGCTTGACCCGCGCCAGTTTGATCGATGTATTGAACAGCGACTACATCCGCACAGCCAAGAGCAAAGGATTGCCCAGCCAACTGATCGTCTGGCGCCATGCCCTGCGTAATGCGCTGCTGCCAGCGATCAGCGTGCTAGCGCTCAACATCGGCTACCTGATGAGCGGTACGGTGTTGGTCGAGAGCGTCTTCGCCTATCCGGGTTTGGGACGGTTGTTGCTGCAGGCGATCAGCCAGCGCGACTTGCCCTTGTTGCAGGGGGTGGCATTAGTCACCGCGGCCATCTATACGTTGGCCAATTTGGCGGCAGACCTGGCCTATCGGTGGTTGAATCCGCGCATTCGTTATTCGTAGACAATTTCAAGGTCAGTTCCACATGCAACCCATGTTTAACCCACGTTCGATTGTTATAATCCAGCTTAACAGGGCAAAATGAATATCGTAAAAAAATTGCTCATGTTCCTACTGAGAACCATCCATTAAACCATATACTAGGGAGTGATGATCACAATGCAACATAACCTGCACACTGGTTCCTGGGCCACCGCCCAGCGCACACACATTGGCGGCCTGGCAGTACGCACGGGTATACGCGGTGGCGTCTGTGTGGACGTTAACGACCAGGTCAAGACTACTTTGCAAACGGTAACGAACGCATTGGGTGGAACGCCAACAATCGTGGCGACCCCAGCCACAACCAGCGCGCCCGTGACAACAAGCAGCTAAACTATCATGATGCAAAGTGCCGCATTCTCTACAGCAAGTGGGGCCGCGACCCCGCGCTTGGGCGCAAGCGAAAGCCTAATGAATCATCGGCCGCAAAGGCAATGGATGCACCTGCTGCGCAGACCGACGACGGTGATCGGCCTTGCCATTGTCATGACCTATCTCTTGCTGGCGTTGCTAGGTGAGTGGATTGCCCCCTATCCCGCGACCGATCAACATTTGGCCGACGCGCTGCAATCCTCTTCCCTGCGTTATCCCTTTGGCACCGACCAATTTGGCCGCGACATCCTCAGTCGTGTCATTGTGGGCAGCCGCAGCATGATCATCTTAGCAACGGCTTCGAC
>Ga0105054_10003864_pt1 | contig 22814 bp, 36 predicted proteins | sample BON02_FD_78091 | JGI IMG/M metagenome (GOLD analysis project Ga0105054, IMG submission 78091) | Freshwater microbial communities from Lake Bonney liftoff mats and glacier meltwater in Antarctica - BON-02 (megahit assembly) | ecosystem: Environmental > Aquatic > Freshwater > Ice > Glacier...
GGAGCACCAATAACATTTGAGTTAGTGGGGTTCGGGAGAATCAAGTGACAATACTTGATTTTAGACCCCTCCTCGATAAGAGGATACTTTGAATCAAGGTTATGCAATCGTAGCATTCTATTATAAACTAGCGCTGCTCGAACGTTGATTGGCGTTCCCTTGATGAATACTGAATCTTCACTACTATACTTTGCGAGATTATTACAGTTTTTATTATATGCAGTAACCTCAAAGGGAAGACCTTTGAACTCAGCCTCAGCTTGTTCAACATACTTCTGAACAGCTTCTTCATCTTGTATCAATAGTATAATTATAGCTTCTTTTAGTAGCTTTCTCAACTCTCTTGGGGTTGAATTCTTAACTGCTTCGTGCCCTTGAATCTTAGGCTTCGGAGGATTATATAGCGTCCCTTCAGAATCGTATACCATCATAGCGTAACGCTTCTTTGCTTCAGTCCAGATTGCACGGCTTGCAATATTCTCACGGGCCATATCAAGCACTTTGGTACGGTGATTCAAATACTCAAACAGATCATCGAACGCTCGATCGATTACAGGTCGTAGATGCTCTTTGCAGAATGTATCAATTAAGGCAGCAATCTCAACGTTAGGGAGTTTATCCCAACCATTCTTAGCAACTACTCGTTGCAATTCAATATAATTAGAATCCGTATCGATGTATAGCACATAATCAATATCAACGGTTCCACAGTATGCGTTGAGAAACTTGTTGATGTATGCGGCAACTTGACGAATAGCAATCTGTCCTGTTTTAGTAATAGACTCAGCTAGTCTTCGATCATACCACCTAAAGAACCTGGCGGCGAACGAGCCGTATAGTGAGTTAATAGCAATCTTCCGGCTCTGCTGTTGTGCACGGTAATAAGCGGTCTTAGCTTCGTACACAGCATATAGTGGATCTGTTTTATCAGTTGCATTAAGCAACTTTACATACTTTTTGTGTTCAGCTTGGAATACAACTCGCTCGTCGTATGTTTGTCTCATACACGCTGCAATGAACCCCTCGACGGAGTTATCGAACAAGCAACCAGTTCCACACAGTGAAGCATTCTCAGTTTTAAGCTGGGCGATCAGTTCAGGGTCGATTGTTTTATTAAGCGCGGCGTCGACTGTCACATTCGGAGCTGTACCTATTAGCGTTTCAGGGCTAATATTACATTGTCTGGCTATTGACGGATATAGACTCTTTACGTCGAACGAGGCTACCCATTCATAGAGACCTGGGGTCGGCATCTTTACGTGAGCGCCTTCAATCTTATCTTCCTGTTCTCCAATCTCTGATTGCGGTACGACAATACCTTGCCGCAGCAGGAAGCTATGAATAAACGAATCCCAGGAACGAATCGTTCCAAATACGTCGATGTAGTTTACACCCATATAATACGCAAGACTTAGCTGCACATCAAACAGTTTGAGTTTTTCTTCGATCTGTGTTATACGTTCAACGTCAATGATGTTATATTTGTAATATAGAGGTCGGTTGAGAATATACAGAGCACGGAGACTACCATATTCTGAGTAGTCTAACTTACCTACTCCGAGTTGGATCTCTGAGATATAGTCAAGTGCATATGATTCTTCAGTCGCGCTTTCGAACTTTTTGTATGTATCCATATAGTCGATCGATGAAATACCGACCCATGTAATCTGTTCGAAATCTTGGCCGAACTTATCGTGTATCATTCTACGCTCGATGATACCCCAGGGGGATAGTTCTTTCGCGCGGTCTTCGCCTAGTATTCGAACGATGCGGTTTGTAATATATGGAATATCGTAGCCGGATGAGTTCCACCCAGTGACGATCGCAGGATCAATTTTACGAATAATATCAATGATTTTACTCAGTAACTCAACCTCATGCATACACTTTATGAACGTAGTGTTTGAATCTTCTGGAGTATAGTCGTATAGTCCGAGTACTATGTTCTTACCATCGATTCGGAATGTTACGGAGTTGATCTCTTTTGTTGCATCTGCAACTGGAGAGTATTCAATATCAGTGATATAACTTGACTGCATCACAGTAGTCCATCGCTCATACTTTACATCGAACACTTCATAGTCGATATATTTGTAGAGTTGTTCGACAGTAGTATCAGTCTCAAAACTATCAGGTGTTTTACGAACACGAATTTCGAAGTCGTCTTCATACTTACCAGTATCAGTCTCAATATCGAGATATAGAATACGAATCTGATCACGATTATATGCAATAGTTCCAGATGTACCATACTTATCAAAGATATACGGATAAATCCATTGCGTCATTCCAAATAGGTTGTAGTTAGATACATCCTTATATTTGTTGATATAATCACGCGCGGCTCCTACAGTACGAAAATCAACTCGTTCTACTGGAGCGCCAAAGATAGTTTTATAGTGTGATGTTGGGTCAGTACTCTGAACAAAAAGGTAGGGTTGATACGGAATAGATGTTTGTATTCGTTTTCCGTTATCGAACCCTTTGAGGAGTATCCTACCTTTGTTAAATGAGACGTTGGTATAAAAAGTGTCGGTCATAGTCTCTCTTGTATTACGTTATCTTAATATTATAACTGCTTTCTTATATTTTGCAAGTCGATCAGCGAGTCCGTTTTTACCGCCGTTGATCTTCTTAGTCATGAGCGTGATACCGTCAAGCCCTTGGTCAGCAATAGGGGTAAGTCCGTTGTCTTCCCAGAACCATACTGCTCCGTGAATTGCACCTTTTGGTGTTTGTAGATATGCAATTGCAGACTCTACAGTAACACCTATTGCATTAGCAAATCTTGTTTGATTAGATTTACCAGTAAGTTGAATCGCTCCGAACCCGCGATGTTTCCATCCGTCTCCAGACGCTTCATTCCCGTTACCCATACGATTCGCGTATACTCTAGAAGCAATCGCTCGCGGCTTTCTAGCGTACAATGTAGCTAACTCTACAGTTGGAAAATACTTTTTGAATGTACGACGTAGACCATCAGCTGAATAGTTAAGGTTTTCTCGTAGTAGTGCAAATCCACCAGACTCGTGGCCAACCTGAGACAGAAAATGCGCAAGTCGATCCTTACTAGTAATATTATACTCTGTACAATAAGTATTAATAGGGTCGACGAAGGCAGTTAGTGTAGTTAGAGGGGTGCTTGGAAAGATCTCCTTCATTTGATCTGCCGTTACCAGCTTTAGTACAGTCTTAGCAACTACTGGAGGCGATTTAGGTACCTCTGGGGCTGGAGCTGCTGGTATTGCGGGTGGCGCAACTATTGTACCCTTAGGTATTACTCGTGGCGGCGAGGTGTTCAGCGATGAAGGTGGTAGATACGGTACGGGTGTAGCGGGTGTCTTCGGAAGAACTGGCTTCCATAGCTTCTTGAAAATTGAGAGCATAATTAGGCTCCTTTGTATAATTTGTGAATTGAAATGTCATTTGTGCATCCTATTATTTAGTACCAATCCGATACTTTTGAATTAATTCCCAATTTCTTTTTTCCGAAAATGGGATCACTTTTACCTTATTCATATCAGCTTGATCTTCAGTCGCGGTCTTATCTACTACAGTAAGTAGCTTCCACTGCTCTAATAAGTTAGCTATACGATTTCGGCGTTGCTTATCCTCGAGAGAATAATTAGTTTGATTACCATCTAATGCGAGCATTTCTTTAAAGTGCACGAGGTAATATTTGTTTCGTTTGTGTAGAAGGTGACAGGTTTGATACAGCTTCTTTCCTGTACTCGCGCTAACTCCAATACGTTGTAACGTCTCAATTATTTTAAGAAAGTCATCAGGGGCAAACAATTTCACCTCGACAAACGTATCTACTAGCTCTATCATAACATACTCCTACAATGATTTACTCTACTATTTATAGTTATTGTAAATCAATTCATTATATAAAAAATTAGCGACCCCCTGGTGCGAGAAATTGTTCAATCGCATCAATGTCAGCTTGTGTAAGTAATACAGACATTTCTTCTGCATCACGCTCATTGCATGAATAGTACTGCTGAATCTGCTTTACTCTCGATGAGTCTGGCTTTTTAACCCACTTCGCAAATCGCTTTCGGGCCTTAAGCGACCTTCTAAAGTAATCGAATTGCAGCTTTTTGTCAATATCATAATACAGATTCATATCATTTGCTTGCACTAAAGCATCTACATGATATGAAAGCGCCTTGTTGACAATAAAGGGGATGTATTCTTTTTCAAGCTCAGGATCAGAAAGTAAATCTTGCTTACTGTATGAAACGGCATCTACGAACGTAAAGGGATTAACTTTAGTTGTCATCTGAATACGGATACTGCCATTATCTCCGCAATAGCGGCGGCTCTATTAATTTCTATATCAGCTACTTGCGGTTCCTTAAACTGATATTCAGCTAGTACCAATATAAGTGCTGGTATAGAATTATCTGTTAGTAGAGGACTAAAGCTGTCATACAGATGACGATAAAAAACAGAACTATCCACATCAATATAAGACGCAACCCATTTGCGAGCATTTGTAAAATCCTTTAACTTGATGAACTTGAATAGCTCATCCCAATCTGCAGATACATTATCTGCGAGGGCTCCAGTGTCGACTGACCCGGTTTTGGCCGCCTTTTGTAGTGCGTTGACAAGTGCTCTCCAATTCGCAAAGTGTTTTAACACTAGCGCACCAACAACAGCACTTTCATATTTGATATCTTCGTTTTCCAACATTGCGATAGAGCGTTTAAGCATCTCACCAGCAATGCGAGTTTTTTCACTCTTTGGAATGTGCATCTCATATACGATGCATCGGCCTCGAACCTCTACGGGTATTTTATTTTTGTGATTTGCTGTCAGTATGAATGTACAGTTATTAGAAAACTGTTCGAACATAACACGTACTGCTTCGTATGCCTTCCGGCTCATCCCATCAGCTTCTTCAAATAGTACATACTTGTGTGTTACATCATCAAGTAGAGATACAGTCGAGGCATATTGCATTACAGTTGTTCGCAGAGTATCAATGTCACCATACATAGAACTGTTCAAGATCATATAATCAGCTTTGATCTCTTTTAGAAGCGCCTGTGCAATAGTCGACTTACCTACTCCGGTTTGCCCCACGAAGAGCATATGAGGAATAAATCCCTCCGATACATATTTAAGCATTTCCGACTTCATACCCGCAGGTAGAATAGTATCTTCAATCGTTTGTGGTCTATACTTCTGGTACCAAATCTTATCGTCTATTAAATTATCAAACTTCATTATTTACCTTTACTTCACTCATACGCTATTATAGTATACTTTTAACGTTATGCAAACCCTAATAGTGCAGTAGTCTTAACAGGTGCAAGGAACGCTTTTCCTTTATATATAACGAACTTCATGTTTTCCTTAGCCATTTCCTCACCCATCTGTTCTTGGAAGGCATTAATCATATCAATAGGTACAGGTATTTGAACAATACCCATTTGCATTTCGCCCGTCATTGGGTTTTGTGACACTTGTAGAGAACAGAAGTTAGCTAGATTGTGTATTTCCATCTGTTCTGCTGTAAAGACAGGAATCTCTTGTTCATCGTCATTGGCGGCTTCAGGGGTTTCAATACCATTATTGAACGCTTCATTAATGACAGACTCTACAGTGTTAACTAGTTGGGTATCGCTCATTTAGCATTTCCTTTGCTACAGTTGAAAGTGTTTTACCGTCATATTGTCCTGCATATTCAGCTTTGAAAAAGGCCATGACACCGCCCAAAGTCGTGGCTGTATTCTCCGCGACAAACGCTCTTGTGAGAGCCTCGACTTTCTCTATATCTAGCTGCGGTGGAAGATACGCATACAGAATCTCAATTTCGTTCGCCGCTGTTTGAACCTTATGCATCATGTTGATTTGTGCGGATGCTAAGGCAGCCTGAGTCGTAGCTTCAGCATTCTTAATAAACTTCTTGATAACTGTAATAGTCTCATCATTCGTAGCGTCGCGGTTACCGGCATCCTTACCGATTGTCTGCGCCTCACCAAGAAGTGTTGAAAGTAGATTTGTTTTCAGAGTTTCTTTAGCATATCTTGCAGCAAGATAGTCAGCTTGTATTTGTTTAATCAATGACATTATATTTTCCTAATATGGTTTATTATCAACACCTTCGTACCACTCTAGGTGGTCAGCGGCTTCTTCTAAGAGATCAGCAATTCTATCTGATTTACCTTCTTCGACGCTTTTACGTCCCGGGATTTGTCTCCGTATTTCTGCGCGTTTACGCAGACGCTCTATAAGATCACTCATGGGCGTAAGTAGGGGTTGAATCTACGGTCGTTGAAAATGTTCAGCGGTTGTCCATCTTCTTCAAAATTAAAATAGATTGAATTGAACCCACCTAGGTGTTCATTTAAAGATACATGAGTGGAAGATTGTCCCATATCAATACTTTTGACAGTAAATCTATCACCTACTTTAAAACCAAGGGTTTGGATTGTTTCTAGATCAGAGTCGTATCCCCCCTCAATCTGACCAACAATAGCGTAAACAGTCATAATATACTCCTTTAAATTGGCTAGGGTGGGGAATTCCGAGATCCCGCACAGGGTTTTGGAGACCCCTGCTCTGCCACTGAGCTACACCCCATAAACTTGGTGGATATCTCGAGAGTCAAACTCGACTTGACGTAACCAAAGGCCACATACCTCTCCCGAGGAGATACCCGAAATAATGGCGGAAAGTGGAGGAGTTGAACCCCGCAGGCTACTAACCTGCCCCAGGATTTCAAATCCTGTTTAACGCCGCTGTCGGCACAATCCATATTAAAAAAGCTATAATAGCGATTTAAATCTATTATAGCTTCTTTTATCCTGTAAATCAAATGTTTTTGATAAATGTTATAAAGCTACAATCTCCGACTTCTCGTGGGAGGAGTTCGACCCGTCACGCCAGTCTACATTTAATTTGCCGTTGTGGTGTTGAAACATTAGAACGCCTTCTTTTCCGGTATCTTTATGTTTTACTAATTCACCTTCTTTTGGTGCTCCAAAGCGTTCCATAAACTTATTCGCTGTATGTGCAGCTAGACCTACTAATGCGCCTCCAGCCAATACAGTTGTTGCAGTAGCAGCTACCGCACCCATGTCTTCAGCAACTGGTACTTCAGTTGCTTCTGTAACAAGAGTTAACAATGCGTCGTCAGTATCGTATAACATTAGAAGTTCCTTTTTCTTTTATTTAGAGGTCCCTAAATGTTTCTTTAGATCAGCTAAAATATTTAAATCTACTTGGTCGTGTAAATGTTCGTGTAATTTATCAATAGGTACAAGATGAACAGCTTGTGATTCCCAACCCATCTTAGATGGGGCACCTCCAGTGCGTTGCCCGACGAAGAAGCGTGTCTTTGATGTTGATCTGTTATAATCGCCTAGATGGTGAGTGATCTTCGCATGCAACCCTGTCTCTTCTAATCCTTCACGCTTAGCTGTATCCTGTAGGTTGCCGCCTTCATCAACAGTTCCTTTCGGAAACGTGCATTTATATCCTCCGAACTGGTTCGTTGGTGAACATACCCATACTCTCTTATCCGGCTCAACCATTACAATACCAGCAGCAGTGCGTAGATAAGGATGTTTTTCAAATTTCGATTCAGCGATATGGGGACTAGTATCAGGTTTGTTTGGGCTGTCTAGATGAGGATCTTCTGATTTTGGAGTCCACGACGCGGTTTTATCTGAGGCGTGCCACGTATCTGCAGTAGTGGGTGAGCTTGGACGAAGTATTGTAACGTCAGAACCGTTTTCACTTTTTTCAGGGTGTATTTCTTCTCTAGGTTTCCATACATCCGATACAGCGTGCACTAAGTTCTTAAAATCTGTCATTAGTTTCCCCTGTATACATATATTGAGTCGAGCCAAACGCGGTCTATTTGGATATACCCTAGCTCTTCAATATATTTAGCTAACGCTCCCTCTGGGACCCCATACTCTATTTCATGCCCAGTCATTTCTATTGACAGATAAGGTCTAAATTTACGAATTGTTTGTTCAGCGCCTTGTAGTGCGAAGTATTCATACCCTTCTAAGTCGAGTTGAATAAAATCACAAGCAGGTACATTAAGATCATCAATTCGCATAGTTGGATACCGTTGTGCGGTCGAGTCTCGATCTACTTCACACAACCCAACATGATTAGGATCCGGTGATTTAATATCTATCCAAGAACGATCATACCCCACAGCAGCTTGTATTTTTATGACGTTGTCTGCTTGTATGTTACGACTTAGGCAATAGAAGTTTTGCGGTTCCGGCTCAAAGGTAATAACCGTCTTAAAGCGATTCGCAAATTTTAATGGAAAAAAACCAAGATTACCGCCAGCTTGAATACATAGTTGGTCTCGTTCCGGTGGAATATGGGAAAGCGCAATGTCGATATTCTCACGGTCAGTGCCTGTATGATAATGTATCGAGGCGTTATCTGTTTGAGGTGTAAAGAATGAGCCTCCGTCAACTACATGTTCAGTGAGATCGTACATCTATACCTTATGTCAAAATAAAACCAAGTAATATAAACAGACGTATAATGTTTATATTACTTGGTAAATGGAGCGGGTAGGGAGAGTCGAACTCCGCCCTTTCGGATCAGCTTGGAAGGCTGGTGCACGCCCTTTGTGCAACTACCCGCATATTAAACTCTGAAGAGGGGACAGGAATTTAACCTGTGACATAGTCGTCGATGGCCGACTTGCTCTAACACTGAGCTACCCCTCTATTATATATTTATGTTGTACGTTGATACTTCTGGTCGTATTAGTGGAAAATTCTTTAATATATCCGGAATTGTTGAATGATTCGTACCGTTATAGATAAAATCAATAAACTTGCTTAGCGAAAACATCGGAACTGCTTCGTAATACATATCAGGGTAGGTTCTCTTTATAGTAAACTTAAAACCTGGCATCACCGCCAGCCACCAATGTTGCTTTCGATAATACGACATACAGGCGTCTGTGCGATCCTCGAGCATAAGAGGGGAACAGTTATATCGTGTACAATCGTTTAACGCATTAACCTCTGACATCATCTGATCTAATACTAGAGCGACATCTAGCCTATCCATTAGATTAACGGTCGTAAAGACTTAAGAATGTCGCATCGATCTGATTCATAAATCGGTCCAATACCTAAACACGTCACAGTTGGTTCAGTAAAAACAGTAAAGGCTGCATCTTCGATCAGCGCAGTTCCAGTCATTTTACGGTAATGGTTAAACAGTTCGTGTAAGCCATACGTAGCGATATAATCGAGAAGTTGCGTACGCATAAGCACTTCTGGATGTAGAGTCTTACGCTCTTCTACGGAAAAGAGAGTTCTCACATCTAGTGGCTTGAAATACGTCTTGAGAGTGGCTTCCTGCACTGCAGTAGGGGTAAAATTGACAACGTAGCCGTACTCAGGGCACGTAGTAATTGAACTGTTTGGGTGACTATCAACAACCATACAGTTGAATAGTTCTAATACTTCGCGCTCGTACATGTTAAACCTCATTATTATTTCTTACCGCGAGTATATCCTTTTTCGAGGTAATGTTCAAGTTCTTTTGATAAAATTAATTTACAACCAACATCTTTATGATGTACCCATCGTCTACCTAGACGACCATTTGGTCGTTGTTTAGCTTTTTCACTTATCTTCCGTTTAGCTTCTTCAGATAGTTTCTTACCTTGCATGTTGCCTGGATTTGTTGTGAAGTGTTTTTTCAACGCTTCGGATCTTATCTTAGAGTAATTTCTGCGCCATTCCGGATCACAGAATAACTCTTTTATTTTTTCACGACGCTTTATATTTGCATTTGCGGCATCTTCTGCAGTAAAGGGCGTATTTAATTTTTCTCTATTAATATAGCTAAATCCGCCTTGGCCACCCTCACAGATATTATATGTGTCATCTCGCAAACAAAACTCCTCAGTTACGAGTTCTTTTTCTTTCGCGTTCATCTCTTCTTCTGATTCAGAAATAAACAGTATATCTTTTGTAAAGTTTTCTTTGCCGTGCTTTTTTATTGCGCGTTTTAACAGTAAACCAGAACCAAAATATTTGTCATCCAGATAAGCTGTCTTATGCTTACCGATATAAGTTTTATGATTTATATGGTTTGTTATTTGATAGATAGTGTAGTACAAAAATATCAACTCCGGGAAACATTAATAAGTCTTATATGCTTATTTAGTGTTTCCCGGAGAATGTGCCCCCACCAAGAGTCGAACTCGGGACCTGCGGGTTACAAAACCGCTGCTCTACCAACTGAGCTATAGGGGCGTTATTGAATCGCAGCGGGTGTGCTCACCATTAAGCCGTCCTTACTAATTAAAGGTTCGGGCGGCGCGTGCAAACTTGTGACACATAAGTGTCGAATTGGTCCGAGTGAGAGTATTCGAAACTCTGACCCCTCCGCCCCAAACGGAGTGCTCTACCAGGCTGAGCTACACTCGGATGATACATTCGTATCGAAATCTTATTGGCTAATAATACTATATTTATGGTGTGTATGCAACTACTTTGTCGTTTTATACAAGGCTTCGCGAATATAAAATTCCCGCGTCGCAAGATTCTCTGCGTACCACTGATAATCACATTCATCACGAAGCACGGTAAACAGATACTCGAGATCGTGGTTGCGAACGATTACCTTAATGAGTCGACGAAGACCCCATTTTTGAAACTTATTCATACTGCAATCCTCACATTATTAATATCAGTGCCACAGTAATGGCCGTGGCGACCAGTCCAGTAAATCATATTAATGGCACCGTCGATATAATGCTCTACGACAGTCACCGGGTAATCTTTTCCGACTACCCGATCGCCTAAATCTTTATCCCAGGCAGTTACCAGGGAACCGCTTTTGACGATCATTTTGGTGTTGCGATTAATTTTCATACGTACTTATAGCAACTTTATGTGGTTGGTGCAACTACTTCATTTGAAATGTATACCCTTTATCAAATTTTGGAACGATCGCCATTGGAACAATCACAAAGTTTTCAATGGTGTCTACTCCTACCATTTGTTCTCGACTCCTAATAAATTGAGCGAGATATTGCCTGAATCCTTGAGCGAGATATTGGTCGATTGCACTTCGTTTGTACTGTCGTAGAACTGTTTCTATATTTTTTGCTTGTGCTAATAGTGCAGGAGCGTCTTCTGGATTTTCTGAGAAATCCATATGTCTTGTAGATATACAGGGATACATAACATGAGTTACAGGATGCTTATAATATAAAGAATACATCATGCTGTTATATCTAAAGCGTGTAATATCGCATCCCGCTCGATTTCAAAAGCTTCAATCGTTGTACATACTCCAACAGGTTTTGTTTGGCGGGTTGATACCCTCCAATTATCAAAATACAGCGCCTTCCTACCGTAATCGTCCTGGCAAACTTCAATTAGGATTTTTTCCATTTTAATTCCAAAGCTCCTGCGCTTCGTCTAGTCCAATAATAGCAACACCCATATCACGAGCTTTTTGCAATTTACCCGACGTAGCATTTGGATCTTTTGCAACTAAATGAGTAGTTTCCTTGTTAACAGATGATTGCACTGTTGCACCTTTCGATTCAAGAACCTTTTCAAGATCCTTATCACGGACACCCGTAAAGCAAACTTTAACTTCTGACATAACGCCTCCGTGAACTACTTGTTGAATATCGAGAGTATAATACCCTGCAATTCGTGATAGAAATTCTTTAAATGCTGGTAGTCGGTCGATAATCACTTGCCCCGTCTTTATGTCGAAAGATTCTACCTTAACAACATCTGAAAGAACTAGTGTGTGGTACAATACGTTATCTTCTCCGAGAGCGGCGACAAGCTTTGTCATCTTACGGCGACCGATTCCACGACCAAGGATTTGACTTGAACCAGCTAGAATACCTAACTTGACAGGATTCAAACGATGCTTGATGCTATCATAAACCTTTGCGCCTGCAGCTTCGCCAATGATTGATTGCAGCGTTTCTTTTGAAGCGGTAATAATCTGTTCAGATGTTACATAGCCCGCTTCATAAAGCTTGATCAAAGATCCTTCACGTAGACCAACAACTTCAAGAGCCGTGAACATATCAATTAGTTTGTTCAGCTGCACTACATCATTATTATCAGGGTCGAGTAGAACAGCATCCACGTTCGACGCATTCCATTCCCACGGCCCGAAAGCACTTAATTGTTTATTATGCCAGCGATCATATTTTTCTCTATCAAACATCATATATCTCTAAATAAAAGGAATAACATACACAAGGGAAACGGTTATGCGTCGGGAAAACACAAGATTAAGATACCAACAAAGGTTTATACAAGTTGCTAGTATCACTCATAATAATAGGTACAATTATTCAAAAGTGCAATATATCAAATCAGATTTAAAGGTAGAAATAATCTGTCCTAACCACGGATCATTTTGGCAGAGACCTAATGACCATCAACGGCGAGATGGATGCCCATCTTGTAAATTTACAAATTTGGCTGATAGTAAACGTAAATCTATAGATCAATTTATTGTTGAGAGTAATACTCAGCACGACTTTAAATATAATTATTTAAAGTCGTTCTATAAAAACGCCTTTAAAAAAGTAGAAATAATCTGCCCTAACCACGGATCATTTTGGCAAAGCCCAGGTATTCACAGTACGGGGTGTGGTTGCCCTAAATGTGCGTGTAATGTAAGTCGAGCCGAGCAAAAGATTATTAAATACCTTACAACAAAAAATATAAAATTCGTATTTAATAAGACTTTCGATGATTTGAGAAATCCTGCTACAAAGGCAAAATTACGTGTTGATTTTTGGTTACCTCATTTCAATATTATTATCGAATATGATGGTCAACAACATTACATTCCGGCAAATGTTAAAGGTAGAGTGGGTAATAGTTACACACAGCAACAAAATTATAAAAAGATTGTATTATCTGATATATTGAAAACTGAGTATGCTGAACGTTGTGAAATTAAACTTTTACGAATTCCGTATTATTATAGTACGCAAAAAGAAATTGATGCTATTCTAGATGATCTGTTGGCATCGGAGATATAGTTTCTAATATTGTCGGAATTACGTCTCCAGCTCGTGTTATTTTAACAATGGCGCCTGGCCCGATACCTTTATCACGAATAAACGCAGCGTTAAATCCAGATGCGAATCGAATAGTAACACCTGTAAGTTCAACGGGTTCAATTTCAATACGCGGCTTTAGATAGCCTGTCTTTGACGGCTCGTAATGTACTTGAACTACTTTTGCATTTGCTTGATTTGATGCTTCACTAACCTTAAACTTCTTAGCGAACATCGGATTAATAGACGAACTCTTACGAGTCAAGCTAGTACGTAGTTGATTATCATCCAGATCAATAACAAGACCATCGATCGCTGTTCGTGAATCCATACGGCGATCATTCAACTGTGTTGTTAGCATAGCATCAGTTAGTTCAGATCCTGTATGGATTGAATATTCAGGAACATCAAATCCATTGTCAATTAAGAACTGGATCTGGTCTTGCTTGCTCATTTCAGGTTCAACAACAGCCGTTGCGATAATACGTACAGTGTCATAAAAATCTTTAGGAGACTCAGACGCGTTCATACGACCCGCGACATAATTACGAGCTGTTTTATAAACGCGTTCATTATTATCGATAGCTTTTTGTTTGGATGCTTCGAAGTCAGAATCACGCATAATAACTTCAACGCGAATTACCGCTCTTTGTGAGATCTTTTGCGGACATTGCATGATACGAGATACGTGACGAGTAATATCAGCACCTAGAATGCCATTGCCGCGCGAATACGCGATCGTGAGCTTCTTTGCATATACGAGAAGTCCAGAGGTGCCATCCTCTTTATTCGTTACAACGAATGTCTGATTATTCCAGTTGTTATCCGAAACCCATTTAGGTGTTTCGCCTTCATAGACTTGATCGAGTGAACCCATCTTGAATGGAAGTTTAATCTTTCCACCACGAACGTCTGACCCGATCAGCGTCAGAAACTCATTCGTTGGATCGATTGCCCGGAGCCGCTGCTCCAGCTCATCATATTCCGCGTCTGTTAGCTCCGAATCACCGTCATTTTCATACGCTTCTTTAGCGTCGGTTAGAATCGCAACGATTGCGGCAGGATCCGCTTCATTATGTAAATCGTTCATTATATATTCCTATTTACAGCGGGGTTAGGTCCTTCGAATACTCGTCTACTTTAGGGTATCGACCCCATCGGGTTTTGTCTCTTAGTAGCTGGGCCTCTTCCCAAGCATCAATATAGTCTGATACTGTCTTTCCTGCAACTGGTTCTAAATGCTTAGTTATAACCATTTCAGTTTCATACCGGGACTTCAGTTCACTATCAGGCATACATTTACGCATTAACTCTACGTGAGCAAGTCGCTCTTCAAAAGTCATAAAGTCTGGATGTCCGTCATCGAGCATATTACCCCATTCGTCTGTGTCAGTTCGAATACGGCGTGAACGCGCCGGATCTTCAGCTGCATCCATGAACTCATTGAGAGACTTTGCAAGTCCTTCTTTCCGCTCTTCAGCAGTAAAAGGAGAGTTGGTCCAATCAATATGACCGTCAAGAGGCCCGAAGTCCCCGGGAATATGTTCGCCACCCCACGTTTTTGCAAACGCGGCCTTATCAAGAGTGAAATGAAAGTTCTTCAACTTCTTGTTGGGGTCACCAAATAGTCGTTCTTCTAACTTATTATACTCGTTCATATCCCTAACTCTTCTTTCAGTCGGTTAAATTCATTAAACATCTCCGCAAGTCCAAACTACTGCGAGTTCGGAATCATAGATAAACAGAAGGTCATCTTTAAACTTATGCGTTAAAAAATATTCAACATATGACAACTTATCTGCAATGCGTTCACCAAGTTCACCGGAACACAGTTCGTAATACCAAGTTTTACTTTGGTCCATAATTAATCGCTTTCATAGCTCAAAAAGGTGTCCCGATAACATAACGCTCGGGACCACACGTTGGGACCGGACCACAAGATGTCCAGGCGTTCCACCACCTAGTTTAAGGTTGAACTAGGAACCAAACTCTTACGATGCTTTTGTAGCGATCTCAACCCAAGCTTTCGTGACAGAATCACCCGCTGTAGCGAGAATGCCTTTATTATATGCATAATACATCTCAGCTGCCTTTTTCATAAGCTCTTCTGGTACCTGCATCTCAACTAGTTTCTGCGTTTGAAGCTGAATTTCGCTCTGTAGACTACGAATTTCAGCGTCGCCTCCATTACGGTAATAGAAATCATCTGACATCATCGCTATCGGCTCACTTTTTTTCAGCGATGCTAAGCGAGTTTTCTTAGCAGCGATCTGAGCAGCGATTTCAAATTTGTCCATCCTGGTATCCCTATTTCCTATTCACAGAATATAGCGGATTACCGTAATGAAGGCAACTTAAAAAGTAGAAGGTTAGAAGTTAATCCAACCAGAGCCAGTAACCTGGAGAAACAATGCGTACAGTGCTACTAGCAATATAACGATATTGAGTCCCATATTGAATGGATTAGGTACACCACTTTTACCGACTAGCCAATATGCGCCATACGCAATCCCGAGAATAAGTAATACTATTACTAATACAAACACTGGGTCCATAGTTATTCTCCGTTGTTGGTAAGTACTATATATGTGGCTTTTATTTGCAATTGCAACTAGTGCCCGATGGTTTGATTAATAAAAGTATTATTAACAACGTTATTGACACGGATCCATTGAGCCTTTTTTAGATCTTCGATACAACCACTATCAGTATATGTCATAGTTGATCTAATAGATCCGAGGATTTCCTCCGCAGTTGTATCAATAGAACCGCGATATGGTACTAGAACTGTTCTACCTTCAGAGGCTCTATGGGCTTCCTTACCACCGTAATGCTTATTCATAGCAGTTGCTGAAGACATTCCGTAGGTGACTTTGAACTTTTCTTCCCCGTTATAAAATTCGTCGCTCGTTTCATCGTGCCCGGTAAAGATCGAACCAGCCATTACAAAATCTGCTCCTGCCACAAGAGCTTTAGAGAAGTCGGCGTATTCTGATATACCTCCATCGGCGCAAACATGCAGCTTGAATCGTTTAGCGCGTTTAGCACAATCTAGCACTGCGGTAAATTGTGGGACACCGACGCCTGCTGTCACTCGCGTTCTACACAAGGCTCCCTGTCCGATACCCACCTTTATCGCATCAACTCCTGCTTCAGCGTATAGATGAATTATGTCAGGCGTACATATGTTTCCTGCCATAATATAATGTTCGGGGAATGCTTTACGAACCTTAGCAATAAATTCAAGAAACCCTACCATATATCCATTTGCTACATCAATGATGATTTTATGCGTGCGTGCACACCAAACCTTCTCTTTCCAGTTTGTATCTCGCATACCTATCGTAACCCAGTCGTTTACTCTTGACGCTCCGAGCTGGGTAGGGGTATAGAACTTATGCAATGCGACACTAATATCGTGCTTGTATAATGCTCTCGAGACCTCGAACGTTCCTGTAGTATCTAGATTTGCAATAATAATAGGAGTCGATGTGAAGGCAGTTTTACTCTTTACACCAATATACCACCTAGATACTAATACATCTTTACGGCTGTCAAATCCTGACAAACGCGGCTTAATTAATACATCAGAATAATCTAAATACTCTTTATTTTTAAACATATGGTCTCAGTTTCCTAATTATTCAGCTTCAAAAATTTCGTCGATAAGGTGTGTGATGTAGGTATTAATCTCGATATCCGGATCTTTTTTACCCTCTTCGAGTTTTTGTATTAGTTCCATAAAGTATGCAACATCTACACCCATTAGTTGCAGCTTAAGTGTTTGAACATCATATAGATTGAGATCTTGACATTGCATGATCATCTTTAGAATTTGACCTGCGTTGATAGTCCAACCTCTACGAATGAACTTACGTATTCTAAAAATAGAAGCGATTGGGAATAGCGAACCAGTATACTTTAGTTCACGAGTAATAATTGACTCGAGCGCTTTTTGTGGAAGTTCGAGTTTGCCATTCCACGACTGCCACCAGCATTGACAATGAATAAAGTCAAAGTTCTTGTGAACTGTTTCTGGATTTCCTGCGAAGCGTAAAATAAGTTGAATATTGTCTGATATCGTAATTGCATTCTCTGTAAAGCAGAGCGGTACATACCGCTCACTATGCTCGAAACCAGGCTTTGCGTTTTTGTGCTTGATAGAGATACTATGAACGTAGTCAGCGGCAGCAGAAGCATCTTCGTCACCTGCATACTGTTCAAAGAATTCATATTTCTTTGGCGGCTCGTCGGTAACTGTAACAATACCAACAGACGCAATTTTAAAATATGGGCGCCCATAGTCCGGGTCATTCGGCGTCCCTAAATTTTCTATTTTTGGATCAGAAAGACTTTCCTGTCCGTATTTGACTAGCTCCACCTTGTGTGTTGTATTAAATGTAGTTTGGTATTTGTTGCGATAATAATCAGCAATACGAAACGCGAGATCATAACTGTTAAAGTAGATGTCGTAATCGTTTACATCCTCATCAAGCAAAAGGGATGTAATCGCTCCACCTGTAATGATAGAACCAGCGGCGACATCTTGGCGGAGTACTTCATCGTCGATAGTCTTAACCCATCGATTAAACTTTCTACTTAACAGTGTCTTGATTTTTAGCTTTGATGACATTATATGGTTCCTATCGTATACGATATTCGAATTTATTTGTTACTTCATGATATCTATATTGATATTTAAGAGTTGTAGCAGGTATCCACTCACCTGTATACATATCTCGACCTCCGGGTGTTTCTGTTTGTTGCAACTTAGACCAAGGACCCCACCGGACATTATACTCATGCTTGAGTTCATTATGCTTGCTGACGGATACACATAAGCATATTATAAGGAATAAGATTAAGGTAATTATTACAAACAAGGCGAATGTCATAGTACGTAATCCGCTTCAAACCATGTTTCAGCCCACTTGCGACCTGCTTCATTCAAGGTCGCAATTTCTGCCTCTGTTGCTGGTTGTGGTTTACCTTGATTACCCCAACCGAAATGTGTTCGGAATGGAATTGCAGTAAATGCACGAAGGAACCAAATAGACATCCACGTAGCTAGTACATTACTCTTCGTTGTATTTTCACCGGCTGTATGATATTCCATAGAACCGTCCTGACTGATTACAATAATAATCACACCTTGTACGCCATGATCCGCCACGAAGTCACCCGCAAGCGTTTTCGGTAAGTTACATTCTAGCATTTTTAATTTCCTTTACAACATCTTCCCATACTGCACGTGATATATGATTTGCAACCATATGAGCATAGTGGTTCAATGTTTCTGAATCTGTATTATAGGTTGGAAACGACTTTTTGTCAAACGACAAGTTTCTAACATTTGGCATTATTGTCACAACTTCGATATTCTCAACATCGGAATAGGGATCGCGAGTTGATGTTGCAAGATTAAACCCGGTATATGCGGTTACTCTCACAGACTGTCTTTGTACTTCTGCTATACGGATAATACTCATGTTAGATATATCAGCACGCATATAATCTTCAAGTCTATAAACCGCCAAGGTGCGTTGGTGCACCGCGTCTTCTAGTTCGCTCTCTAGATCAGTTATTCGGTTGAAGGGCCAGATATGGTTGTATACCCATAACTTAACTTTGTATTGGATATTCAACATTCAACTCCCGCTTCATAATTACTATAACTTCTTGACAGTATGGTTTTCTTGCACGTTCACACTGGAGTTCAAAGTTCGTTAGTGCAGTTTGCTTTTCTCTAATAACTGCCAGTTGCTCTGCACCGTTGATTGCTTCAATCTGATCCATGGTCCGCACGAACCCATTTATTGCGAGTGTAGCAAAACCAATGAGCATTAGTAGTATACCAATATTTAATTTAGACATCATCGCATTATCCTAACTTATGTAATAAGTACCCTATAAAGGGGTTTCAACACCAATATAATCGCTTTCAATCTCAGCATCGAGAGCATATACAGTAATATCCTTCGACTTAGGTTTACTAACTATGGCATATAGACCCATATATAGATCGGCGTCAAGTATCCAAACTTGACCGACAGAATCCCAACTGTCGGTTGTTTCGTATAACACAACAGGAATATCCTGGATAAAAATACAGTTCAACTCAAGATGTTGCGAGTTGTCTGCCCAGTAGACATTCTCATGAATATCTAGTTCGCCGACGATGGCATCTACACCGGTAAAATCAGTTGACCATCCGTAGTCTCTTCCGATATTTACATCGAACGGGAAGATTTCATTCCAGGTTACCATGTGGATGAACTCGTCCGTGTCGCGAACTGTTACAGGTGTCCGGCTTAGAATATCACTAATCTTCATTGGAATAAAACCCTCTGTGCTTCATTAGGTAGTTGCATCATCATCTCTACCGCTAGTATTTTTGAAAGTTCGTTTACTGCGAGTGCCGCAGCAGATTCTGTATTATACTCTAAATTCGCAGAAGCACGAACTGGTTTTCCGTTAATTTTGAAAAATAAATGAATAAAGGTGCCGTACATATCAGTCGATCGGCATAGTTCGCCTTCGATAATATTGTCTTTGAGATTAAGTGAATTGAGATATTTTTTCTCAATTTTCTCTTCCATTTCACGAAGCAGTCGGAGACTATCATCAGTAGGAGCTCGGTGCTCGTGAACGGTTGCAGTAGTATGTGAGGGGCCGCGAACGTATGTGTTGAACATATAATTAATCTCCATAAATAAATAAAAAGGGCATAAAATGCAGGATATTATCAATCAGTTTAAGGCAGATAGTAAAACACAACTACCTGATGTCTCGCATTATGCACATGATGGCAACGAACCTCTTGGTTCAAATCCTGGGGGTGTCTATACTGATCCTCATACACATCAAAAGCACTATATAAAAATGTATGCAAATCCAGATCAAGCAAGATCGGAAGTTGCTGCCGCAAAAATATACGAAAAGCTCGGCGCAAAAACAACAAAGCCTCAACTAGCAATGCATAATAATCAGCTCGCAGTTATTACTAAGTGGCAAGGTGACCTTACACCAGTAGCACGAGAAGACTATTCTTCGCTATCTGAACCACAAAAACACGACCTCTCAAATCATTTTCACGCAGCGGTTCTAACAAAGAACTGGGACACAGTGGGACTACATTTCGACAACCTCTGTAAGGACGCCACTGGGCGACTATGTACAGTAGATACTGGAGGCTCCTTTAACTTTCGAGCCCAAGGTGGTCATAAGGATTACGGGCACGATATCGGTGAACATAAATCTTTACGTGACCCAACCCTTAATCCTCAAGCATCTCATGCATTTTCAAAACTAGGACTTCCACATATGCGATCTGGTCGCGATAATGTCGGTAAACTTACAGATAGTGATATACACAACGCTGTTAAAGCCGCAGGGCTACCTCAAGAGCATGGCGAGGCATTAATTGGTCGCCGGGATGCTCTTCTCAACCAAGCATAGCTGCTGCCATTGATTTAGTAAGATTGCGACGTTCTTGCAGTTGTGGAATGATTACGTTTCGCATCCAGTTACGCTCTGCAGTATTATCCTTGTTTGTATAGTCCTCATTATACTCGATACCGCGACACCTAACAAGCTTTTCGATGATCTTTTTTGGTACTTGCAGCAGAGGGCGGAAACGGCGCGCGTCACCGGCCATATGTTGAGATTCCTGCATAGGAAGGGTATTATGAGATTTACCACGTAGTAGCCCCATAATCGTATGTTCGATGTTGTCATCTAAGTGATGCGCAGTAATTGCTAGAATACTAGGACAATGATTATGAATCTCATAATCGACGTATTCGTGTGTCTCCTGACGCTTTGCTTTCACATACTCTGTCTCTAGGTATTCATCGGCAATACGGCGGCGCTGATCATTCACGAACGCCCACCGTTGCTCGTGTGCACGAGACTCAATATTACTTCCAGAATCGAGACCCTCCCCGTATCCAACACGAACAGTAATTTGGTTGTGTTCAGTACGCGTCTTATTGAATTCCGCTACTGCGTTGTGAATGAGTTGTAGGTCAGCCATAGACTGATCCGCTGACCGAATACCATGGACAAAGTGAATCACATCGAACCGAACAGCACAACGCGACATAAAATCGAGTAGGAACATCGAATCCATGCCACCAGATACTAAGGCAAAGATGTTCGGAGAGATAGCAGTAGTATACTCATAATCTGAATATACATGCTGCATCGACTCGATGTTCGCTCGAATCTTTCGGAATGGTACCATTGCCATTATTTGGACCTCTTTGTCATTCGTTCGAGAGCCTGTCGGCGGCGATCCGAGAGAGCAATAAGCTCTTTTTGTTTTGCTGCTTTGGTGGCCGCGCCCTTTACGGCGGACTGATGGCGTCGCATTGCTTCATCGACATCAATACTCTTTTGAATTTCTACAGCTGTTGACCACGAATCGGAACCCCTAATATATATTTCAAGTGTTGGATATACTTCCACAACTTCAGAGATGGGACCGAAATAAACTTTGGTGTAGTCGTTGAAATTCAGGTACTCATATTTGTTATCATACTGAACGCGTGGAGCTTGTACCACTTCATACTGCATCTTATATTGTGCAATCCGCTCATAAATTTCCGAAAGAGAAGAACCTGTAAGCACAGTCGTTAGAGACTCAGTACTGCACCAATAGTCACCGCCCGAGAAGCGTTCATGATAAGCATTACAGTTAAATATAGACATGGTATTCTCCTAACCAAAGAGGGGATATTTCTATCCCCTCTTATAGTATATTTTCTGTTATATAGCCACTACTTATTCGTCGATAACTACCCAGCGGAGGGCGCCATCGTGCTGGAATTTGTATTGTGCATATTGTGAATATTGGGATTTCCACGAATCAACCACAATACCACCATAGTTATCTCTATAATCGCGAGCTTGTGACCGTGAGAAGAATGCGGGGAACTTTTCTATTTCATCTTCGCGAATAAATTCACCTGATACAACAGACCAATGGTTATTTTTACTACGCGTATCGACAACTTTGCCACTATTTACATATGTCCAGTCTCTCGCATGTTGGCGTGTAACAAAGAGTAGAGGGGGCTTATTGCCGTCCACGGGTCGTAGATTAGTGTCCTCAAGCTCCACAACTGGGGTAGTATCAACGAAGTTATTTTTCCAAGCAGATACACCGTCAATAGCTTGATTAAACTGAGCGCTGGAAAGTTCACCAACAACCTTCATTTTACAAGCACGGCCTTTCGCGTTGCTGTAATCGCTTGGAATCGATACAACATCTGCTGGATCAATTTCAACGATTATAATCTTCGCATCTTCTGGATTGGTCTGGCCGAAGATTGGTAGATAACCGATCGAGCAGAAGTGTAGGCCACGTGAACAAGTCCGGTCACGATTAGCATCAACTGCATTACGCTCCATAAACGGCTCTTCCCCAACTTTATAACTAACGGAACCTGAGTAGATATCCATATAGTCGGAACGAACCTTTTTATAGGCTAGGAAGTTACCATCAGACGTAATAGGCATTGGAGTGTCTGAACTCTCTAGGAACATATAAAGTTCGTCGATAGCATCTGTTGATGGGTTCTTTAGAAGTTTTTGTAGAAACTTCGTTAGCGGCGCATAATCGAAACCCTCTTGAGAGAACTCAATGATGCGGTCGATCAATACGCCATGCATTTCCTTGCCGTTGAAATATACAGAATCATCCATCACTTCAACAGTACCACCAAGAGCACCTGCAACTGTAAGAACA
>Ga0105054_10003872_pt1 | contig 22778 bp, 16 predicted proteins | sample BON02_FD_78091 | JGI IMG/M metagenome (GOLD analysis project Ga0105054, IMG submission 78091) | Freshwater microbial communities from Lake Bonney liftoff mats and glacier meltwater in Antarctica - BON-02 (megahit assembly) | ecosystem: Environmental > Aquatic > Freshwater > Ice > Glacier...
ACCCATCACCCTACACTGAGACTCCATGAATTTACCTGTTTACCCGCCGTAGCCTTCCTGCCGTCGCCAAGGCTATGGCAGGTAAAAGCGAAGGCGGGATATCGACCGTATTACCTGATAATCTTTACCCGCCATAGCTTTTTCTGCGAAGGCGGGACACGCAGCAATTACCCGACCGTTCCCCACTCGACTAGGTTCGACACGCGCTTTTTTCTGATAATCCCACACCGCTCCGACACTTTTATAGACGACATTACCGCTAGTACGCAAAAGGTTCCAATGCCTTGAATACGCAAGGCATCTATTTTCTACTTAGTTTCCTTCCTGTGTGTATGCTTCCCGCCAATGGGCGCGGGGCTGTCCTTTAGGCTTTTGATTTGGTTCAAAGTATATTCTCTCATGCTATGGTTTTCACGCTTAATTTTTTCACACTTAAAATCAATTTTTTATGTTACACAAAGTTTTCTTTTGTAAAAAGTGGGGGGGGGGCTTTTTTGCTTCTGCTCCTTACGATGTCTATTTATTGTCAAACTACTTTTAACCCAATTCAACTAGGCTGCGGAAGGCTCACCCTTGAAATTGTACCCAAGCCTTATACCGGAGATACAGTCATCGTTAATTGTCAAGATTGTTGTTCCGGAACTATTTCATGCGAGCGGATAGAGTACCAAGTTTTTTTGAGGGCCACTCCAGGTGCGCCCATTCAATTGAATGGCAATTTTTCCCTTGATTTCAATGATTTGTTTATAAGTCTAAAGTTGAATCGTGTAAATGCCGTTATCTCCGGGATCAATCAATTGCAAACCGAATCATGCCATGCAAGCTATTTGGATGATTTTACCGATAACTATAAAGTCAGCGCCCAAGAAGATGAAGTTACCTTGAACCTTTCCACCCTGCCATCGGAACAAGGGCAAATGTTGCCAGATATTCCTTTTAACGGTTACTTGACGAGTGAGCCCGTGTTCAGCGTGATCGTAGATGGGTTTCCCAACGAAACCTTTGGGATGAGCTGCACAGAGTTTACGTATTCGAGCTTAGATGACGGCTGCACGGGAGATACAATAAATGCTGCACCTGCCCTATTTCCTATGCCCAATACCACGAACTCGGCTTTCACACTTACTTTTGGTGACATAAACTGTAGTCTGGAAGATTCTATCACTATACCGATCATTGTCTCTTCTTCGGTCATTGGGACGATAAACCTGTTAGATTTTGCGATACACGTAGAAACTACTGCGCCAGATGGATTCTATGCCGAGCCAGAATTTTTCAACCCTTTGCCTGGCACCAGCCCGGATACCATGTTTATGGATGACCCTAGCGGCGATGGAAGGGTAGTCAATATCCGATACGTGGCACAGGACGCTACCCCCTTTTTTGGAACAGATGTGGTGATCGGAATATTAAGGGTTTACCGGCCGCCCAACCTCTGCCAAGGCTATACAACTAGCCTGACACTCGTTCCGGGGCGCATCAGAACCAATGGATTGAGCCCCGGCAGCAGCGGGTGCAAAGCCATAAATGTAGAAAAAACAACAGCAGAGTGCGTTGTCCCTCCAGTCGATGTTTGCCCTGCATTTAAGTTTACCATTAGCAGTGAACCAAATATGCCGGAATGCGCGGAAGATTTAAAAGCCTACGCTACTATAGCGTGGGATCCAGCAGACTTTAACGGCGACACTATTTTGGATTTTGAGCTGCTAAGAGCCCGGCTTGATTTTGCACTGGAATCAGGAGTCACCATATCATCGGTTTCGGTAGAAGGATTTACCTGCCCTTCCACTGGTAACACCTGCCAAGGGGATTGCCTGAGTTTTTCGGGAAACTCGGTGGATTTATGCATAATGACCTCGTCATTACCGATTGCAAATGGCGCGCGCATTGTCGTAAATTTCAATACACCTGTCAATTGTGTTAAAAGTGCCTTGGTTCGAAAAATACTCCTTAAAGAAAATGGGGCATCCACAGCCTGTGTGCCTGAAATCATGTCGTCTGTGGGCTTTCCTATCTGCCGGACACTGGCTTTTGTACAAGGGAATGTTGCAACAGAAGATAGTTGCTGGGTGGAAAATGTGCAGATAACAATCGCTCCTTCTTCAATAGACACTGCTTGTACCGAAGTTTTTTTGACGGGAGACGGCAGCCATCCGGCTTGTCAACAGTTTACAAGCGGCTGCTTGTGTACGAACTACACAAAATATACGGTAACGCCAAAGCGCAACGATAACCCGCTGAATGGGATTACCACTTACGATCTCGTGCTTATCTCAAAGCATATCCTTGGTATTGAGCCACTTTGGGACCCCACGATGGATATTGGCTCGCCATATAAAATGATTGCTGCTGATGCTAATAAATCGAACAGCATTACAACTTTTGATATTGTAGAGATTCGGAAGTTGATCCTTGGAATTTATGACACATTTCCGAGTAATACTTCTTGGAGATTTCTTCCGCGTTCTTATTCATTCACTTACCCAATAGTTTTTCCACCGCCTACGTTCCCATTTCCGGATAATATAGGAATAAGTGCTTTGCCATTCGATGAAGCTGATTTTGTTGCCATAAAAATTGGGGATGTAAACAACACCGTTGTTGTTGATTGTGATGATTGCACTGCATTTGAGCGCCCCGCTGGCGCGGTTCTGCTAAAAGAACCGAGGCGCAGCGCGTTGGACGCTGGTGCATACTATACCCTGCCTGTTATTTATGCTGGTGACAAGCCAATTGTTGCCTGGCAAACAAGTGTACACTTCGATCCAGAGCAGCTAGAATTGATCGGGCCTTCTATGGGCGATGCTAAAGGGTTTACTGCGGACAATATCAACCTTGGGCAGACAAGTAAAGGGATCATCAATGCCCTTTGGTTTGCAGATGTGGATGCCCAAGAGGAAGCATCGTTGATGCCAGGACAGGTATTGTTCAACCTAAGTTTTAGGACGAAACAATTTATCCCAGAATCAAGCTCATTGTTAACCATCGCGGAAAACCAAATGCCTTGCCTAGCCTGGGAAAAAGAGGGCGGGTCTTATCGGATGCGCATGAATCCATCGGGCAACGTTGATGCGCGCGATGATTTCCATGCTTTGCCCCTTTCCGAAGTTAAAGTAGTTTGTCGCCCAAATCCAAGCATGGGAGAAATCACTTTTGATCTTGGATATTATCCCATGCCCAAACGCGCACAACTCACCGTGTTGGATGCCTTTGGTCGTCGGGTCTGGCAGCGCGACTTGAGCCGGATGGCAGGCCCAATTCAGGTCTCCGTGCCGGAAGCTGCAAACTGGCTCGTTGGCGTCTATCACTGGGAATTAAGGCGTGATAAAGCGCGGGAGCAAGGAACCTTTATCCGGCAATAAAGCCCGGCAATTCGGACAAAAAAGCTGCAGTTGCTGATGAAAAATGGGCAACTGCAGCAATTTTTTTACCTTTGATATTGCAACAATGAAATTCATATATACTTTTTTATTGCTGGCCTGTTCAATACAGGCGCATACCCAGACCAAAATTTATGTCAACCATGCTGCAACAGGAATCAACAACGGGCAATCCTGGATTGATGCTTACAGTGAATTGGGGCGGGCACTAGAACATGCAGCAGCTGGAGATAGCATCTGGGTTGCCACAGGGACTTATTATCCAACAACCGGGACAGACCGGGACAGTTCCTTTCTCCAAAAAAGCGGGGTTCGTTTGTATGGTGGCTTTTCCGGTGCTGAAACATCCCTCCAACAACGTGATTGGTTGACAAACAAGACGATACTGTCAGGTGATATTGGTATCCCAGGAGACAGTACTGACAACAGCTATACCATTCTTTATATGGACAACCCCGATAGCCTGACAGTGCTGGATGGCTTTGTTTTTCGCTACGGAAATGCCAGCTATCCATTCGGTGACTTTCCCTCCAGTACACCCAAAAGAAATGGTGGTGCCTTATATATTTTAGCAGATTGGGAAGCATATTCCTTGGTCGAAAACTGCATTTTTGAGAACAATGGCGCTCAAGCTAGTGGTGGAGCGGTATATGTAAATGGTGCTGGCAGTTATGCAGCAGCACCCACATTTCGGAATTGTACTTTTGAGCACAACAGGGCCAATGCAGATGGCGGAGGGATTGCAAGAGTGGGCAATAGCGATCTGGAAAGACTGGATTTTGAGAACTGTAAGTTTATCGCCAATCATTCGGGGCGATTTGGCGGTGGGCTGTATTATTTGGATGCGGAACCAGAAAATTGGATAGACATAATCGGATGCATATTCGAAGGGAATAGCGCAAAAAATACAGGGGCTGCTGCTGCACTAAGAGTTGGTAGTTTTCTAGGAACAAAAATCAGGATAAAAGGATGTTGTTTTAAACCTCAGAAACCTTCAGTTTTCTCCATTAGATTGGCACTATTGAACAAAAATTTTTTGGAATTTAAAGCTTTTGAAATGGAAGATTGCCAATTTTATGGAGGAGAAGCGCTGTCAAATATTAATTTAGATGTTTTGGGTCTGCCTGATAGTAGTTACTGCCATTTTACCAAGTGTAAGTTTACAGGCCCAATTCCAAACGGTTCTTATTATTTGATTGGTTCTTTTCTACAAAACGCTGTATTCGATCAAGATACCGTTCAAAATATACCTGGTTCAACCTTTAGTAATATTTCTACAGATAATACAGTAATTCAAAACATGGTTTTCGAAAACGTTTCTGGTTTAGGTTTTTTCTATGGAGAATCTCTAGTAATAAAAAATAACGTTTTAATCAATTCTGCGCCTAACGGTGCCATTTTCTACACAAGCACAAGCACTTCACCTTCTATGACTAATTGTAGCATTGTAGATTGCAGTTTAAACCAACTTTTTAATTCCTCAGGTTCGCAAAAGAAACTATTGGTCAATAATTGTGTATTCTATAATACTACTCTTAATTTTTTTGAAGCGAGCTTTGGAAATTCACTAGAAACCTTATTTAATAATTGCGCATTTGAAAACGACTCTATTTGCAGTGCAATTGATGATGAAGGCCATTTTATTATCACCTGCGGCCCCAACAACCACTTTGGCCTCAACCCCATGTTCCGCGACACCGCCAACGGCGACTATTCCCTCCTCCCATGCTCCCCGCTCATCAACGCAGGCAGCAACGCCGCCGCAGCAGGCATCCTCACCGACATCACAGGCGCACCCCGCATCCAGGAATCCACCGTCGACATCGGCGCCTACGAATCCCCCGCCTTCGCCCTCGCCACCACCCCCAGCATCCTCCCCGCCTGCACCGGCGCACCCGGCGGTGCCATAACCATCAGCCCCACAAACGGGTGCGAACCATACACCTTCCAGTGGCAGCCCTCCGCCGGCAACGGCCCGGAAATCACCGACCTGCCGCCGGGAGATTATATCTACACCGTCACTGATGCCCGGGGCAGGAAATTGTCCGATACGCTCAGTATCGCCACAGCCCAGCCCCCCGAACTGTCTCCGCTCACCCAAAACATCCAATGCGGCTCCCCGATCGGCGGCAGCGCCACCGTATCGGTCAGCAACGGCAGCGCGCCCTATTCCTTTTTATGGGAAAATGCCGCCACCGACAGCCTGCGCAGCATGCTGCCCGCCGGAAACTACCAGGTCACCGTCGCCGACCACAACGGCTGCCGCGACTCCACCCAAATGACCATCACCAAACAAGGAAACATCACCCTCATGGTGGACGGTGAAGCCATTTCCTGCTTCGGTGCTTCCGATGCCATGATCAGCGCCGCGCCTGTAAATGGTAAAGCGCCCTTCCAGTACCTCTGGTCGCCCACGGGCAGCAGCGATTCCCTGCTCACGGGCATCGGGCCAGGCATGTACACCGTCACTGCCACGGATTTTTATGGCTGCACGGCCACCTTTACCTTCACCCTCAGCGATCCAGGACTGCTGCAAGCCAGCATCCTGACCATGCCGGCTAGTTCCATACAAAGCCCCAACGGGATTGCCACGGCCAATGTCAGCGGCGGCACAGCCCCGCACACCTACGCGTGGAGCAACAGCGGCAGCACGATGACCATCGGCGGCCTGCCGCCGGGCATCTACACGGTCACGGTCACCGATGCGAACAACTGTAGCACTACCGCCACGGCAGAAGTGAAGCTCGTGAGCAGCAGTACAGAAATAGCCGATCTTACAGTGCAGGTATGGCCTAATCCGATGCGGGAGCGGCTGGAGCTGCAAGCGCCGGGACTGCCGGCTGGGGCGTATCGTTTTGTGCTGCGGGATGCGCTGGGTCGGGTGGTCGCTGGGGTAGATGTGCTGGGCGAACGGGCGGTGTTGGATGTGCGGGATTTGGCGGCGGGAGCGTATTCGTGGAGTTTGGAGGGGAGGTATGGGGTACTGGCGCGGGGGAAGGTGGTTAAGTGAGTCGTATTCCCAATCACCATTCAACTAGTGCCGCGCTTCAACCGAGCTATAGTTGATTTCCTATGCAAAAAACTATGCAAACTCGCTTGTATTAAAAGCAGCAATAAAACTAAAAAAATCAAAACATGATCAAAACATCTATTACACTATTGTACCTAATTGTTGGAAATCAGCCAAATTCTAGCTCAACCTGTGGCATTATTTCCCAAAGGCAGCCAACTTAATGCGTCAATTGCCGTAAGGGCTGGATGGGCAGAACGGAATGAATTTACTTTTGAAGATGCCTTCCCTTTTATTATTTACCTAAAGGGCGGCAAGAGCACAAGCATATCTATGTCCATGGGAAGCAATTATTTGGGCTTTAACTTGCAGTACCTAAACGATCGCTTCGATATTGATATTGACAAAACCATTGCCAATCAAGCAAGTATTATGAGCATAAAGTTGGCTTTTAGTGGACAAAAACGGCTCCAATCGACTGGCTTTCTTATCGGGCCATATATTGGCAGCAACTTTGGCAAGAAAAAAAGGTTTCGGGCGGAAATAATACCTGCCATTGGCATGATATCGACAACAAGCCCTCATGTTAAAATTTCTTATTCCAGCGGTGGATCTTCATTCCCTGGCCCTGAAATTCATACACGTTTTATCTATTCCATTGGCCTGGGAGCCGAGTATGCATTTGCCAAAGGCTTTGCGATTGGAGCAATGTGGCGGGATACATTCAACAATACGACGCATTTTTATAATGAGAGCTTAAACAATGTTTTAATTTCGCTTTCATATAGATTGCTGCTATAACAGCATGAGCCACCCCAATACAAGATTGAAGTGGCTCAAGCACTTTTTCGAAGCAGAATACCCAGTGCCTCATCCGGCGAGTATGGTATGAATTGGTGGCCACATTTGCCCTTCATTTTTGTTGTTCGTCGGTTAAAATGTCCCGCATTTCGCCCTCCTCTCGCCTTAATGAATGAAAAATCTGCCGCACCAATTCATACCACACTCGCCGGATGAGGCACTAGTATTCGTCCTCGTTAAAAAAGAAGTCGTCGTGGCGCGGATAGTCCGGCCAGATGTCTTCAATGCCTTCGTACAGCTCTCCGTCGTCTTCAAGCTCTTCGAGGTTCTCGATTACTTCTGGTGGCGAACCTGAACGAATGGCATAGTCAATCAGCTCGTCTTTGGCAGCGGGCCAGGGGGCTTCTTCCAAGAAGGAAACTAATTCGAGCGTCCAATACATATATTGTCTCTTTTGAAAGGTTTATGTGTGTAGAATGAATAGGTTGTTTGCGGGTAGGTTGCTTCGATAAACGATTGAATGTGGAATTTGGTTTACAAAATCAACATCGCATCGCCATAACTGAAGAAGCGGTATTTTTCTTTGACAGCCTGGTGGTAGGCTTCCATGACCAAATCGATGCCGCCAAAAGCTGCAACCATGATAAGCAGGCTGGATTTTGGCAGGTGAAAATTGGTAATCATCGAATTGGCAATGCTGAATTCGTAGGGAGGGTAGATGAATTTATTCGTCCAGCCTTCTACGGGTTTCAACATATTATCAGCAGAGACTGCCGTTTCGATGGAACGCATGGTCGTGGTACCTACGGCACAGACTTTCTTTTCAGCCATCATGCTTTTGTTCACGGTAGTGGCAGCGTCCTGTAGAATACGGAAATACTCGGCCTCCATTTTATGCTTCGAGAGGTCTTCTACGTCGATGGTACGGAACGTACCCAGGCCGATGTGCAGGGTCAATTCTGCGAACGTGACACCTTTTAATTCGAGGCGCTTCATCAGCTCGCGGCTGAAGTGAAGTCCTGCTGTTGGTGCCGCTACAGCGCCCAATTCTTTGGCATAGATGGTTTGGTAGCGCTCCCGGTCGATGGGTTCCGGCTCTCTTTCTATGTACTTTGGAATGGGGGTGTTGCCTAAGCGCAAAAGTTCGTTTTGAAACTCGTCTTCTGTGCCGTCGAACAAGAAACGAATGGTACGTCCGCGGGAAGTAGTATTGTCTACCACCTCAGCGACGAGCGCATCATGTCCGTCTTCATCTTCGAAGTACAGTTTGTTGCCCACGCGGATTTTCCGGGCTGGATCAACCAAGACGTCCCACAAACGGGCACTGTGGTTGAGTTCGCGCAGCAAAAACACCTCGATTTTCGCACCAGTTTTTTCCTTTTGGCCAAAAAGCCTTGCGGGAAAAACTTTGGTGTTGTTAAAAATCAACACATCCCCGTCATTGAAATAGCCGAGAACTTCTTTAAAAATCTTATGCTCGATTTTGCCTGTGCTGCGGTGCAAGACCATCAAACGGCTTTCGTCACGTTCCTTACTCGGGTATTGTGCGACAAGCTCCTTGGGGAGGTCAAAATTAAATTGTGAGAGTTTGGTGCGCATATTATTTCAGCAGTTGGGCGACGATGACAAGTTTGGGGGTTGGGGGTGAAGCGGCAAACGCCTAAAATCTAGGTCCAAAGCATGTATCCCGCTATCAAAATGGCTGCAAAAGTAAAATTCTTTAGCAAACCAAAAGAATTGTTTTGAAAAAACGCAAAAATTGAGCTGTATTGAACTGGTTTCGAGTGTTTTTTGTACCAATTCAATACAGCTCAAACCATAGCTAGGCAGAAAATACCTCTTTGCCAGCTTTCTTCCGCTCGAAGTCTTTGAGGTAAACTTTACGGAGGCGGATATTTTTCGGTGTAACCTCTACGTATTCGTCTTCTTGAATGTATTCAAGCGCCTCTTCGAGGGTGAATCGCTGTGGTGGTGTCAAGGATGTTTTGTCGTCGGAACCGGAGGCACGGTGGTTGGTCAATTTTTTCATTCGGGTGACGTTGATGACCAGGTCGCCAGGGCGGTTGTTCTCGCCAATTACTTGTCCTTCGTACACTTCCTCACCAGCATTCACAAAGAATGTGCCGCGGTCTTGGAGGTTGTCGAGGGAGTAAGCGATGGCGGTGCCCGTTTCCAATACGATCAAGGAACCATTCTGGCGGCCGGGGATATCACCGCGCCAAGGCTCGTAGCCTGTAAAGCGGTGGGTCATGATGGCCTCCCCTTGGGTGGCAGTCAACATATTCGAACGCAACCCGATGATGCCACGGGAAGGCATTTCAAATTGAAGTATAAAGCGGTCGCCTTTTGGCTCCATACTTTTCATTACACCTTTGCGGCGGGTTATCATTTCGATACACTTACCGCTGGTGCTTTCTGGCACGTCAATCGTCATTTCCTCAACAGGCTCACATTTTTTGCCGTCGATGGTTTTAACAATTACACGTGGCTGGCCAATTTGCAGCTCATAACCTTCGCGGCGCATGGTTTCGATCAAAATGGAAAGGTGCAATACACCGCGTCCAAATACCATGAACGAATCAGCGCTGTTTGTCTCTTCAAGACGCATGGCGAGGTTTTTCTCTAATTCCTTCTCCAAACGCTCCCGTACGTGACGGCTGGTGACGAATTTGCCTTCCTGACCAAAAAACGGTGAGTCATTGATGGTAAACAACATACCCATCGTCGGTTCGTCGATGGAAATGCGCTCCAGTGCTTCCGGGTTTTCGTAATCGGCAATGGTGTCGCCGATTTCAAAGCCCTCCACACCAACGACAGCACAGATGTCGCCAGCACCAACTTCCTGGGCTTCTTTTTTAGCCAGGCCATCGAAAACATACAAGCCTTTGATGCGCTGTTTTTGAATGTTGCCGTCGCGTTTTACGAGAGAGCACATCTGACCGCTTTTCAGGTTGCCGCGCAACAGTCGACCAATGGCAATACGACCAATAAAGGTAGAGTAGTCAAGGGAGGTGATCAGCAACTGCGTCGTGCCTTCCGTAATTATTGGCTCCGGGATATACGTGATAATATCGTCCAGCAGGACGTTGATGTCTTCTGTAGGCTTTTTCCAGTCGTGGCTCATCCAGCCTTGTTTGGCAGAACCAAAAACAACCGGGAAGTCCAATTGGTCTTCGGTAGCATCCAGGGCAAACATCAGGTCGAATACCTGCTCATGCGCCCAATCTGGGTTGCAGTTGAGTTTGTCTACCTTATTAATAACAACAATCGGCTTTTTACGCATTTGCAGCGCCTTTTGCAACACAAAACGAGTTTGTGGCATGGGGCCTTCAAAAGCATCGACGAGCAGCAACACGCCATCGGCCATGTTGAGTACGCGCTCTACTTCGCCACCGAAGTCGGCGTGACCAGGGGTGTCGATGATGTTGATCTTGCAATCTTTCCATTTGATCGCCACGTTCTTGGCCAGGATCGTGATGCCACGTTCCCGCTCCAGGTCATTGCTGTCCATGATGAGATCACCTGTCAGCTCGTGTTCCTTAAAAACCTTGGCTGCATGGATCATCTTATCGACAAGAGTTGTCTTGCCGTGGTCAACGTGGGCGATAATGGCGATGTTGCGTATATTTCTCATGTATTTGCCGCTTGGGCGTAAGCTTTTGTAAAAAGAGGCGCAAAGGTACGCTTTCTACTTCGGTAAAAAAGGCTTCTGTGAATTAGAATTTGTTAATGATGGATGAAATTTGAAGAAATATTTGGTGGGAGGCGTAAAAACAGGGGTTGTACGAAATTAAATTTTAAGAAAAAGCGGAAAAAGTTATGAGCTCAAGACGTGATTTGGTCATTCAGCTGACATTTTCCAGTGTTGTTACTACCGGATAAGGCATTTTTTTCAGTCAATCGGAACCCTTACCCTGAATTGCCTCATTTTGCAACCACGATACTAAACACCCTCACGCCCGAACTTGTTCCAACCCTTAAAACGTATATACCGTTCGATATTGTTGTGGTATTAAAGAAAAAGGAATCGCTGCGGCCTTTTTGCTGCGCCACGACCCGACCTGCAATATCGCAAAGCTCCAGGGCGACTTCAATGCCAGCCTGGTTTTCTACCTGCACCGTCATCAAATTTTGAACTGGATTTGGATGAATGCTGATCATGGGTTCTTTACCAGCCTCTTGCGTTCCAACCGTAATTAATGGTATAGTCAACACGCTGGTACAGCCATTGCCATCCGTGACAGTCACCGTGTAAATGCCGCTGACAAGTCCAATAACGTCTTCTGTGACAGCGCCATTGCTCCACTGAAAAGAAATTGGCGCTTGTCCACCCGAAACCAGCAGGTCAATTTTACCATCCGCAGTGCTGGAAGATGTGGGTTTTGTGGTTAATGCAAGGACATTTAAACCGGGAGCAATGGTCATAGACTGCTGTGCGCTGCAGCCATTGTTGTCCGTGATCGTTACGGTTACAGTGCCGGAAAAGCCAGCGGGCATGGTGGTGCTGCTTCCCGATCCGGCTGTTGTCCAATTGTAGGTGTATGGTTCTGTACCACCGCTCACATTGGCTTCCAGTATTTTTTCAGCACTGCTGCAAGGGTCGCCCAACAAAGAGATTTGTAGGGTTAAGACTGTGCCAGTAGCTGTTACGGTTGCGCAACTGCTTGAAGTGCAGCCATTTGGTATAGTTGCCACGCAGCAATATATGCCAGCGGTGCTTACCTGGATCATGGGCTGCGTAGATGATTGCCCGTTGCCCGACCACAAGTAAGTGACACCCTGACTGTTTGAAACGGCGGTCAATTGCACCGAGGCATGGTTGCAGTCTAGCACCAGCCCATTGTTATTGATCTGAATGTTCGGCGATGTGACATCTTGCAGCACCTGAATGGTATAGGTTTGCGAACAGCCGTTGTTTGGGTTCATGGCGGTCAGTTGTGCAGTTTGCGTCAGCATCACGGTTTGGCCAGGGCTAACAGGCGTTCCATTGAAGGTGAGCAGCAAACCTGGAACATTGGGAACCACAAAGGTTGCAGTCGGGTTGTAGCAATTGAGGGTGACAACACTCGGAATATCTAGCAATGGCAACATATTATCTGCATTTACGGTAGCATACGCAGCCACCGTGCAGCCATTCGGTGCCGTCACCACAACGGTATAAACACCGGGCGCAGTGGCTGTAGTGCCAGTGAAAGCTTGCCCCTGCGGGTTGTACCATTGATAGGAACTGGTTGGTGGGTTAAAGTTGGTGCCTAGGGTAAGACTCGGTTGCGAGCAAGTAAGTGTACCACCCAGCCCAATGGCATTTGGCCCAGTCCCAGGCACAAAAATGACCGATTGAATCGGGCTGCTGCTGCTGTTGTAAAATGCGCCACCGCCGGGCGTCACTTCCAGTTTCATGGCCCGAACGGCATAAAACAAGGTATCGGCCACCGGATTGGTGTCGTCCCAGGCGTTTTGGGTGATAAAATCCGGGGTCACGCGCACGTACGGGCCGTCCTGGCTAAAGGCACGGTACACGATATAGCCCAAAATGCCGGAATCGGGCGCGGCCGTCCAATGCAGGTTGACTTTGTTGCAATTGGAAGCGGCCGTGAAATTGCTGATTGGTGAAACGATTTGCGCGCGCAGGGTCGGGTCGCCCAGCAGGGCGATATGGGTGCCGCTCTCGCTGTTTGAATGTCCATACGCATCGTTGTATTGCGCATTTTGGGTCTCTTTGAGGCAATAGCCGATGGTTTCGCCCGTCGCCAGCGCGTGCTGGAACCAATGCGGCCGCCCGGACCATTCACAGGCCAGCACCCCGCCGTTTGCCGCCAAAAAAGCAGGCATCAGCGGGTTTGTTTCAAAATCCCAGTCGCCAAAATAATCGCCGTAAAAACTGGCGAATACCACATTGACGGCGCTGGATGCCACATTGGTTGCCGTGCCGATACCCGTTGCGCTGGAATAAGTGCCGGCGCTTCCGGCTGCATAACCCAACAAATATCGATCTGGGTTGGTTTGACCTAAAATATCGCCGGAGACGACATTATTTGGCCCTGTCAGCGGGTAGGCATTCCGGAAACCATCAGCGGCGAAAGCTTCCCCGTTCGACCAGCCAAGATGGTCATCCACCAGGGCGCGGTTGGGTACTTTGTATTGTCCCGTGCGGTACAAGTGGTTTTTCAGCAAATACCTGCGCAGCAATTCCACTGGAGACAGTCCAAACGCAGCCGGCGATAACCTGCGGAAATCGAGCCTACCCACCATCAATTCTACCGCAGAAGGCAACTGATTTTGATCAAATTTGCCATCGCCCGGCACATTTCGGTTTGCCAAGCGGCCAGTATTGGTGATGTTGACGGAGTTGTCGGTCCAGTTGCCATTGACATCGCCGTAGTAGGCATCGCAGGGCCAGGCACCGATATGATCGGATTTGCCATCCCAGGCGGTGCTGCCGGAGTAGGGGATAGGGGTACTTCCCATCATCAATACCGCCTTTACGTTGCTTGGGTCGGCATTGTAGGCGCTCACAATTTTGTTTTTCACCCAGGCCACCGTAGTGGATGGCCCCGTTTTGAACGGCACTGGTTGCCAGCCTTCACCGCGCAGGTCGTTTTTAAAGGTAATGAGATCGGCACCCAGTTGATCGGCTGTGGTGGAATCAATGAACACGAGGATTTTGCCGCGATTGTCCACGATTGGCGTGAAGAAGTTGGCATAAGCGTAGCCGTAAGCTGTGATGCCGCCTGTTTTGCGCTCCACTTGGTATTCATACGTTTCATCGCCCGACAAGCCGAGGTCGAAATGCCCGTCCAGCAAGGTTTCTTGAGCGTTCACCAGGTCGATCCAGGAATTGCCGGGTTGGCCTTTTATACGTCGCCGTAATTTTATGTCCGAGGGGGAAGGATTCGCCCACGTAATGAGCACGGCGGGTGGGTTGATGCCCGTGGAGACATGAACTGGGATGGCGATGTCTTGAGGGACTTGGGCGCATATTGGGCTCCAATAGAGCAGCAGTGCGAGTGCAGGGAGAAATCGGGACATGGGAAATGTGGATGAGTAGGTGAAGAGAGGGCAAAAATACGGGAATTTGACATGGTTTTGTTCCCATCCCTCAAATCCGTGACACCTTTTTGCCGGTGCCGGAAACGGGTGATTTTTGAAATCTCACGGGTGTTTTGCTTGGATTGCACCTGGTTTACTATGATTTTTGTCCTAAAGTTCAACGAAAATACCTACAAATATGAAAAATCAAGTTGTCATTATTTTCTGGCTGTTTGCAATCAGCGTCGCCAATGGACAAAATAAAAATGCATTTCTATACGGTAGCATTTCTGCCGGGGGAGGGACACATGATATATTTCATTTGTCCCTGGAAACCATGGTTGAGAAGAAACATCACTTGGCCATTACCCACTTTGCTACTAAAAGAAATGCTTCAAATGTCCCCGAAGACTATAAACCTGGACTAGTACTTAACTTTTGGGGGAGCGACTATATTCCCGATATTAAGAGTTGTTCCTATTCCTTCGTGTATGGCCGGGTGATACCTACAAAATCAAAAATGATCCGGTTTGTCTTGGATGCAGGCCTGGGTTTTGCCATTACGCAAAGGCCTGTTGGCTTCAAAAGGATTGAAAAGCCGGAATTTTTAGGCCCTAACTATACATATTCCAAAGAGAACTCGACCAGTTTAAACCTGGTAATTGCGCCAAAGATCGAAATTCCACTTTTGCGTTTTGTCGGCTTGTCGACGGGCCCAGTTGCGAACATCAACAGCAAGGACAGCGCATTCGGGTGGATACTTTCCCTGAACATTGGGTTGCTGCGCGGTAAAAAATATTAAAAAGCATTAGAAACGATCATGAACCATAAAGCTCGGCCCTTGAAAAAGCTGCCGGGCTTTTTTTTAAAAAAACGAAGCCAAAGCAGCAAAACCCTTAGGATGCGCATCTCAAAATATTGGGCTGCCAACGGCCGTTTTCCCGAACTTAGTTACCTTAGCCGCTTGAGAACATGTTCTAATAGCACTTAAATTTTACATTTCAACGAACAAACATGAGAAAATCTATTCCATTTATCCTACTCCTCGCAGCATTCCTTGCGTCATTTGCAGCACCTTTGGCCGCTCAAAACATCGAACAGGAAATATCCGACCTTGCCCAACAATGGCAAGCTGCTTTTAACAGGGCAGACGCCACGGTCCTTGGTGCCATGTACACCGACAAGGTAATCATCCACAATGATGACGGCACCACCACCACCATTTCCAAAGCCGATATTGAAGCAAGCTTTGCCAATGATTTCAAGGAGAATACCTTGCGCACAGAGGTTACTGTAATGCGTATGATGGCACAAGCAGGCGGCAAAGTGACAATTTCAGGCAATTTCTCGAATACAGGTTCTAACAAAAAGACCGGCGAAGCCATCAGCCAATCTGGCGAGTACGAACACGTAGTGGTGCAGGAAGCTGGTGTTTGGAAGCTGTGTGAATTGAAGGTGATGCCAGGCAAGTAAGTTGACGCGCGCTATTATTCGAAGGGTTCAAACAAACAATTCATATCCAGTCCTGTGTCTACGGTGCCCAAACGGTGTTCGTTGGGTATCAGTGGAAAGGTATCCCTGTTTTTTATCGAGATACCGCCCAGGTAAACGGTTTTCGCCCCCTTTAATTCCCTCCAATTTGAACCGCATCGAATCGGCAGCTGCTTCGATTTTTGCCAAAAAAATCAGCCTGCGATCTGTGTTTGATCTCCTAATGTAAATGGTGGAGCCGCATTTCAAAATGCTTTGGGGCAGTAAAATTCCAAAGCTACAGCACCGCGATTCCAAAGGGCAAAGCACGGAAGTAGAAGTCATTGCTGGAAAGCTGATGCAACACGTCGCGCCTCCGCCCCCGCCCGATTCCTGGGCCGCCGACCCTGCCAATGAAGTGGCTATTTTCAACATGAAATTGGACGCAAACGCCGTCTTTACCCTGCCCAAAGCCAGCGAAGGCATCAATCGGGTGCTGTATTTTTACACTGGTACACAAATCTCCCTTGCTGGAAAACTGATTGAAAAGTACCATTCCATTGTCGTGAATGCTGCGGTAGATTTGGAGATTATCAATGGTGCGGAAGAAGCGAAAATCCTGGTGCTGCAAGGCAGGCCGATCAAAGAAATCGTAATTCAATACGTCCCGTTTGTCATGAACACCAAAGAAGAAATCCACCAGGCATTTGAAGATTTTCATGCTACACAGTTTGGTGGTTGGCCCTGGAAAAGCGCCGATCAAGTGCATGACCGGGGTGAAGCAAGGTTCGCACGTCATGCGGATGGTACTTTTGAACAGGGGGCGTAGCAGTAAACGCGAGTCATCCCGGAGTTTTTTGATAAAAAACAGGTGAAAATTTGGGTATTTGTGTATACTTATTGGTCGGACGAATAAGTTGTGGCCAATTCAGTCCTGGTACTTTAAGAAATTATATGATAACAGATCGCTTAGATTTGCCCCTGTCAAAGGCAATTATTCTACACAAATAAACTAAGCGAAAAACAATGTTACAAAAATCAATTTCAAAAGCTGCCCTTTTCATGGTGGCTTTGGTAGTGCTTACTACCATCGGTATTGAAATTTATCTCAGAACCCACGGTGTCGAGATCTCCTACGACGACGGCCCGCCTTTATGGTCGGATAAAAGGGCGATGGTGTATGAACCAGTCGATAAGTCGGTCGTTTTCATCGGCTCTTCTCGCATCAAGTATGATTTGGATATTCCAAGCTGGGAAAGCCTTACAGGTTGCCATGCCGTGCAATTGGCCATTGAAGGCAGTTGTCCACGCCCTGCATTGGAAGATTTGGCCAACGATCCAGCATTCAAAGGCCGACTCATCGTGGATGTGACCGAGGGCTTGTTCTTTTCCAACGCGCCTTCGAACCTTGAAAGCCCCAGCAGCAATGTCAAGTATTTCCATGACCGCACACCAGCGCAGCGGGCCAGTTTTGAGCTCAACAGATTATTGGAGTCGCAGCTTGTTCTTTTGGACAAGGAGGGTTTTTCCCTGAATGCACGTCTGGATGCGTTGGAGCTTCCAAGCCGGCCGGGTGTTTTTATGATGCCCATTTTCCCCCTGGACTTTGGAAGGGGCACCTTCGAGAGACAACAATACATGACCCCGCGCTTTATGGCCGACACGACCCTGCAACAAAAGGTGATTGGCGTGTGGAATTTCTTCAGAGAGGCTGGTAAAGGTCGGCCGCCCATGCCAGCGGAGGCATTGGCCGCTATTTTCCAGTCGGTAAAAGATGCAACGGATAAAATAAAAGCACGGGGCGGTGAAGTCTTGTTTGTGCGCACCCCATCCAGCGGCCCCTTTTGGATGGGCGAACAAAAGAGTTTTCCAAGGGAAAAATACTGGGAGCATTTGTTAGCGGTCACGGGCTGTGAAGGCATTCATTTCGCCGATTACCCGGCCATAGATCACTTTGTTTGCCCGGAACTTTCTCACCTAAGCCCTACAGATGCTGTGGTTTTTACCCGACATTTTGTGGACATACTGCACCAGGAGAAAGGCTGGAAATTTCCGAAATTGCCTTAATTATTCCAGATACCCGATTTTTTCTCAATGAATACGATCTAAAACCTCTGTATCTGTCATGGTTTTCAATTCATATACCTTCATAGCCTTTCTTGCAGTAATACTTGTGCTGCACAATCTTCCCTTTTCCTGGAAAACAAAAAAGGTAAACCTGCTGCTGGCCAGCTATATTTTTTACGCGGCTTGGAATCCGCCGTTTATCCTCTTGCTTTGGTTGTCAACGGTGGTTGATTTTTTCGTTGGCCGGGCCTTATACACCCAAGAAGACCCCACAAAGAAAAAGATGCTGCTAATCGTCAGCCTGATCGGCAACTTGGGTATGTTGTGCTTTTTCAAATACGGCACCTTCTTTCTTGAAAACTTTGTCGCCTTTACCAATGCCATTGGTATCGATTTTCACCCGGCAGAGCCCAATATTATCCTCCCGGCGGGCATTTCATTTTACACATTTACGACCTTATGCTACACGATTGATATGTACCGCAAAGAAAGCAAGCCTGTCAAGTCTATGCTTGACTTTTCTTTGTTTGTCACCTTTTTTCCACACTTGGTCGCTGGGCCTATTGTACGCCCGCCGCAGTTGGTGCCTCAATTTGAAAACCCGCATGCAGCAACGCAGAAGCAAATGCTAGACGGGCTGCTATTATTGTCACTGGGTCTTTTTATGAAAGTTGTATTGGCCGATGGTATGTTGGCAGGCTCGGCAGATGCTGTTTTCAACTCGACGGATATGCTGACAGCGTTGGATGCCTGGTCGGGTGTATTTGCGTTTTCCGGCCAGATATTCTTTGACTTTGCTGGATATTCCACTTGTGCCATCGGGGTGGCATTGTGTTTGGGTTTTGTGCTGCCACAAAATTTTAATTACCCTTACGCTGCTATTGGTTTTTCTGATTTTTGGAAGCGCTGGCATATCACCTTGTCGGCCTGGCTGCGCGACTACTTGTATATACCACTGGGCGGCAACCGGAACGGGGTGCGGCGCATGTATTTTGCCTTGATGCTCACCATGTTGCTGGGTGGACTGTGGCATGGTGCCAACTGGACTTTTGTGGTTTGGGGCGGATTGCACGGTCTATATTTGTGGGTAGAAAAGTTTGTTAAGGATGGGCGAGCGGCAAATGCAACAGAAGAGGATGTGGTAGCAAATATGCCTAGCCAGTGGGTCAGGTTTTTATACGCCTTGCTGACGTTCATGTTGATTAATATTACCTGGGTGTTTTTTCGCTCTGGCACCTTTGCAAAGGCTTGGCAAATGCTCGAATCCATGTTTGGCATGGCCACAGAAGGGAAGGCACTCTTGACCAGTATTGCGCTGCTTAAAATTGTCATTGTGATTCCGGCAATGGTGATGGCACATTGGCTAATGCGCGATAAAAAGGTGCTGGATTTGGCATATCAGGTTTCCTGGTGGAAACTTGGGCTTGTTTGGTCGGCAATGATCCTGCTGCTGATATGGGCGCAGGAGAGTAGCAGTTCGTTTATTTATTTTCAATTTTGAGTTTTCGATTGTGCTTAATAAGTAGTGAAATTCTTGTATTTTTGGGGTGAATAGCCTGGGCGAACAAAACCTACGGGGTTTCAAGCATCACAACATGAAAAGAGTCATATTAATAGTCCTGGATAGCGTCGGCATCGGAGCTTTGCCCGACGCGCATTTGTACAACGATGTTGGCAGCAATACTTTAGGCCACATTGCGGAGCATTACCCCGCGCTTATCCTGCCGCATTTGACGGCCATGGGTTTGGGAAACATTGACCGGAGCAACATGCTGGCCAAAACCGATGCTCCGACCGCCAGTTTTGGTAAAGCAGCGGAACGCTCCGCAGGAAAAGACACCACCACAGGACACTGGGAAATTACTGGAATCGTGCTCAAAAAGCCATTTCCGGTGTTTTTGGAAGGCTTCCCCGAATCATTTATCGCGCAATTTGAAAAGGCCATTGGAACCAAAACCATTGGGAATGTCGCTGCTTCCGGCACTGCTATCATCCAGGAACTGGGTGATGAACACCTGAAAACCCACTACCCAATTGTCTACACTTCTGCCGACAGCGTGTTCCAGATCGCCATGCACGAATCTGTCTATCCCATTGAAAGGCAATATGAAATCTGCCAGATTGCCCGCGACATGCTGGTGGGCGATTTTGAAGTTGGGCGTGTGATTGCCCGGCCATTCACAGGCAGCTCAAGCAATTATTCCAGGACTGCCCGCCGCAAAGACTTTGCAGTTGATCCACCTAGAACCGTGCTGGATGCCATACACGAAGCGAAAAAAGGGGTGTTCGCGATTGGGAAAATCCATGATATTTTTAATGAAAAGGGCATCAGCCGTTATGTGACAACTGCCAATAACCTCGAGGGCATCCAGCAAACCATTGAAGCCATCAAGAATCCGGCGGAGGCACTGGTTTTTACAAATTTGGTCGACTTTGATATGCTCTTTGGGCACCGCCGGGACATTGAGGGCTATGCCAAGGCGCTGATGGAATTTGATGCATACCTGCCTGACATTACGATCAACCTTATGCCCGACGATTTGTTGATCATTACCGCCGACCATGGCAATGACCCTTCGGCACCTGGAACCGACCATACACGGGAATACATCCCCATAGTGATTTACGGAAAAAAGGTACAGCAAGGCCATGATTTGGGCATCCGGCAATCTTTTGCGGATATTGCAGCCACTATCGCCGAGGCTTTACACGTTAATTACATAGCGGAGGGGAGCAGTTTTTATCCTGACATAATAAAACCATCCTTATCATGAGCCAGTTTTTAGCAGCTTCAGAGTTGGTCTTAAACCCTGATGGAAGTGTTTATCACTGCAATTTATTGCCCGAAAACCTGGCAGACACCATTATTTTAGTGGGCGACCCAGGTAGAGTGCCCGTTGTTTCCAGTTTCTTTGATAGCATAGATTTCAAAACGCAGAAAAGGGAAATCGTGACCCATACCGGAACGAAAAATGGCAAGCGTATATCGGTCATTTCTACGGGCATGGGCACCGACAACATCGACATTGTTGTGAGTGAACTGGATGCGGTAGCGAATATTGATCTGGTAAAAAAACAACTTAAGCCTGCGCACAGGCAACTGACGTTCATTCGTATGGGCACTTCCGGCTCCCTCCAGGAAGATGTTGCGCCGGATAGTTTCGTAGCCAGCACGCACGGACTTGGTTTTGATGGGCTGGTACATTATTACGCCAATTCCGCACACCTGTCCGACAACCCATTTGTCGAAAAATTTATCGAAGAAGTAAGCTGGGACAAAAAACTTCCCAAACCCTATTTAGCACCTGCCAATGCTGAATTGCTGGCAAAAGCCATAAGTTTGGGCTTTCATACTGGCGTTACGGCCACGGCAACAGGGTTTTATGGACCGCAAGGAAGGGTGCTGCGGCTGGGTGTACAGGACACGGAACTGAATGAAAAACTATCGAAATTCCGGTTTGAGGATCAAAAAATTGTGAACTTTGAGATGGAAACCTCGGGCATTTACGGCTTGTCGAACCTGATGGGACACCGGGCGCTGACGATCAACTTGATTGTAGCCAACAGGTTTACGGGGCAGTTTAGTAAGGATTATAAAAAGTCGATGCAGGAGTTGATTGTCAGGGTCATTGACACGGTTTTGTAAAGGTAGCGCGGCATAAACGCCGCGCTACCTTTCCGAGACCGCCTTGATGGCCATTTGAGATGACTCAAATTAGCCTCGTAGTTAATTATTGAAAAAAAGAAAAAACTATGGGTTCTAAGAAAACAGAACATGCCCAGCGAAATGAAGGCATTGCCTTTAATACAGCGTATTTTGATGCCATAAACATCAATAAAAGCGCTGTGGAACGGCGTGCCGCTACATTGCCCAACCGCCGAACGGTGAAGAAAGAATGGCAAGCAGCTTGGTTGTTGAAAGCGATCAGCTGTATGGACCTGACGACTTTGGCGGGCGACGACACCAAGGGCAATGTCACGCGATTGTGCGCGAAGGCGCGATCGCCCGTGCGGCCAGATTTGTTGGAAGCCATGGGCATGGCAGATGCCAATATCCATACCGGGGCGGTTTGTGTGTACCACAACCTGATTCCTTTCGCCAAGGAAGCCTTGGAAGGCTGCAATATTCCTATTGCCGCCGTTTCGACGGGTTTTCCCGCTGGAAAAATCACCTTTGAAGAAAAATTACGGGAAATAGAACTGTCTGTTGCTGCTGGTGCTACCGAAATAGACATTGTCATCAGCCGCGACCTGGTAATAGAATCAAAGTGGAAAGAACTGTACGACGAAGTAGCTGCTTGCCGGAAAGCTTGCGGCGAAGCGCACATGAAAACAATTTTAGCCACTGGTGAAATCCCAACCTATACCAAAGTCGCCAAAGCAAGCTGGGTGAGCATGATGGCGGGCTCCGATTTTATCAAAACCAGCACGGGAAAAGAAAGCGTCAATGCGACCTTGCCCGTGAGCCTGGTGATGATCCGCGCCATTCGCGCTTATCATGAATTAACGGGCTTTAAAGTGGGGTTCAAACCTGCCGGCGGCATTCAAAAAGCCAAACAAGCACTCGACTGGCTCATTTTGATAAAAGAAGAGCTGGGCGACGAGTGGCTAGACCCCGCCCTGTTCCGCTTCGGCGCCAGTAGTTTGCTGGCAGACATTGAAAGGCAATTGGAGCATTTTGTGACGGGACGGTATTCGGCGGGATATCGGCATCCAATGGCTTAAAAAGTGATGAGAGATGAGTTATGAGTGATGAGTTTGCACAGCATTCGGGTTCTGGTTTGGCTTGAGTTTTTCAGCACCTAAGCCAAGGTTATGGAACAGATGCTGAAAAACCCAAGCTAAACCAGGGAAGGACAATGTGCAAACTCATCACTCAACACTTTTTAAATAATTATCACCTTAATTCTACTTTGTCAAATTAGGAATAGTTTTTATATCGGTCAATATCCGCTTGTCGTTGCTCATGTCTTTTTTGGATTGCGCTTGATATTCCGTTTTGCGTGTTGAGTTTATTGGAG